>Ga0307509_10001272_pt1 | contig 42794 bp, 36 predicted proteins | sample 10_EM_MG_FD_202245 | JGI IMG/M metagenome (GOLD analysis project Ga0307509, IMG submission 202245) | Populus trichocarpa ectomycorrhiza microbial communities from riparian zone in the Pacific Northwest, United States - 10_EM | ecosystem: Host-associated > Plants > Roots > Unclassified | place...
TTAGGGTCTGAGGGCATCTGGACGCATGGGCTTGGTGGTGGACGTCGTCGGGACGTCGAGGACGCAGGGGTAGATAGGGAATGGCGTCCGGACGTGACGTCCGGCCGACGTCGCGTCCAGAGTAACAGTTAACGTTCTGAGCGTCCTGAGCGTCTGATGTACGGGACGCTCAGGACGCATATAATAATTTTTGCTGATGAATTTGCATATTCTCCAGAGTTTTCCCTACCTCATTCAAAGTCCTCGAAGGTAGAGTTGTTGACTTAGGAGGTATCCGATGATAGCCAGTTACACCTGAGTACTTCCCCTATTCTACTATCCTATCGGGTTGCATCTGGAGATCCTTTTTGCGTCTGGAGAACCTTTCTGCGTCAGGTACCTTCTGAGTCCTTGGTTGCGTCTGGTGCGTCCGGGCGGCATGGACCCCTGTCCACCAGCACCCAATAAAAGACCGCACACCCAGAACACGAGTTTACGTTCTATGCGCCTGGACCGCCGGACGCCCAGAGGGAGCACGGGGTGTGTCCAGGTGTAACCTTTTTCTTTTGCTGATGTACCCTGGCGATCCCAGAACTCGATGGCAGACTCCTCCACGACCGCTAGTCCGATCCTGGATCCGATTGCGGGAAGATGTTGGGCTCGACACCAGCTACGTGGCGGTATAAAGAAGGTCTCTGTCACATCAAGACCCATGAAATCGCTGACCCTTCTGCGTGTTGTCTTTATAGGTACCCTGGCGATCCCAGAACGCGATGGCGGATTCCTCCATGACCGTTGGACCAACCCTGATTCTGATTGCGGGAGGTTGTCAGGCCTGACACCAGCTACGCAACGGTATAAGATCCATCCCTCCGCGATCTTTATTCATGATGTTACAGGGCTGAATAGGATGGGATGCTGGCGATCCCAGAACTCGATGGCAGATTCCTCCATGACCGTTGGACCAATCCTGAATCTGATTGAGGGAGGTTGTTAGGCTCGACGCCAGCTACGCAACGGTTTAGGATCCATTCCTCCGCGATCTTTATTCATGATGTTACAGGGCTGAATGGGATGGGATGCTGGCGATCCCAGAACTCGATGGCAGATTGCTCCACAACCACTTCTCCGATCCTGGATCTAATTGCGGGGGATCGTTGGGCTCGACGCCAGCTACGCAACGGTATAAAGGACGTCTCTCTCGCATCAGAACCCAGGAAATCGCTGACACTTGTGGGTGTTGTCTTTATAGGTACCCTCGCGATCCCAGAACTCGATGGCAGATTCCTCCATGACCGTTGGACCAATCCTGAATCTGATTGCTGGAGGTTGTCAGGCTCGACGCCGGCTACGCAACGGTATAAGATCTATCCCTCCGCGACCTTTATTCATGATGTTACAGGGCTGAATGGGGTGGGATGCTGGCGATCCCAGAACTCAATGGCAGATTACTCCACAACCACTGCTCCGATCCTGGATCTGATTGCGGGATATTGTTGGGCTCGACGCCAGCTACACAGAGGTATAAGGTATGTCCTGAGGCGACTTGGACAATTCCCCATGGAGCTATAGGGGGTGGCTTGGACAGGGGAGGCCGGCCTTAGGCAGCGGAGGCCGGTCTCAGGCTTGGATCTGAATTTGCCAGTTTATTAGAGCAATAGAAGCCTTCTTGTAGTAAATTTAATAGTTTGAGGGAATGAAATGTATTGTGACCCGGGTGACCAAAGTCAGAAAGCAGTAAAGGGGGGACACTTCGCTTATCTCAGGAAGATGTAGTCTGGCTTCAGATGGCCTCCTGAGTATTAGGTGCTGTGTCCGGTGCGTCCCGACTACTAGGTGCTTCGTCTGGTGCGTCCTGAGTATTTGGTGTTACGTCAGGTTGCATCAGGTGCATTGTGTGGTAGGGTGGTTGCGTCCTGGTTCCCGATTTGCGTTCCAGCGTCAGGTGCGTCAGATGCAGACAACGCACAGAACGCAAGGTAATATTTTTGCTGATGGAGAGAGGCGGGATTAGTCGTGTGTGGTAAGACGGGGGAGCTGGAAGTGAAGGGAGCGTGATCAAAACCATGAATTACCCTGCTTTTTGGCTGTCTGGACTATACCCGATGTAGTTAGATCACATCACGTGGTTAGAGAGGTTTTGGAGCTAAAATGTGGAGGTCAACTGAGGAAAAGATGAGGCAGAAAGCAGCAGGCGGTAGCTGGCTGGCCACGGGTCTAGCTGGCTGTGACTCATCAGAGCTCGCCCTACCGAATTATTATTACATTTATCTCTATCACAGCGGCCAACGACTTTCTCGAGGATGTGAAGAGGGGGATTATAATTCGATAAGTTATCCCTTGGGCGTTCTGAGACAGTAAAATTCGCGACCAGCACGCCTGTATGGTTGCGAATTATCACGCTAATCTTGTCTTGAGGACTCTGATTCGTTGGGGATTGAAATGGCTGCTAAGATGCTGAGTCACTTTGGCTTTCAAAAGCCAGAGTCCGAACCTGAAATAGCTAGCTACACGACTGATCTGGACATAGGTAATATTTAGCGTGCTGGTCACTCGCCAGTGTCACCACCACCCGACGGATGGATGGGGGGCAACCGTTTCTGCCTCCCCTTTCCCACTTCCCCTCCTCCCCTTTCTCACCTCCCCTCCCTTACGTATTTGGGTGTCAGGGTCAGTGATCGGAAAAAAAGTGGGGTTGCACCAACCACTTTTTTCCGATCACCTTTTGCTCTAGGCTGGTACTCGTTGGTTTTCCGCCGCTACGGTTGTTTTTATTATGTGGTGTGTTGTTCCCTTCAATAATTTCGAAATGCTTACAAGTATCATTGCGCTCAGTCTCCCCGCCCTAGGAGACTCCGCTGGATGTAGGAGTTGCCTCTCCTGCGGCAGGAAGGTCTCTTTGATTTTTTTCTCTTTTTTATTTGTCCCAGATGAGAGCTAAATGAGGATCCTCCCGCGATGCTTTCCCCTCCCAATTCAAAGGGGAAATTCTGGACACCCGAGTGTCATTCCCGATTATCGGCGCCCCAGTGTTTAAGGTATCTGGAGGCTCCGCCGGTAGCGTTCCAGCAAGGCACAAAATCGCTGACAAGCAACCCCATCTGATTCATAGGCTGTACGTAGCACACGTCCATAAACCGAAACTACAAACACTTCCTGAGGATGCCCTCGAGTAGAGGACGACCGGGCCCAGCACGCAGACCATGAATCGACCAAAGGTTCGGTATCGCGGGGCGTGGAGGAACAACGAGCAAGCGCAATTGGCACCCTACCAAAGGTGATGTTTACCACTCGGTTTCGGCGCATCACTAGCTGTTCCCCCCCGTACGTTTCCCCCCCGTTCCGTGTCATTTTTTAATATTTTCCAAGCCCCGCTAATCCTTCACATACGAGTAGTCTACTTCCATTTTCATCGCGTATTCGGAATCAGGTATTATTAAAGATTTAGACCTTGGCGCTGCAACCAGATATGACTAGTAAGAGCTACTATTACCTAGAATATTTCTCTCCTCTGGTGATAGTGCCTAGTTTTGACCCTTTACTACAGTTGGCCTAGGACGGAGATTCACCTCTAAGCGGGGATCACGAATACCAGTTGATGTCATACCGAGAACAGAGAAGTGGATGATATTAGAGTAGGTGGAAAGTGGAATCTTGGTGATTGTCGCAATCTCCTGTAGAGAAAGGTGCCAGTCCAACGATTTGACTGGGCTTTGCAAGAGAAGTCATAGGCCCACGCTGTTTTGATGGCAGTTTCTGGCAGACAATTCTAGCTAGTAGATAAAACTTAAATGCTCAAGCTATAAGAGACTTGGGCTCTTTGGTCCTGACTTTATATTATCTTGAAGGTAATCCTTTACAAATAGTAGCGAACCCATCTCTCTCATATTATTGTCACAGCTCTTGTTCCTCTTCATCGTCATCATCACCATCACTTAGCATCGGCTACATTCTCCTCTTTATGTTCCGCCCGTCATATCCCCAATATTTCTCATAATCCTGACATACCTGCCGGCACTTTTATAGTAACCGCATTCCGAATACACGATGAGAATAGAAGTATAGTAAAAGTAGCATGTTGAGCAGGGCCGGTGTTGTACCGTACTATTATAGCATGCTCGCTTATATAATTTGACTTCAATAAAAGCCTGTATTAGCTATACCCCGCTAGGTAAGGAAGGGATGCGGAGAGTATGGGGAAGAAGCATACTCCCGCAAAAAGGGAAATATAATAATAAAGAGATTGTTTTTGGAGTAATGAGAATATGAACACAGCAAGGAAAAAAGAACGTGTATCGTGCGATTGGAGGGGAGTTGTATTGTAACGATAGTATTCAGAGGAAGAAGCACTACGGGAGAAACAACTCGTCACTGAGACCATTCGTATTCACCACAACTCGTAAGGCTCGAAATAATTCTGAATATTTTTAATCACTAGAGAAATTTTGACAAACACCCTCCCCCGCTCCCCGGGGGTAACCAAAAAAAGACCCTAAAAAGCAGGCTGAGAAACCAACTTGTGATAGGAAAAGCTCTTGTCAAGAATCCTTAAGCATACAAACTTAATCTAAACACATGTTAATAGGATTACTTAAGAACCAGGAGCAGGCTTAATGGAGAGGGGTACCTCTAGGTTTCGCAGTCATAGGCTCCTGCGGTGTTGGTTGTGTAGTAATTGGGGCCTCTTGAACCTCATTTCGCTCCAGGGTACGAGTGATGTGCCATGTGCAGCAGAAAAAGTTGACGGCGTTGCATTTGAAGCCAAGGATACTCAGAAGAGACATCAGGGCAATGCGGACAGTGATTTTCCGAGTTAATTGATGAGTATAACTGAAGAAATGGAAGGTCTTGAGTGGATGATGTGAGGGAAAACTTCGAACGCAATGTTGTATACTCGAGTACCGTTAAGGGTCCGTGGGTTTGGGCGATTTGAGATGTTTGAGACTTATGAGGAAGGGGAGGGAAAGGAAGGACGGAGAGGAGGAGGAAGGAAGGGACAGAATGAAAGAATACCCTTAAATATATCTATCATCAGAGTCCCATAAATTTGCCTTGCTAATGAGCTCCGTCACTAGTCCAGGTAAGCACATTGGAAGAAACGGGCTCCATCCAACCTTGTCCCCAGGTTCCCGAAGTAGACTAGCTCTAGATGGGCGAGTAGGAGGAGGCGGTGGAGCATCAGAGTAGCAAAATACTGTAAAACCCTCCTTGCGTAACACAATTGCACTTGTTCCAGGTGCATGGTGCATGCAGAAAGCGTACTCGGACATCAAAAAGGACGGAAAACTTTTAGTGGCGAAAAAAAGGGTAGAGGCACTGATTTGTCTGAGGAAGTGGAAAATATGTCGTGTTACAGGATGCCATTGGCCTGGAGCGGTTGCAGTGTGGTCACTGCTGTATTCTACAAGTACAAGTATCCGTGGGTCTTATTAAGAAACTGATCATATAAGGCCAAATTAATATTAAAGGAGATCAAAGCCTTGGAATAGTTCTTTAAGAGACTCAAATAAATCCATAGGTTTAACTGCACACTGGCAATTTTATCATCATCTAAATGTCATCTAAATTGTCAAGTATCATACTGAGATACTTATTTCCTCAGTCAGATCTGGTGTCCGCCAGGACAAGAAGTTTTCCACTGTTGCAAGATCTTTTTTTCCGTCCTTTTTGACCCTGTCCGAGTAGAGAAGGCAAGATACTGTATTTATCGCTAGATCCACCATCCATCGACTGTCAGGCCATTGTCTCCCTTCGCAATCCGAGGCAAAACGCCGCAAGGAATAGTGTTTTCCGGACACAGATTAACTTATTTAACCTGGGCCCGTTGGATCCCATTAACTGATATTGGTAATTTTGTTAACCGATTCCTCCAAGCCTATTGTAGTTTAGACCGTGATTTCTATTGAGATCCTCGACGGTGGATCTGACGAGTAAATACGGTAATAGGAATCTGTATCGAGGGCAATACAAGGTTAGGGAACTATTAACCGGAACAAGTATGATAGGGGATATATTTGGCTGGTAAACCTTAAATAACTGTTTCATAACTTCTTACCTGACCTTGTATCATACTAGTGTACTAGTACAAGGCATGGGGATAAAGTTTTCGAACAATTAATTGGGTTAACTCGCAAAATAAACCCTTTCCCATTAGCTGTAGTTGATAGGAATGCAATACCGATAACCTTTTCCCGTACGAAAGATTTATTCGCACTCGCACAAGTACCATGGAATATGTTTTCGCACAGTTAATTTAGGTTAACCTGCGAAATAATCCCTGTCTTGTACGGAATTATTTTTAATAAACGTATATTCTTTTCGGGTTTTCTGTGGCCTCATCAGGCTCGTCTACCCTATCTGCTTTACATAAAAGCTACAAGCCTACAGTCTCTAAACCAGACCTTGCTCAAAACAACATCAACAATATTCCCAATTCCCTTATCCTTCACCCCTCCCTCTCCCTCCCTTTTCCTTTTCCTCCCTTCCCTCTATTCCCATGTATCACCTCCAAAACCCTCCTATTCCTTTCCCTACTCCCACTCCTCCCCTTCTTTTCTATTCTCCCCTTTGCCACCTTCTTCCAACCATCCTCTTCCATTCTCTTCGTGAATTTCTTGGCTCCCGTTACCATAGTTGCATTGGCTGTGGTCGCTTGAGTCAACATTACGGAAACATATCCCCACACACTTGGATATCATGGTTTCTAATATTTATGATTCTTATTTACTTCTCTTCATTATTTCCTACCTTTTTTTTTTATTACCAGAGTACACTTTGCAAATAATATTACCGGAATGATCTCTTGAGAACATTTGGATGGAAGATGAGGGTTGGGATGCGATCCCGGTATTCCTTTTTTGCGTTCGGCCGTCGCGGCGGGGGCTGTGAAAAGATCTCAAAAAATAAATAAAAAAGTATGGGATAATGATTATGGTGCTGTGGGGGTTAAATTTGGCTCTACTTAGTTTGCATACCCCAGCTAGCCTGCAGATAACTTACTTGACCGTGCCAAGGTTGTGGCTCCGCCACAGCCCCCGATCGCTCTCTTGCTTGCAACCTGGGTCTGGGAGTGCCACAGTACTGCCGGTTTTCACAAGTATTCGGACGTCTTGGCGCCAAGACATGATCAGGCGCGTGCTTTCTCTCAAGTCTTGGCGCCAAGGCATCCGGATACTTTTGAAAACCGGTGTGGATGAGGGTATCTGTTAGGGTAGTTTAGAAGGGTTGCACGCCTATTTTTGGCTGCCCTATTGAGTGATCTTGGCACAGTTGATTAGCCCACAAGAGGCTCGCTCTTTTGTAACTAGACTGGACAACACACACAGACAAGACAACTACACCCACATAGTTAACCAATACACGCTTTTCCTTTCCATCTCAATTGGGCCTAGCGCCAACCTCCTCTATCTTTCCTGTCCGGCCAATTAGATAATTCATCATCAGGTCAACTCTCAAGCGGTATATTATTCAGTTTAGCAAGAGGTCACGACCAAAAGCAGGGACCGGATACAACAGCGCTCGAAACACCATCCATCCGAAGGCGAAACCAAAAGTAGCCCGACACCGGTAGTAGTTCGAAGGTCGCTTGCGTCCTTCGAAGTGGTGGGAACCCTGGCACGGTTATGGATAGCGGTTCACAACTTTGCTTGAGAAGATGGAGAAGTGTCATGTTTACTATGACCTCCCCATAGAATGCTATCCCAGAAACGTCTTTTTATCCCGGTAAAAGTACAACATTTCACCCAATAATTTCCCATGGTGCCAAACAAAGTAATAAGGATGCTCTCAACATAGCTTGGCAGTATGCCTACCCCAGTGCTTTTTTGAAAGGGTGATCTTTCAGCAACACAGGCCATCTCCGTAGCTGTATTTTGGCATGGGAAAAAATTGTGAAAAATTAGCAGCGTTTATGGTGCATTTAAAGAAATACTTTGATTTTTAGGATTTTTTGTGACTATCTTTTCTTGTTTAGAAGTCGAGGTGTTATTTTCTTAGCTATGGGCGAAACATTGTGTTTCTACTAGGATGAAAACACATTGCTAGTATGCTATGGACCAGGGCTCGCTAATAGAATAGGTTTTCTCGTTGGCTAGTATGATAGGCAAACGTTAAAGGGTATTCCATAGGGAATGTTCGTGACATGCTGGTATTATGTAGGTTTGTTCTAAAAGCTAGTCCTCATCGTCCTGCATACCTATATCTAAGGCCCCATACTAAATTCGGACTCAAATGATGTGGTTTCCATATTTGGCACGTGTAGAAGTTAGGTAATTAGCTACCGGTATTGACACTTCAATCGTGGTGCTCCCACCGTGTGAGCCAAAGGAGCCCGCTAATCCTAGTTTGGGAAGACCCAATAGCTGAAGCCCCCCCCCCCTCCTCCGCTTCTTCATGACAATCATCACTTCACTAGTCTCGCATTTCTTCCACCGGCATTCTTTTCTATCACAGCTATTATACCTGGATCACAGAGCACTTTACAGGCTTAGTCCAATGTCGACACACAAGCCCGCGTGTGGCGCACTGGTTCCTATTGCAGCGTTCCTACCAGAAATTGCCTCGACAGCCCCGGTACCGTAACATCTACTGAAATTGACTATCCCCTGCTAGCCCTGTAATCTCTAAATTTAGGAACAAAAGCTCCTTAGAAGGATTGATATTTTCCTGGGAGTATAGGGCATGTTGAATCTCATTAACTGGTATTCGCAATTCTCTTGTCCTGCTAAACTAGACCTACTCTCATAGGTTGACTCCCAGTGATAACCTTATAATGTATTCCATGAAATATTAGAGTTCTTACAGAATGAGACAGGAGAAAGAAAAGGAAACAGGATGCCAGGAAACCGGATATCGATGATCAAACCACCAAACCCTTCGAACGAGACTCCGAAATCCTTCGTCTAAATTTCCGATCTTTATCCAGAGGCTATACTTGGGGGGTTAAGAATCGGAGAGTGTGGCCCTCATATGGGATCGGCAGAAATGGTTTCCGTTTTTTTCTAACTCCCTCTCGACAAGAGTGCTGTATGGGTACTGTGGGCGTAATGGTTAGGACAGCGAACAGAGGGGGAACGATATGCCAAAAACCTAGCTGCAATTATCAAATCTGCTTCCTCTTGATCATTCCCCCCTCGTTGTTATCCCTAGGTATGGAGCTTCCTAGGGGATATCTCCTAGACTAGCCTACGAATGGTTTGGAAAGGACCACTTCGCAATAGTCTGACCCGCTATGTCCAGCAGCCACTATGGGGTTGTTTTTTTTGGGAAGTCATCTTCTTACATGTCTCCTAGAAGCTGGATTAATAAAATAAATTGAGCGATAGTATCATACAGAAGGAATTCCCTTGTAAGTTTCGAGACAAAGCGAAAGGTTTGGCGGCTGTCACTCGCTCCATGCACCCCTGACCTGACCCTACCAGAGTGCGTTGCTCAACTGTGAATGATGGCGATGAAGTATCATACTACGTATGTCACATTGAAGGCGTTTGGGCGGCATAATACATTTTCTAGTCTATAATAGGCTGGTATTTCGAGTGCCCGTAGGATCTCTTCAAGACAAATCTCTAAATTTTCTTGAACGTTATCTCCCTTGCTAGAAAAATTGATAGATTTAGGGTTAGTTACTACATTATGCTAATCACTTGCTCGAAACACGAAATAGTGTAGCATACCGGCGCTAAGAACCCTACCAAGAAAACCTTGTAGGTTACGAACTCCAAATTCGCAAAATCGGTGACAGAGCGTCAACATGCACTGGTCAGCCTGTCCTCTGTCAAAGAAGTAGGGTCCTACCGTCTACTTGTAACCATGGGCGGTCTCTGCGTAGTAATATTCACAATCCTCCCCTGCCCGACCACAACCCGCAGCCTAATCCGAAGCTCCGCGCAGCCGTCCCTCTTCCTACTCGCAAAAACATATAGCACCACATTCTCACTCCTCCAATTAAGGATCCACGGCATAGCTGGCGACGGATCAAATAGAAGCTCACCAGGCCGAAGATACGAAAAAACGTGTGCAAAACTCCTCACAGAGTCGTTCCTAGCAAACGACTTCCTTCGCACCTAGATAGACTTCACGAAATATGAACCCTCACTCCGAGGCCGCTTTCCGAGAGAACAATACTACGGGGTCATAGCCGGTGTGCGGAACATAACCAACTACCTATCCATAATATCCCACGCTTCAAAAACCTTCTCCGTGGGCGGCGAATTGGCAGAGGATTTGTCGGCACTGCTTAGAAATGTCAATACCCAGATGCACCAAATCACTAGTCTGCTCTGCCTCTTGAGCGCGAGTTTGGCCAGCGGTAACCCTCTACCCCCGATTCTCGGCCTGCCAGAGCCATTCCGGTTAGTGCATGCGTTGGGAGAACGGGATGGAGGCCTCAAGTTGGATCATCTCGTTGAGACAGGGTTCATGGCATTCGCGGTTGTGCAGGTCGCTGTTGGAGCATGCGGGATGATCTTCGGGCTGTTGGGATGGTGGAGGAATTGGTGGGCAGGATGGAATTCCCGGATGAGAGGAGTTTTTCGGGTGATTTGAAAGTTACGATGCATTGAGGTGGTGCTGTGGATTTCTTTTGGGTCTTTTTGGTTTCAGAGTTTTTAGGCGGGAAGGTAAGGCTTCTCTGTGATTCCATCTTCAAACATTGGTCGGTGAGTGATTATCTATGATTGGCGAACAGGATTTATGTGGTATTGGGGGATAAATGGGGAAAACGAGGGAAAAAAAGACAGCCTTATCGGCTGTCAGCATTGCTAACGCTAGATGGTGCTCGGATGTGGAATATGCACGAGTGCTGGAGTCCAATGGAAGTTGTAGAGATGGCGGTAGAAAATTCTTGGGCATTATGGTGTTATGATGGAAAGTTCTAGGAAGTTGGAGTCTTTACTATGCATTTCTTTTTGCCATGGGAGGATTGCAGAGAATATTCTCAACGTTACCTCTCCCCTGTGTCAGAATGTTATGGGAAAGCAGAGGCTCATATGGTCGACAGGAGATACTTTTGGGATTTACATCGTTTATGTTATAGCTACTTTCTATCTCTTTCCCGAATATGTTTTTAGCGGGCGGGCGAGCGATTGGCTATTGTGTTCTCGTTCGCACTGGTTGTTTCATTCTGTTCAAGTCTGTCATCTGCGAACACCAATAAGAGGAGAGACATCATCATCATGACCGAGAAATTCCTGGGCCAGCGCCGGCGCCCGCAGAAGGCTTGTGTCCGCTGGTTTACAAGTAAGTTAGTATACTCTAAAAGTGCGGTAATACGGGAGTGTATAGAGATAAAAAGGCTTAGCCCAGCGCTTGTTGAGCGCTTGCCGCTAGGAATTTGTTGCAGTGAGAGCCGGGAAATGATCAGTATTCTCATAAAATATTCCTGCTCTGCCGCCTCTCCTGCCGGTATATCCTAAAGGTCGGAGCCCTGGAAACAGACACCGTATAGGCACAGCAAATTCGGGAGAAATTTGATTTTTTCCCAGATGTTTTATGTATCATAAAGGTCTATTAACACTTCAATTCCCTACGAGTATATCATACTTACTAAACTTTGTTCATCTAGATGTATAATTATATGGTGGGCAAACGATGTTGGTGAGGAGAAGTGTGCCTGGGTTCTTCATCCTTGCTTTTTTTCCCCCTCCCCCCCTTTGCGCATGGTAGCTGGGAGGAAAAGCAAAGCCTCTTTCCCCCTATTGATATTGGAAAAGCCGTTGAATTAATGGCGCTTTTATACTAGCACAGGGGTAGGGGACAATCACGGTGTTCTAGTCCTCACGGTACCCCAAATGGACAGGGTATATTTGGCTGGTTAACCTTAAATAACTGTTCGTTCAATAGCTCCTTGACGAACACTGGCCCAATAAAGTGTCGGATGAAACAACCGTCGCGAGGGGGCAATCGCTTCCTTTTTTTTTTTTACATACTTCGTCGATTTTGTATTATTACTGGTATCCGTAGGATCCTATTTCAGTTACCGGCGGCCAAGGCTCAGCAGGCCGAAAGTGACGGTTGTCCTATCCGATAGTTTGCTCCCGTACGGACTGGAAGAATTGAGAATCCCGCTGGATGTCGGAGTTACCCCTCCTACGGCAGTAGAGTCTCTGATTTTATTTTATCTTTTGTCTCAGCCGAGGGCTGAAAGAGAACCTTTTCGCTATGCTTAATTTAAAGAGGAAATTCTGGACACCCGAGCGTCATTCCCGGTTACCGGTACTCCAGTGTTTAAGGTACTTATTAATATGCGGAGGCTCTGCTGATAGCCTTGCAGCAAGGTAGAAAAATGTCGGCCAGTAACCCCACCTGATTCATAGGCTGCAAACCGCCCATCATCCAGAACTACCAAGCCTCGCTGAGGATGCCCTCGAGTAGAGGGCGGACAAAGGGGGCGCGATGAGCACTACCAAAAAATCTGACATTTACCACCCGACTTTGGCGCACCATTAACTATTTCCTCCTGTACACTTTCCCCCGCTCCATGTTGCTTTCTAATATCTTCCAAGACTCGCTAATCTTTCACATACTCTACAGTAAAAAGTAGCATGTTTATCGGTGTTGTACTATTACAACATGCTTTCTTGTATAATCTGACTTCTACAATGGTCTAGTATTCAGTATTAGCTATATTCCGGTGAGTAAGGAAGAGATACAGAGAGTATGAGGAAGAAGCGTAACCTCGAAAAAAGGGGGAAAAAATAAGGGTGGAAAGATTGGCTTAAGGGTGCCGGTCATGGGTAATCTGGGTACTGTAACATTCATCTGGGTGCTAAATAATCATTCCAAGATGCCGAATTTGGTAACTGGAACAAGCACACCTACCATTTTCGGAAATTTATTTCTTATTAATCAGAAAATATATGGGAATATTATCGGAGAAAATTAGGGTTACCCTGCCTTTGGGACATGTTTTTCGGCCGGCGTCCAGCAGCGACAAGAAACCCTAACCCTACTTGCACCTCCTGTCCTTCAAAATACCCGTACAATCCGGCGGGGGTCGGACCGACGCCAGTGAAGGTTTTCCCAAGCATGCCCAATCGTCGCTCTTCGGGGAGGTATGATATGTTTAAGCTGTGGCGAATCTTTTAAACTGTGGAAAGTCGGCATTCTTCATGCTCCTGTTGGCTCAGTTTCCTTAGTTTCCCTATAGTTTTGCTTTAGCTCCAAATTTTGCCGGAATATACGGTACGGCACCCGTGTCCGTCGAGCTCTAACAATAGGGGGCCTCACGTCAACCGGTTTTGATCGTTCCGGCCGGTTTTGTGGTATACTGAAAATTCAAAAATGGTGGAAACCGCAAACCAAAAAAAAAGGCGGTTTGGCGGTTTCATTTTTGACTTTCGTATGGGGGTGGTGTGGAGACTATCAAGTTGCCCGAGACTAGTGCTTAGTTTCTCAGGGAGTTGCATAGAGAGAAAGAGATGGGCGCGAACCCTTATGGTATTTGAAGCCTTAGATGATCTGGATACTTCTCCAGATACGGAGAGCACCACCACCACTATGCTTAGAAACCGCATCCTAAATTCCTCGGAGGATTGCTTCCAACTCAGGGTAAACCGCTAAAATGTTGCCTTATTTCCGGTTACGTTTGTGGACATGAGGCACCCTATTGTTTCCTAGTACAATTACTTGAGACACTAGGGAATACTGCAAGAACAGTCTTCACGGTGGTCACGACGAAGCCGGGCGGCAATGAACAGGGATCATTTGCCAGTAATTTTTTGTAACCCTAACCTTGAGAGGACCAATTTCTGCCTACCAAACACCCCTGTTAGTCACCTTGTATAACCCTTCCCAATATTCGATCATTTCCTAATGGAATTGCTCGGAGTATTAGGAAATATAATAACATTACAGCACGACTTTCTCCGATCCCCCTCATCCATTTACTGAATAATGAATGACATTCCTGTGCATTGGGGCAAAAGCGGTCCCGCAAAGCAAATAATTTTTGTCCTAGCAATTCTACTCTTGGATAGTGCTTCCAAAGCCATGCGTCTTAAATACTTTTACAGCTTTGCCTCAACTTGCTGCATCTTCCCTAACTTATGCTGGTTATAGTGCCATGGCATACTTTCCTTTCTTGTGACACACCATGTGGGAAACAAGCTCCTCCGAAGCCCATCTTATGGCCACTCAAAAACATGGGGAAGTGATAGGGTAGTACAGTAAGTCAAAAAAGAAAAAAAGGGGGCAGGTGCACCCGTTGCTTAGATGGACGATATGACGCTGCCAAAAAAAATGCCGAGTGTGACTATACACCAACTCCCATATCGCATTCTCATTGGTTGGTCTTACGTACCCCGTCCGGACACCGTTGGGTACGGCAGTCCGCTATGAATTATTGCTCCCACTTAGATTTTAGCTAAGGTTAACTTAAGACATTATCAGAGCAGACCCGTAAGGTTTTGATAGTAGATATATATTTTGGGGTATTGCATTCATCTCCTTCGTTCCTCCTCTACTCTCCTTCCCCAGTTCTTTTCCTTCCTTTTCTCATAAGCCCCAAACATCTGAAATCACCCAATCCCACAAACCCTTAACTGCGCTCAAGTATACATTAGGTTCCAAGTCTTCCCTCCGTCTGCACTTTCAAGTCCTTCCTTTTTTTTTAGTTATATACTCAATATCTAACCACTTATTTCTAGTGAAATCACTATCTACAGTTGCCCTGATGCCTCTTCTGAGTATCCACGGCTTTAGATGCAATGCCGTCAACTTCTTCTGCTGCACGTGGAACATAACTCGTACCTCGGGGCGCAACGAGGTCCAACTTGGAGAGGTCCCAATTACTACACAACCAAGGCCGTAGGAGCTTATGAATGTGAATCCTAAAGGTGTACCGCTCTGTTAAGTTTACTCCAATTCTTAAGTAGTCCTATTGACCTCTATTTAGATTAAGTTTGTATGCTTAGCGCTAAGTGGGATCTTGGAAAAGAGCTTTCGTTCTACACCACGGTGGTCTTTCTGGTCATCTTTGAGGGGCGAAGGATGGGGGATTGGTAAAAGCCTCTCTAATACTGTAACCTGTGATGAACACGAATGATCCCAATACCAAGAATTGTTCCTTCCATAGTTCTTTTTTTGTGTAGATATGCATGCCCGCCGATTGTTATCGCAGGGGGAATAGCTGTGGCACTAAGAGGTGCTTTTGCGATTTGATACTTTGCCGCCGGGTAGCGGAGGAACGGGGATGAGCAACAAGCAACCCTCACCTTACCGGTACTGCACCCCGCCCACATCCCGACCCTCGAAATACCACTATTCGTCAAGCTCCGACAGTGGGGACCATATAATACAACTTCACAAGAGACTGCCCCAACACGAAGTCCTAACAAACAAAAAACACAATAAAGGTCCCATATGCCCCCTGCAGTAAAAACCGGAATAATTGAGAATCTCGCTAGGACGTTGGAGTTGCCTCTCCTAGTAATGTCTGTGTCTCAAGTGAGGGCTAAAGAGGAATCTTCTCTGTGTTTTGTCCCCCTAATCTGAAGCCGGACATTCTGGATGTCCTATCGTCATCCTCAACTATTTCGGTTCTTACGGTATTTTGATCAAAATCCCGTCAAATGCTATCATACTCTACCCTGATGCCTCTGTGAATACGGTATCATACATTATGTAAGTTTTCTTGGTAATCAGCTTTAAATTTTCTTTTATTGCACAAATGATTTACGATTCAGAAATGGAAGAGGGTTGTATTAAAGTGTTAAAGTGCTCGAGTACAGATGTCAGGGATAAAGATTTCGTGCAAGGCGAGGTTTACTTTGCCGGTTAACCTAAATTAACTGTTCCAATGCTTTTTTCCCTGCGCCTTGTATAGGTTTTCTCCTTTCAGATACCATGAGCCGGGAAATATACCATCGAGAAAGTGACGAAAATTAATCTTGACTAATTATTATATTTTTAATTTTTCTTACGGTTAGAAAGGGTTTCTGAGGATTGGTCTGTCCTCACTTAAAAGCCTGTGTTTTGGGTAGTAACTTATGCCAAGAATTCTAGGAAAATCGCTAAAAACCCTCACCCCAGGTCTCACTTTACCCCCAGAAATTGTGAAAAGGAATTGGGGAAATATCTACCAGAATGCATGGTGTTGAAAAAGTTTTCTCGAAAGGGTTGCCAAGTGCAGTTATTGTTGTCCATTTCCGCAATTTCTTCTCGCCTCTCACCACTTCGCGGCTGGGGATAGGTGCGCAGCCTGGAGACTCTTTGCAGCCAATGCCACCGTGCATGGAAACTCGCCAGACTCTCTATGTAGCCAAGGCCATCGTGCATGGATTGTGGCCAATTAGAGAGTAAACTTGTGGCCACAGTCCATTGTGCTGGCCAATTAGAGTGCGACAACCTTTAATCCTGCATAGCGAGTTTGGCGAGTTTCTACGGTAGTGGCACAAAAAAGTACATGGCCCGACATCCCGTCAGGCGCGCCCCCCGGGGCGTGATCTGGTAGATGGCATTGCAAGAACAGGCCGATGGGATCTTGATCATAGATATTTGGGGGTATTCTTTCATTCTGCACCCTCCTCTCTCTTTCTCTCCGTCTTCTCCTTCCTTCCCTCACCTCCCTCATAAGCCTCAAACATCTGAAATCACCCAATCCCACAAACCCTTAGCGATACTCGAGTATACAACATTAGGTTCGAAGTTTTCCCTCACATCATCCACTTAAGACCTTCCATTTCTTCAGTTATATACTCAATAATTAACTATGTCATTCTAGTGAAATCACTGTCTACGGTTGCCTTGATGTCTCTTCTGAGTATCCTTGGCTTCAAATGCAATGCCGTCAACTTTTTCTGCTGCACATGGCACATCACTCGTACCTCAGGGCGCAACGAGGTTCAACTTGGAGAGGCCCCGATTACTACACAACCAAGGCCGCAGGAGCCTATGAATGCAAATCCTAAAGGTGTACCTCTCCGTTAAGCTTGCTCTCAATTCTTAAGTAGCCCTGTTAACCTTTATCTAGATTGAGTTTGTGTGCTTAGCACTAAGGTGGATCTTGGGAAAGGATCTTTCGTTCAACGCTGTTTTTCTGTTCATCTTCGGGAGGCCAAGGGGGGGGCGAAGGTTGAGGGGTTAGCCGGAGTCTCTCTAGTGACAGAATTTATCTAAGATTATGTCAGGCTCCGTGACCTGTGATGAATACGAATGATCCTGATACCGAGAATTGTTTCTTCCATAGTTCCTTTTTTTTTGTGTATTATACAATTGGTTGGAATTTCTTGTTAGATTCAAAAGTATTGGGAAATATTAGCAAACTTGGCGCCAAGGACACCGACCGAATTTCCCAATACTTTTGAATCTGGCAAGTAGATATGGGTGCCCGCTCGATGTAGTCGTGGCGGAAAAGCAGTTTCGCTGAAGGGTGGTTTTGCGTTTTGATACCCGGGCAGTTGACGAGCAAGGATCGGCCCGGCAACAAGCAAAAAACACCTTACCGGCACTGTACCACATCCCTCCGCTCGTATCCACCGAAGGGGGCTAGTGCTGCACTTAACTCGGCTGAATATGGTGTTAGCTACCAGCAGAATGGTCACTGGGAAATATTACTAAGAGTTTTGGAGGGGGCGAAAACGGGGAGGTGACAGGATTGGAATATGCAGCACTGATTAATTGGGATAATTGGGATCATGGCCATACTGAGTGGCTGAGCACTGCACTACTTGCAGTGAGCAAAGTACAGTATCTCCTACCGTATCCTAATTATGAAATGAGTTAGTGCTACACATTTCAAACTGGACGGAATGTTTGTTTAATTCCTTATTTCTTTTGGGTTTGGCTTGCCCGCTTAGTTCTTTTGTGGGATGGCGTGTTTCCTAGTGTGTTGCGAGAATGGTTAATCATGCGTCGTGAAATTCGGAGTACGAACGAAGGGATCCCGCCAACGTCCTGATCTTCGAAATACCCCCGTCCGTAGAGCAGGGAAGTGTAGGGACGGTAGGATAACGTATGATATGATACCTGACCGCGCACCGAAAAATGGGCACAACAAAGAATTTGGTGAGTGCGGGAAACATCTTAGAGAAGCAACCATGCAGGAAGATCTTGAGGTAACTCTTTTTAACTATTTGATAGTTAATTCACTTAAATCATTATGTTTTACTGCCATTCCGCCATTCCGCCTTGAGGCTGCGGTGCTTCTCATCAAATTTTTCGTTGTGATGTATTTTTCGGTGTGCCGTCAGGTACGTTATGTATGATAATATTATTACAACAGGCTTTCCGCCGCCTACCATCCTTTCGCTAATCATTGGTAGGGTTCTTTGTATCGGCATGCTACACTATTCCGTGTTTTGAGCAAGTGATTATCATACATGATGTAGTAACTAACCCTAAACTCATCAATTTTTCTAGCAAGGGGGGTAACGTTCTAGAAAATTTAGTGTTTCTCATGAGGAAACCTTGTGGACACTTGAACTATAATATTGTATTATAGATTAGAAAATGGGCCACCCCGCCCAAACACCTTCGGTGCGGGATGCACAGTATTTCATCCCCATCATTTACAGTTGAGCAACACGCCCTGATAGAGTGCATGGGGTGGGCAACAGCCGGAAAACCCCTCTCTTTTCATCTCACAACCCACAAGGGAATTGCTTCTATAATGTTGCTCGATTTATTGAATCTGGCTTCTGGAAAATCTGTCGAAAAACAGTTGCCCAAAATGTAGCATAACAATTGTTCGCAGCCTAACTCGGGCGCGGTCCTCTCCAAACCCTCGCAAGTGAGTCTAGGAGACACACCGTTAAAACTTACAGTAGCAACCATTTACCGCCCTCCGTACGATAAGCAGTAGCCAGGGCTGATGATAGCGGGAGTTAGAAGAAGGGTAGTGGGTTAGGGTTTGGATGAGATGGTTGAGAAAAAGAAATACTATCATAGCAAATTGAACGAGGGAGAAAGACAAGGGGGAAAATGCGAAGGTGTGGGGGGGGGAAAAGCAGAAGTGTGGAAGCGTAGAAGTGCAGAAGCGTTATTAGAGAGAAAGAAAAGTGAATGAGTGTAAGTTGAGCGCAAGGTAGGTAAAGGATCATTTTTTTCCTCCCTAGAAAACTGGTTGGCTGACACCGCAGGGGGTGAGAAATCTGTGTGAGCCGCGAACATAGATCGGGCAAAAAAGCAAATAGTCAGGGTTAGGGTTGCGGTCCAAGAGGGATATCGTCGAGGACATTGGGGGTCCTTTGCCTTAACTTTGCAGTGTCCGTATTTAATCCCGCGGTAGCCCAGAATAATTATAAGAAAAACCCATTCTGACCCTTCCTTCCTCCTCTACTTCCTCCTTGTCCTCCCTCCCTCCTCTGTTTTCTCTCTCTTTCCCTTCCTTCCTCCTCCTCCACCCCCTCCCCTTCCTTTCCTCATAGGCACCAAATACCTGAATCCACTCAACCCCATAAACATTTAACGGTACTCAAGTATATAACATTAGGTTCCAGGTTTTCCCTCCATCCACTCAACCCAGATCTTCCATTTCTTCTAATTATATATCTAATATCTAACTTGGCTTCTTAGTACAACCACTATCCACAGCTGCCTTCATGCCTCTTCCAAGTCTCTTTGGCTTCCAATGCAACGCCGTCAACTTCTTCTGCTGCACATGGCACATTACTCGTACCTCGGGGCACACTGAGGTTCGAGAGGCCCCGATTACTACACAACCAGCGCCGCAGGAGCCTATGAGTGCGAGTCCTAGAAGTACACCTCCCTATTAAGCTTGCCTCTTAGTTCTTAAGAAATCCTATTAACCCACGATTAGATTAAGTTCGTATCCCCAGCGCTAGCGGATCCGGGCAACAACTTCTCTTTCTACATTGTTTCTCTGCCCACCTTTTTTTTTTTGATCACCCCCGTGGGGCGAAGGGAGGGGAGTTGCCGGTGTTTCTCTCGTATGATAGTTAAAAATATCCAAGATTATTTCAAGCCTTGCGAATAGTGATGAACACCAATGATCCCAGTATCGAGAATTGCTTCTTCTAGCAATTCTTTTCTTGTATATCATAGTTAGGATACAGCTCCTTTCCAATAGCCCAACACACATTTTTTCCTTTGTACAGTATACTCATACCCTTATTGCACTAAAACTAATCTTTGACTTCTCCCCCGCGCAATTATGCTTCTGCTCCATACTCTCTTATACGCTTCCTCACTAAGCAAAAGTGTTGTTGAAGCGGCCTTTTGCGCCAAAACTTGCCACGTTTGATCAACAATCACACCTGGAATGCTTCAAATAATGTTCAAAACTTACCTAATTATTTTCACCCTCATTGCAGCTTCCACATGATGCCACTTATTAGGTCAATTTACTCTATACGGCTGAGTTACCAGTCTTCAAAGTTGACAATACCTGCTGCGATGGGAAATTCGTATAATATGAAAATTGGCACTTTTCTGCATACCCAAAACCCTAGAACCACATGAGTTTCCCAAGCTTTTGCCTAGTTTATTAAGATTTTTGTAGCAGTAGGAGAAGTGTCCTAACTAGATGCCGGTATAAGAATCCGGATTGGAAAATTCTTTGTTGCCCGTAAACTACAAGTAGCTACGAATTGATGTTTTTGATACAAGAAGCCATTTCTACCAACACTTGTGCTGAGATGCTTTACAAGACTTTTATTAAAGCCGAATTACACCAGCAAGCTATAATAGTAAAATACTGGTCTGCTCGACATGCCACTTTTATGGTAGGCCCTATGAAAGATCAAAGAAACTTGGAAAATATTGGGAGGTAACACAGTACTTGAGTACGGAGGACAGTTCACGATATTATACTTGAATACACCAAAAATCTAGTGGGTGCTCGTTGCCTCCTCCTGTGTAGGCTGCACACTAGTACTGAACCCGAGCTTCCTCTGCTCCTTGGAAGTAGTTTTGGTTTTCTATGCGGCGAAGCCTCGCGCAGCCTTCACATATCTTGAACACTAAGATATCAGTAACCAGGGTGATACTCAGGCGTCCCGAGTTTCCCCTTTGAATTAGGGACGGAAAGCATAGTGAGAGGATATTATTTCAGCTCTCGGCTGAGACAAATAAAAAATAAATAAATCAGAGACCTTACAGTCACAGGGGAGACAACTCCGACATACGGCAGGATTCTCAATTCTTCTAGTCCGTGCGGGAGTAGAGTGTCTGATGGGACGGCCGTTACTTTTGGCTTGCTTAGCTTTGGCTGCGGGCAACTGAAATGGGATCCTCCGAGCAATACAAAATCAAAGAAGTGTGTAACAAAGAAAAAGGGAAGCGGTTGCCTCTAGTCCACTGTTGTTACAACAGACCCCTTATTGTGCCACGGTTCGGTAAGAAGTTATTGACCAGTTATTTAAGGTTAACCTGCCAAATATATCCCTGTCCGTTTGGGCTGTATGATAGTAAGAACTCGTACGAGTATACCGGTGATTGTTGCGCTATTGTCCCGAAGTTTACTGAGGGGTCGCAGGTCGCCCAGGTTCAAAGTACTAGTAGTTACTCGAAGAAGGTAAAACAAGGGTTAGGGTTGTGCTGCCCACCAATGTAAAAGCCCTCTAATTCACAATTCTGACATGGCCAACTTATTCCTTCACATTGAACATTTAACGTAGGACTGGTCACAAAAACGGCATGGGCATCAACTGGCACTTGATAATCTGGAACAATAGTGTTTGTTGTGGGGTTGGGGAGGGGGGACCAATTACTTCTCAATCCAACCCCCCCTTTCGATCCTAACAGCACGTAATCCCACGCACAGGAAATTCCCCGGAGCCGTTCATGGGGAGCAGACCATATGAAGTCTTGAAACCAAGCCGGTTGGCATAATTTTTACAGTTCGATTGGTCTAGAATCATTTATCGTACTGAAGCGAAAAAACTTGGAATAATGTATCTACTTTTCGAGGCGCAGGAAGCCACAAGCCAACAATCACCACTGGCGAGAAAACCAGCCTGATAAAACAAGTCCGACAATTCGCAATTGGTTCAACCCTCCTGATCTAATCCGCAAACCTTCACCCAAGACGAACCCTGAGAAAATAAGAAAAGAAAAATCTAAGCGAAAAGAAGGTCCAACTTTGCCCGGTTATCCGGCTGTCTAGGTACAAGAGATCCTCCTCTTGTTGCCCGCTGTCCTAAATTTCTTTCGCCCATTAACGGCCCAAACTGTTCTTCCGTTATGGTTCGTGGTGGAAAGAAACGTGAGAGAAACATAGACTCACCCCCCATGTCCGCCAAGACTAAGCAACAGCCACCCCTGTCGTAAACGTGACACCTTCCCGCCCACCATTCAACACATGCCCAGCATACTTCCCCCTCCCAATCAAAGTCATATCATGAACCACTATCTATGCTCTCTAAGTTATCAGCAGACTAGCTGGGAGGTGCAAACTAAGTAGAGCCCAAATTTTATCCCCAACATTGCCTCCTGTACGAGTACAGTGCTTGGCACTGTATCTCCCGCTGCTGGGGGAGACGGTACATTCGGGGCATCCAGTATAAATAGACCTTTTTTATGATACATAAAACGCTTGGAAAAAAACCCCAAATTTCTCCCCCAAATTTCTCCCAAATTTGTTGTGCCTATACGGTGCCTGTTTCTGGCCGGATCCGACCTTTATGATATACCGGCAGGGGAGGCGGCGGAGCAGGGATATTTCATGAGAATATTGATCATTTCCCGGCCTTCACTGCGGCAAATTCCTACCGGCAAGCGATCAACAGGCCCTGGGCTAAGCCTTTTTATCTCCATACACTCCCGTGTTACGGTGATTTTGGAGTATGCTACTTGTAAGCCAGTGGCGGTCCTTCTGCAAGTACCAGTCCTAAGGATTTCTAGGTCATAGTGACGATGTCTCTCATCTGCTTCTTGGTTCGCGGAGGACAGACGTGAACAAAATGAAGCGACTTGTGCGAATGAGGATATAATAACTAATCGTTCGCAAACCCGCCCGCCAAAACATATTCGGGAAAGATATAGAAAGTAACTATAACATAAACGGTGTAAATCCCAAAAGCATCTCCCGTCGGTCATATGAGCCTCTGCTTTCCCATAACATTCTGACATAGAAGAGAGGAAGGTAACCTTAGGAATATTCCCTGCAATACCCCATAACAAAAGAAATGTATAGTAAAGACTCCAACTTCCTAGAACTTTCCATCATAACACCATAATGCCCAAGAATTTTCTACCGCAATCTCTGCAACCTCCATGGGACTTTCCAGTATTCGTACATATTCCACATCCGATCACCTTCTAGCGTTAGCAATGCTGACAGCCGATAAGGCTGCCTCTTTTTTTCCCTCGTTTTCTCATTTATCCCCCGATACAACATAAATCCTGTTCGCCAATCACAGAGAATCACTCACCAACCATTGTGGGTGAAGATGGAATCAGAGAGAAACCCTACCTTCCCGCCCACAAACCCTGGAACAAAAAAGACCAAAAAAGAACTCACACCACCTCAAGGCATCTTAACATTCAAATCACCCGAAAAACTCCTCTCATCCGGGAATTCCACCCTGCCCACCAATTCCTCCACCATCCCAATAACCCGAACAAGATCATCCCACATGACTCCAACAGCGACCTGCACAACCGCGAATGCCATGAACCCTGACTCAACGAGATGATCCAACTTGAGGCCTCCATCCCGTTCTTCCAGCGCACGCACTAACCGGAATGGCTCCGGGAGGCCGAGAATCGGTGGTAGAGGGTTACCACTGGCCAAACTCGCACTCAGGAGGCAGAGCAGACTAGTGATTTGGTGCATCTGGGTGTCGACATTTCTAAGCAGTGCCGACAAATCCTCGGCCTATTCAACGCCCACGGAGAAGGTTTTTGAAGCGTAGGATATTATGGATAAGTAGTTGGTTATGTTCCGCACACCGGCTATGATCCCGTCGCATTGTTCTCTCGGAAAGCGGCCCCGGAGTGAGGGTTCATATTTTGTGAATTCTATCTGGGTGCCAAGGAAGTCTTTTGCTAGGAAGGACCCTGTGAGTTTTACACGCGTTTTTTTCGTATCTTCGGCCTGGTGAGCTTTTGTTTGATTCGCCGCCAGCTATGCCGTAGATTCTTAATTAGAAAAGTGAGAATGTGGTGCTATATGTTCTTGCGAGTAGGAAGAGGGACGACGACACGGAGCTTCGGATTAGGCTGCGGGTTGTGGTGGGGTATAGGAGGGTTGTGAATATCATTGCTACGCAGAGACCGCCTATGGTTACGAGTAGACGGTAGGGTCCTGTTTCGTTGACAGAGAGGATAGGCTGACCAGTGCGTGTTGACGCTCTATCACCGACTTTGCGAATTTGGAGTTCGTAACCTATAAGGTTTTCTTGGTAGGGTTCTTAGTACCGGCGTGCTACACTATTCCGTGTTTTGAGCAAGTGGTTAGCATGATGTAGTAACTAACCCTAAATCTATCAATTTTTCTAGCAAGGGAGGTAACGTTCTAGAAAATTTGGAAATTTGTGGTGAGGAAACCTTGTGGACACTTGAACTACCTATATACTATAGATCAGAAAATGCGCCATGCCGCCCAAATGCCTTCGATACGAGATACGTAGTATTTCGTCCCCATCATTCGTAGTTGAGCAACAGGCTCTGATAGAGCGCATGGAGTGGGCAACAGCCGCCAAACTTTTCGCTTCATCTCACAACTCACAAGGGAATTGCTTCTATAATGTTGCTCGATGTACTGAGTCTGGCTTCTAGGAGACCCGTGGGAAAATAGTTCCCCAAAATATAGCATACCGATTGTTGGCAGCCGAACTCGAAGCGGTCCCCTCAAAACCCCCGCAGGCGAGTCTAGGGGACACACCGTTAAAACTTAGCAACCATTTGCCCATCCGTGCGACGGGCAGTGGCCAGGGCTGATCATAGCGGGAGTTAGAAGAGTAAAGTTAGTGGGTTAGGGTTTGGAAGGACACTTTGAGAAAGGGGAATGTGATTTTAAAAGGAATAGCAAATTGAACGAGTGAGAAAGAAAAGAAGAAATGTGAAGGTGTGAAGGTGTGAAAGTGTGAAAGTGTGAAAGTGTGAAAGTGTGAAAGGAGGGGGGAAAGAACGGGGGTGTGAAGGGGTCGAAGTGGGGGGGGTTAGGAATAGTGAATTACGAAGGTAGTGTGGTGCAGTGAGGCGGGGTAAGGATCCTCCCCAGAAAATCCATTGGTTGGGTTGGGTCGGCGCAACGCAATAGGATAAGATGGATAACAAAAGCGTTAATAGTTAGCTCCAGGCACGGGCTCTTTGCAAAGCTTCAAGTACTACTGTAGTACAGAGTCGAGCAAGAAGATATTAAACAATTAGTTAAGGTTAACACGCCAAATATATCCTTGCTTGTTCCGGTTAGTTGGTTCCCTACCCTTGTATCAACAGCAGATAAAGATATGACCTCGCTCGCTAACCCCAAATCACTGTTCCATTGCTTCTTTTTGAATATCATCATTCTTCTTTTGTTTGCCGTGGTGGCCCACAATAATTATAAGCAAGACCCATTCTGACCTTTTCTCCCTCCTCTACTTCCTCCCTTCTTTCCCTTCTTTCCCTCCCTTCCTCCTCCTCTACCTCCTCTATCTCAAACATCCAAAACCACTCAAACCCATAAACCTTTAACGACACCCAAGTATACAACATTTGGTTCTAGGTTTTCCCTCCGTCCATACACTCAAGACATTCCATTCCTTTAGTTATATGATCAATATCTAACTATAGCTTTCTAGTGAAATCACTATCTACAGTTGGTCTGATGTCTCTTCTGAGTATCCTTGACTTCAAATGCAATGCCGTCAACTTCTTCTGCTGCGCATGGCACATCACTCGTACCTCGGGGCACACTGAGGTTCGAGAGCCCCCGATTACTACACAACCAAAGCCGCAGGAGCCTATGAATGCAAATCCTAAAGGTGTACCTCCGTTAATCTTACTCTCAATTCTTAAGTAGTCCTATTAACCTATATTTAGATTAAGTTTGTATGCTTAGCGCTGAAGGGGATCTTGGAAAAGCGCTTTTCATTCTACACTACTGTGGTTTTTCTGTTCACCTTCAAGGGGTGAAGAGGGGGGGGGTGGGGATTGGCAAAAGTTTCTCTAATGCTGTATCCAAATATCCAAGATTATGTCAAGCTCCGTGGCCTATGATGAACACGAATGATCCCGGTGCCGGGGTTGTTCATTCCATAGTTCTTTTTCTCTGTAGATATGCATGTCCGCTGGGTGTTTCCGCGGGGGGAATAGCTGTGGCACTGAGAAGTGCCTTTGCGTTTTGATACCCGGCGCAGGGCAGCGGAAGAACGGGGCAGGTGGATCAGCAACAAGCAACCCTCACCTTACCGGCACCGCACCCCGCCCAGATCCCGACCCTCGAAATACCACTGTTCGTCGAGTTCCAACAGTGGGGACCGTACGATCTACTTCACAAAAGACTGCCCCAATACGGAGTCCTAACAAAAAAGACAGTAGGGGTCTCATACTCCCCCCATTTTGATCAAAATCCCCTGAAATGCCACTCTACCCTAAGATGCCTATGTGAATATATTATGTAAGTTTTCTTAACAATCAACTTTAAAAATCTCTTTTTGATTTACAATTCGGAAAAGGAAGAGGATTGTATTAAAGTGTTAAAGTACCCGAGTACAAGTATAGGTTTTCTCCTTTCCGTACCATCAGCCTGGAAATAATACCATCGAAAAAGTGAAATCTTTGCAAAGAATTACTCAACCTTTAGCCCATTATAAAATAGAAAAGAAAATAATAATAATAATTAAAAACAACCTTAATTAATTGTTATATTTTTAATTTTTCTTACGGTTAGAAAGGATTCCTGTGGATTGGTCTGTCCTCACATAAAAGTGGTATGTTTTGGGTAGTAACTTATGCCGGGAATTCTAAGAAAATCGCTAAGGTCCTCGCTTTACTAATAAGTCTCATTTCATCCCCAGAAATTGTGAAAAAGGATTGGAAAGATATCCACAGGAATGCATGGTATTGAAAAGGTTCTCCCCACCCGAAAAGTTTGTTTGCCATGTGCACGGTATCGAAAAGGTTTTCCCTATCCGCAAGGCTCGCAGAGTGAGCATTTCAAACTCGGGTTGATCACTGGCGCAGTCATGTAACAAAAGTCTTGGCATCCTGGTAAAATTTTATTATTCAACTTGCTTCACCTACCACCCCACATACCCCGTGCTCAAAATGCAATCACGAGAAACAGAACCTTGTAGATTCTATTCTTCATCATTAATTCAGGCTGAGGGGGTAAATTTAGAGGCATTCTGGTCCCATCACTCAGTCGGGGTGCCAGGATTTTTGTTACACGACTGTACTGGGGGTTGTGGGTGAGTCTGGAGAACGTGGCTCGCAGAATTTCTATGTAAATGGCAGCCAAGACTTGGCCGTATTGTTGCTCACACCCAGTGTTGCAAAGAAGGCCTTTGATGATCGAATCCGGGGGGTTAGAAGGGGAGGGGTTTGAATCGGGGCTTTTGAAAATGGGGATTGAAGGGGGGGGTTCTTTAATTTCTTAGTAGGCAAAAATAACAGGAACTCTGATGCGAATTTCTACCTTTAGCCCAGATATGTGAGTATTTATTGCTCCGAAACCGGGGAAGTGGAGTACCGGTGCTAGTTTATTTGCCTTTTCTACTACATTTTGCCGCCTTTTCTTATCATTTCATTTGTTTCTTTGCTTGCAACTGCCTTTAGATATCATTGTTTACCGATTTGTTAGAAGGGGCTCTATCTTATAACCCCCCGGTTTGAAAAAGCGCGTTCCTCGCCTTCGATCATTTTTTGATCTAACCCCCCCCCCCTTCATTGCAACATTGCTCACACCTAGTACCAGCTCTCATCGCCTCTCACACCTGCACGGCTAGTCTACTTTCGGGACGCGGGGGCGGAGGGACCCTTCGCAGGGTATGTTTGAGCAGTTTGCTGGCGCTGTCACGCTGATGCATTGGCTTGGCTTAGCGCTATTGGATGCCTAGAGAGCGTCCTGCATAGCGAGGGCTATCTGCCCGGTCATGCCGCAAGGCCAGTGCCAGACGGTAAATAATATCTAGTATTTATGTGGATAGCTCGACAGGCCCTGGCTAAAGCGTAGGACATGATATGGTGAATGACATTGCAGAACAAGCCGATGGGGTCCCGATCATAGATATATATTTAGGGGTATTCTTTCATTCTGCCCCCTCCTCTCTCCTCCTCTCCGTCTTCTCCTTCTTTCCCTCCCCTTCCTCATAAGCCTCAAACATCTGAAATCACCCAATTCCACCAACCCTTAACGGTACCCGAGTATACAACATTTGGTTCCAGTTTTCCCTCACGTCATGCAAGACCTTCCATTTCTTCAGCTATACACTCAATAGCTAACTATGTCTTTCTAGTGAAATCACTATCTACGGTTGCCCTGATGTCTCTTCTGAGTATCCTTGGCTTCAAGTGCAATGCCGTCAACTTTTTCTGCTGCGCATGGCACATCACTCGTATCCCGGAGGACACTGAGGTCCGACAAGCCCCAATTACTACACAACCAACACCGCAGGAGCCTATGATTGCCAAACCTAGAGGTACCCCTTTCCGTTAAACCTGTTCCTAGTTCTTGAGCAATCCTATTAACCTATGTTTAGATTAAGCTTGTGTGCTTTGGGCTAAGGGGATTTTGGACAAGAGCTTCCCCTTCTATCACACATCAGCCCCTCCGCCTACTTCTTAGGGCCTTTTTTTGTTTATCCCCGGGGAGTGAGGGGAGAGTGTTTGCCGAAGTTTCTCTAGTAATTAAAAATATTCAAGATTATGTCAAGCCTTACGAATTGCAGTGAACACGAATGATCCTAGTATTGAAAATTGTTTCTCCTCCTCCTAGTGCTTCTCTAGAACATCATAGTTAGGATACAACCCCTTTCCGATCGCACGATATATCATACTTTATTTTTTCCTTGTTCTCATCTCATTACCATACCAGTAATACAAATGGTTTAAGCAATCGCAGAGCTTCGTACAAAAAAAAGTACGTGGCGGCCGATACCCGATGCTTGGGCGACCTTTTCTCCATCACTTTTCAATATTTAAGGATTCCGTAATATTCTTCATGTTATTTACAGGTTTACTAATGAATTTTCGCAGATTCTCATAGACATTGTGAGGGAGGATGGTGAAGATGGGTACTTTTGGTGTAAAGATGGCATTGGCGGAGTTCTTTTTCCTAGTGCTTTATGTAAAATTAGACAAGATGACGGGGCATTTTTTCTCTGATTGCGGGGATTAGAGGCCTTTGAGGAGATGGGGTCAGCGAACCAGGGGGGGTAACGAACGCCAAGCATAGATGTGCTAAAAAGCGTAACTTTCTCTCGATGTCTCACCAATCACTTCGAGAGAAACTGGCCTTATTTAATAGGTTGCTTGGCGTTAGCTGTCCTCCCTCGTTTATGACCTGTCACGCTACAGAGCAGACTCCTCAGCAACAGAGGTATTCAGCCCGCGACACCAACTAGCAGGGATGTCGGATTCCAACTAATCTTATGAAACACAAAAAAAAAGGAGCATGGAAGAAACAATTCTCGATACCGGGATCGCAGATCACAGAGCTTGAAATAATCTTAGATGTATTTGGTCGTTAGAGAAACTTTGGCCAGCCCCCACCCTTCGCGTCCCCCCAAGATGAACAGAAAAACCACCGTAGTGTAGAACAAAAAGCTCTTTTCCAAGATCCCACTTAGCGCTAAGCATACAAACTTAATCTAAATAGAGGTTAATAGGACTACTTAAGAATTGAGAGTAAGCTTAACAGAGAGGTACACCTTTAGGATTTGCATTCATAGGCTCCTGCGGCCTTGGTTGCGTAGTAATTGGGGCCTCTCCAGGTCGAACATCGTTGCGCCCCGAGGTGCGAGTGATGTTCCACGTGGAGCAGAAAAAGTTGACGGCATTGCATTGAAAGCCAAAGAGACTTGGAAGAGACATGAGAGCAGCTGCGGATAGTGGTTGTACTAAGAAGCCAAGTTAGATATTAGAAGATTTTGTTGGCTGAATGGATGGAAGGAAAACTTGGAACCTAATGTTGTATACCGATACTCGAGTACCGTTGAAAGTTTTTGGGATTGGGTAATTTCGGATGTTTGGGGCTTATCCGATGTACTCGGGTGCATATTAAAGATCCGGAAAAAGTGACAAACAAAATGTATGGTTGCAACACAGATATTTCAAGTCACTTTTTCCGGATCTTTAATTTGCACCCGAGTATGTGTTTTTGGAAATGCTCCCAGGAAAAAAACGGGTGGGCAAAGCGTGGTTGGCACTGCACGAGGCTGCCTCCACCACCATGTCCCCAAAGTAGACTAGCCGCGAAGCAGAGGCAGAAGGGGGAGGGGAAGGTGTCGCATTGTGGACTGGCAGTAACAGCCCAAGCACAACTTTAAACTGATAAATAACAGTAAAGATGTCAGGCTACGTCTCGAAAGTACACTAGCCGCGGAAGAGCAGAAGGAAGGGAAGAAGGTGAGATGACTGGACGGATTCGGTAGCGACAGCAAACCCGACTCCAACCTCACAACAATTGCGAAAGTGTCCAGGCAAGATGGTAGGAATCTCATTGCTAATACTACACTATGTCGTAGTTTCTGATGTTTACTATCCTTATTCACTTCGCTTCATCATTTCCTGTCTTTTTTAAAAATTTTATTTATATTCTGTCAGAATACTCTTTTTTAATGTTAAAATGTTAACCGAATCGTCTACCTGTGGAGCATTACTCGAGTATGTGGACCAAGGATGAGGGCCAGGATGCAACTCGCGTTGACAAAATAATAGGAAAATATGGACCTAAACGCCTTTTCTGTGTGTGTGAGTGTGAAAATATTTAGAAGAAAAGAAAAGGAAAGAAAAAGAAAAAAAAGTATGGCATGCCATGATTCCCATGGATACGGCACCCTACTGGTACGGTACCAGAGGGGCTCTGCCGATCGTGCTGGTACGCACCGGTAGTCGAGCGCTACTACTTGTACTTGGGTGTGAGGGTAAGTGACCGGAAAAAAATTGGTGTTGCACCAACCACTTTTTTTCCGATCACTTTTTGCTCCATGCTAGTACAGGGGGTTGTGGGTAAGTCTGTCGAACATCCACCACGTCGGTTACAACCACAGCGATTGAAATTTCAACTCGTCACATTTGGCTTCTGACCAATCGAGATCCTTGGACCCCTCTTCACGACGGCTTCAAGTCTTTAGCTTCAAGTGAATTTCCTTTGACTTTATTTAGTTTTTAAGAGATAAGTTTATCTCTTTTATCTACTTTTATTTTACCTTTATCTATCCATCGCTGTCCGGTATCGATTAAGATGGCTAAGCGAGGTGTTACGACGTTTTCGGCAACTCAGGTTGCAAAACAAGGGTTGGCTGTTTCGACAGCATTGTTAAAGATGGCGGACCTGGAGAAGGAGGTTTCTAGGTTGAGGCACCATGTTTCTGTTCTTTCGAGGCGGAATCATGGTCTTCAGAAAGAGTTGGATGGGCTACGGATTGTGGGTGAGGGGGTGGCTTCGCATAAGGAGCCTGAGCCACAAGTGGTGGTTGAGGCCCCCGAGCAGGTTGTGGTTGATGAGGTGGCGCCTAGTGTGGCGTCGGAGGTGGCTAAGAATTGTGTGGTGGCGCTTGAGGCGAAGCCGGCGGTGGCTGAGTCAAGAGTGGCGTTGGAGGTAGATAACCCGGAGGTGGCGTTGGTGAGGCTGCCGAAGGGAAAGAAGAGGAGGTTGACGGTGGGGGGTGATGGGGATGAGGGTGGGGATGATACCGTAGTGATGACGGTAGTCCCGGTAGAGGAAGAGAGGGGGATGATTGTGGCGCCGTTGGGACCGAGGGCGGATTTGGTTCCGACTGGACCGAGAGGAATGGGACCTTGGCTGGGGGATGGGCCTAGATTCCGGGGGTGGGAGGTGGTAAGAAGGGAGGTCCAGTATGTGGACCGAAATTTATTGGGTGTGCGCAATGGAATGATAGGGGATACCTATCGTGCCAGAGGGGGTGGTGCCCGTGCGCAGGTAAGAGGGAATTTTAGGGGACGAACGGTGGGGAGTGTGGTGAGGGGACAATATCCTTTCCGTTAATTGTTGACCGGGGTCAAGAGGGGCTTAGGATTCGCAGCAGGCGGAGACCGTGGGCGCTAAAGACTCACATGATTAGGCTCGGGGCTTGCGTGTAGGTTGACGGTGGGATGGGGGTGAGAGTTGTGTTTGGTTTGGGAGGTGATTGTGGTTGTTTGAAGTTTGTTGTTTTTTGTTGTTGTTTGTTGTTGTTTGGATTTTTGTGGTAAAGGGCGAGCAGCAGGTACAGGTCCACCTCACCCATTAGGCGTGCTGATAGGGCATTTGATTGCGGGGAAAGATGGGTTCGGGTCGACGGCCGAGTGTGCGGGTTGATGTATGTCTCCTGCTTTTGCACTGCTCGGGAGGATGGGATGTGGAGTTTGGTTTTTGTTGGGAGGTGATGGGTGTGTGATGATTGGCGGATTTGGTTTTTAGGATAGTGGCAACGCTTTAGAGTAGCATATAAGCCGCGAAATGGAAAAAGTGTTTAAAAAAAAAAAAAAAAAAAAGTCTGTCCAACACGTGAATAGGCTCGGGGCTTGTGTGTAACTTGATGGTCGGTTAGAATGATGGGTGACGGGAGTGCGGCTTGGAAAGTTATCCTTTGTATGGCAGATGTAGAGTCCACGACCGGGTTAGCGATGACGCTTTAGAGTAGCATATATATCGCGAAATGGAAAAAGTGTTTTTTTAAAAAAAAAGTCTGTCGAACCCCTCCTCATTGGCTCAAGGCCTTCTGGGCCACTCAGCGAACGGAGTTTGCTCGAGTCCTGGCGCCAAGAGTTCGACAGACTTTTTTCCTTCACCAAATTTTGAGGAAACCCACCAATTGTGTGGTCTGGCAACGGTTCATACGCATACAAACTCGGCCTATGAAATCCAAGTTCGCCAGACTTTTTTTTTTTTTTTTAAAGACTTTTTCCATTTCGCAATATCTAGCTACTCTAAAGCGTTATTGCATATTTACCAATTCCCAAAACAACCCCTAATTTTTGCATCCATTCAAACCTACTTGGACCATTCCACTTGCATTGGGTGCAATGGACCAAGTACGTCCTCCTTTCTGCTTCTCTTCTCCTCCTTCTCTCCCTCATTTAATCTCCCCTCATTCCAATTTACCAAATCCCCCAAACACTTCCTCTTCTTCCCTCCCTCAACGTTCACCAGACTTTTGCACACACCCTAGTACATGGGTGAAGGAGTCAAGGGCTCAACGAACAACCCAAACAAATCGCTGCTTGCTAAGCCATTTTGGATGCAGTTTTCGCTGACCCCCCTGTTCGTTGGCCCCTCCCACATTACTCAGAGATGGACTAAAGCCGCTCTCCATTGCGTGGTTGGCATTTGCGTCAGAACTAAGCTGAATTAGGAAATTCGGGTGATGGGAGGTGAGTATTTCTTTCGTACAAAGTAAAGACCAGTAACGCAGCCACTATGTTAAATATCATGGGTTGTTAGCCGAAGCTTTGTCATAAGGTCGTCCTGGTTGTCGTTGGTTGCGGCGCTCGCTTGTCGTCTTTGCTCTCTTTTTCTCGTCTTTGCTCTCTTTTTCTTTTCTTTTCTTTCTCTTCACTTTCTTTTCTCAATGGTTCTCTCTCTCAACCATAAACGAATGCAATGAAACTCGTCTCAACATAAGTCTGGTTTAACCTTTAATCTCTCTCTCACTCTCGCCTTCAGTAAAGCTCTCTCCATACTTTCTGCACTCAGTAAGCAATCGCGTAAACTCTTCATTCGACCCACCGCTTAGAGGGCCGCGCTTGCCAGTGATCATTTCTGAAACACTGGCCCAGCATTTGCTCCAGAAATACGCTCGAGTGTCTTTGTGTGACCGGACCCCGGATACCCTTGCGCTCGAGTACAGTCCTGTCTGAAAAGTGTTTATACCTTGGGGGGAGGACGGGATGGAGGGATAGGATGTGGAAGGGTGGTGGATGGAGTAGTAGGGAGGAAGGGGGGGGAAGGTTGGTTATTCCAAGGACGGAGAATAGGGAGGGTAGTTGGATGGAAGAAGTGAGGGGAGAGGGAGGGAAACCCTGGAGGGGAGAAGGAAGAGGAAGAGGAGATATAGGGAAAGAAAGGGAGAAGGATTAGTAGGTCAGACTACCCGGACTCGACCTAATGCAAGTGGGGTACTGTATAATCTGGTAAAAGTCGGATTAGAGCTAAAGCAAACTGAAGTGAAACTACTGGTAAGGGAGCCGAGCCAGAAGGAGGGCACGAAGAACGCCAATTCACCACAGCTCAAAGCACTCGTTACAGTTTAAACATTCAGAAGAGCGACGATTAGGTATTTCTAAGGAAATCCTCACCAGCGTCAATCCGAATTTTGCCAGATTATACGATAGGGGAAGTGGGACCGAGGATCTTTCTAGATAGCGTGGAGGATTGGAGGAGATAGGTTTTGAAGTAAGATATTTTAAGTGGAGTACTCGAGTAGTAGAGGAGTAGTGGCTAAGCAGACGAGCTCTATGGCCGAAGAAAGCCAGAGGGGAATAAAGTCTTGCATTATAAAGAAAAGATGTCATACCTCCCCCATAGCAACCGCCAGCTGGGACTTTCATCCCAATGATAGGTAGCGACAGTACGGTGCTATACCCGGTATTTAGATCGCGATGGTCTCAGCGTGTGAGCAAAAGGAGCCCGCGAATCCCCATTTGGGAGGACCCCACAGCCCTGGCGAAGCCCCTCTCCCTATCCCTCTTCTTTTCAACACCCCTCTTTCTCGGAAGCAAATTAAATACTCGAACGTGAGGGCGTGGCAACGATTGCTCTTCATTTGCCATCGTGCTACCACTTTGCCAACCTCACGGCTACTATTACTTTGGGATTGTAATGCCGTTGGGGACGTAAGCCTGGGACAGGAGGTGCTCCATTTACATAGTAATAAATGATATTGAAACTTACTGCCACAACAACCACAACTTCGAACCTTTTTCAGTATTTTTTCCCCACATTTGTTTTTCCTTAAGGTTATCCTGCAGAACAGATATTTTTCTTATTATTTCTAGTACTAAGTTGTGCTGCCCTTCATTTGCTGATGATTGATAAGGACAATTGTTGAAGAGGGGCGGCCGTTCTCACTAGCATTTCGAATATTTAATTTGCGCTAGAGTGCATCACTACCACCTTTCCTTTCACCGCCCGTGGGAATTTACCTCCGGACCTCCGTACCTCCTCATACACCGCCGCTCTACCCGTAATGATCATCATCATCATCATCATCATCATCATAATCATCCTACCATCTCGCGCTACTACCATCGGGATTCTTTTCTAGCTGGCTAGGTCACAGAGCGTTGCACAGGCTCTTGTGATAGCGTTCGTACCAGAAATTGCCTCGACAGCCCCGGTACCATAAAGTCTAGTGAAACCCACTATCCCTCGTCAGCCTTGTAATCTCCGGATTTAGGGACAAAAGCTCTTGAGGAGGATTAGTGTTTTTTAAAGAGCATAAGATCAGCATTAAGAGTGTGTTGGATCTCATTGACAGGTATTCGAAATTCTGTTCACTTGCTAAACTAGACCTGCCTTAGGTTCATAGGTTGAATCTTAGTGATAAATTCATAGTGGATTTCAGGAGATCTTGGGGTTCTCGCAGAAAGAGATGGGAAAGAGAAAGAAACAAGATGCCAAGAAACAGAATATCGATGAGCTCAGGCCACCAAACCCTCCAATCAAAATTCCGAAATCCTTCATCTCACTTTCCAATCTTTGCCCAGAGGCTGTGATAGGGGGTCGCTAAGGGTCGGAGAGCATGGCCCTTATATGAGATCGGTAGAACTAGTTTCAGGTTTTTTCTAACTCCCTCTAGACCAGAGTGCTATCCTGGTACTGGGGGTGTAATTGTTAGGACAACCAATGGAGGGTGAACGATATGCCAAAAACCTAGCGGTAATTATCCAATCTGCTCCCTCCTGATCATTGCCCCCTTGCTGTTATCTCGAGATTGGGAGCTTCCTTGGGCATGTCTCCTAGACTAGCCTACGGATGTCTTGAAAGGACCACTTCGCCATAGGCCGACTCGCTATGTCCAACAACCGGTATGAGTTATTTTTTGGGAAGTCATCTTCCCACATTCCTTCTAGGAGCTGGGTTCAATAAATCGAGTGATAGTACAGAAGAAATTCCCTTTTAAGTTTCGAGACGAAGCGAAAGGTTTGGTGGCTGTCACTAGCGCCATGGACCCCCTGACCCTATTAGAGTGCGTTGCTCAACTGTGAGTGATGGCGATGAAGTATTACGTATCTCACATTGAAGGCGTTTGGGTGGCATAATACATTTTCTAGTTTATAATACGCTGGTAGTTCGAGTGCTCATAGGAGCTCTTCTCAATAAATCTCTAAAATCTCCTTGAAAGTTACCTCCCTTGCTATCATAGAAAAATTGATAGGGTTAGGGTCAGTTACTACATCATGCTAATCACTTGCTCGAAACACGGCATAGTGTACTCGAGCGCAAATTAAATATTATTATTATTATTATGATATCATACAATACCGGTACTCGAAAATTTAATGCTAGTGACAGCGGCTGCCCCTCGTCAACAATCGTCCGCATCATCAACCATTAGCAAGTGAAAAGTAGCACAACCCAGTATGTACTAGAATAAAATAAGAAAAATATTTAACCTCAGGGTAAAACAAATATGGGGAAAAAATACTCAAATTTTTTTTGGTGTCGTACTGTAGTTGTTGTGGCAGTAGGCAGCGGTGAGGTTAACAAAGTGGTGGTATGATGGTTGATCGGGAACGATCGTTGTCGCTCCCGCATGTTCCAGTATTTAATTTACGCCCCAGTAGCATACCGGCACTAGGAACCCTTCCGAAAAATTCGGGGAAACGAGAAGTTTGGTGGAGATCAGCGAAAGGATGGTACCGGTAGGTGGTGGAAAGCCTGCTGGAATACATAACGTACCTGACGGCACACCGAAAAATACGGCACAACTGGGGATTTGGTGAGCAACACTACAACTTCGCTCCCTGACTTTATAGTTTAAATGAAGTTATTGAACACAACTTCACAATAAAATGTCGGTAAAAAGTAATGATTTAAGTGGATTAACTATTAAATAGTTAAAGGTCAAAAAGAGTTACTTCAAAATCTTCCTGCATGGTTGCTTCTCTAAGATGTTTCCCATACCCACCAAAAGTTTTCGTTGTGCCTATTTTCCGGAGCCCGTTGGGTACGTTATCATACGGTCCCCACATCCCGGCTCTACCAACGGGGGTACAAGGGTCAGGGATAAAATAGTGGTACGGAGCAGGGGTATTGATGTTGATTTTGATCAAAATTAGTGGTACACAGCAACCAGCTCGTCTGGAAATGCAAGCCTTCCATTGGCCTAGAAATAATTGTTTTTTAATGGAGGTATACGACAAGAGGCCAGGTACCTCTCTATTAATCATATCTTGTCAAAACTGATCAAGGCAGGAGGAACTAGAGGTCCCATCAGGGTCATGTTTCTTATATGTACCATTGCTACTAGCATTTTAGTTATGCAGCGTACCATTATTTTATCCCTGACCCTTGTACCGTATTAGAAGATCAGGACGTGGGCGGGATGTAGGTATGATACCTGTAAGGTGATTGTTGCTCGTTGCCGAGCCGATCCCTGTTCGTCATCTGTCCGGGTATCATACGTGTACCAAGGCGCAAAACCGCCCTTCAGCGAAACAGCTTCTCCGCCAGCAACAACAACCAGCGGGCACGCATATCTGATTCCAACCAATTGTATGATACATAAAAAAAAAGGAACCATGGAAGAAACAATTCTCGATACCGGGATCATTCGTGTTTATCACGGGTTACAGAGCTTGACATAATCTTAAATGTATTTGGTCGTTAGAGAGACTTTGGCCAATTCTTCACCCTTCACCCCTCTTTCGCCCCCCCAAGATGAATAGAAAAAACCACCGTAGTGTAGAACGAAAGGCCCTTTTCCAAGATCCCCCTTAGAGCTGAACACACAAACTTAATCTGGATATGGGTTAGTAGGGTTACTTAAGAATTGAGAAGTCCACCTTTAGGATTTGCATTCATAGGCTCCTGCGGCCTTGGTTGTGTAGTAATTGGGGCCTCTCCAAGTTGAACCTCGTTGTGCCCCGAGGTACGAGTGATGTGCCATGTGCAGCAGAAAAAGTTGACGGCATTGCATTTGAAGTTAAAGAGACTTAGAAGAGACATTAGAGCAGCTGCGGATAGCGGTTGTACTAAGAAGCTAAGTTAGATATTAGATATATAACTAGAAGAAATGGAAGATTTTAGCTGGATGGATGGAGGGAAAACTTGGAACCTAATGTTGTATACTCGAGTACCGCTGAAAGTTTATGGGACTGGGTAATTTCGGATGCCTGTAGCTTATGAGGAAATGAAGGGAAAGGAGAGGTCAGAGAGGAGGAGGAAGGAAGGGGCAGAATGAAAGAATACCCCTAAATATATATCCATCATGATGATCAAAATTCTATTCAACTGCCATGGCCAATGTTGCCTCACGTAACTTAACCCAGTTGAACGCGGTCGGTCGGGCAGTCGCCAGACACCATGAGAGGAGAAGGCTGCATGGTTGCATGAGGCTGCCTCTGCCCCCACGTCCAGACTGTACTAGGGGTAGGGGTGAAGTATTGGGACAAGCAGGGGTAGCAAAGGCTTGTGCATATACCATAGAAGGAGTACCGAGAGCCAAAAAAGTAAGATAACTACTGGTGACTGTAATTCCACTGCCCCCCTGCTTGTCCCAATATTTCCTCCCTCACCCGAGTACCATACGGTAGACCACCCAGTAACTAAGAGAATTCGGCAGTGGCAGCCCAATCCCATCTGCGAGCTTGAAAAGTAATTCGGAAAGTGTCTGAGCGCATCCCGAAAGTTGACTAGCTTCCAAGGTGGGGAAGGTGAAGAAGGCGCAAGATTAGGAAGTGCAAAAATGTCTGGAGAGGATGGCAGGAATCTCTTGGCTAATACTCTATTATCGTAGTTTCTGATGTTTATCCTTATTCACTTCGCTTCATTATTTCCCGTCTTTTGTATTTTATAGCTATTTTGTCAGAATACGCTTTTTAAATACGGCAATGTTAACCGAATCGCCCTACTTGCAGAGTATTATTATTCGAGTATTTGGATGAAGGATTATGGCAACCAGCGGTGGAAGAAAATAAAGAAAATATGGACCTGAACGCCTTTTCTGTGTGAAATGTTATGAAGAAGGGAGAGGAGGAGAAGAAAAAGAAAAAAGTGGCCACAATCGCCATGCTACCGCACGGTACTGGTGCAGTACCAGAGGAGTTCTACTAGTCGTCCTGGTCTCACACACTGGTGCTGTGCTCCGGGGTAGCCAATTTGGTGACATCAAAAAGTACTCGAAAGGGCCGGTAACACCGACGGCGCTCAGCAAGACCTCTGAACACCTCTGTGTTACCGGATCCCAAATACCCTTGCATCCGAGTACAAACTTACCAGACATAATGATACGGTAATGAGCCCCGGACTCTCGGATATGACAGAGGTTGTGCATATGCACCCATGCTTCATTAGGGCTCAGATGTTGGGATTTTTATCCCTGGCACGTGTGTGCTAAGTTATGACAGGTATTATACCGTAGCGACCGTACGACACTGTAACGGCACCAGTCTATTGATCGCGGTAGTCTCAGGGTGTGAGCGAAAGCAGCCCGCCCCGTCTGGAAAGACCCCACAGCCCTGGCCAAGCTCCCCCCATTTCTCCTCTTTTCTACATCCCTCTTACACCACCACCACCACCACCACCACCACCTCCTCTTCCTCCTTTCCCCGCACCACCTTTGGAATTTTACCTCTGGACCTCCTCCTCCTCCTCCTCCTCCTCCTCCTCCTCCTCATCTACTACTGCTCTGCACACCTTCATCATCATTATCACCATAACAGCCACCACCGCCCCACCAATTTTGCACTACTACCATCGGCATTCTTTTCTAGCTGTCTAGATTACAAAGTACTGCGCCTGCCTACTCTAATGTCAACCTCAAGCCCGCGTGTGAAGCACTGGCTCTTATGATAGCGTTCATACCAGAAATTGCCTTGGCAGCCCGGGTACAATCTAGTGAAATACACTATTCCCCGCTAGCCTTGTAGTCTCCGGATTTAGGGACAAAAGCCCTTGAGAAGGATTAATATTTTCCTAAGAGCATAAGATCAGTCCTTAGGGCGTGTTGGATCTCATTAACTGGTATTCGCAATTCTGTCCACTTGCTAAACTAGACCTACCCTATGCTCAAAGGTTGAATCCCGGTGATAACCTCATAATTGATTTCACGAGATCTTGGGGTGCTTGTGGAAAGAGATAGGAGAAAGAAAATGAAATCAGGTGTCAGGAAAAAGGATATCGATGGGCTCGAGCACCGAACCCTCCAATCAAAACTCTGAAATATTTCGTCTCACTTTCCAATCTTTAACCGAAAGGTGTACTCGGGGGGGTCGTTAGCAATCTGAAAGCATGGCCCTTATATGGGATCGGCAGAAATAGTTTCCGGTTTTTTCTAAGCCCCCCCTCGACCATAGTGCTATACGGGTACTGCAGGGGTAATGGTTAGGACAACGAACAGAGGGGGGACAATACGCCAGAAGACTAGCGGCAATTATCAAATCTGCCCCCTCTTGACGATTGCGCCCCTTGTTGTTATCCCTAGATTGGGAGCTTCCTGGGGCGTGTCTCCTAGACTACTATAGCCTACGGATAGTTGGAAAGGACCACTTAATATTTGGCCGACTCACTCTGTCCAACCGCTCTGGGTTATTTATTTTTTGGGAAGTCATCTCCCACATGTCTTCTAGAAGCTGGATTCAATATAAATCGAGTGATAGTACAGAAGAAATTCCCTTTTAAGTTTCGAGACGAAGCGAAAGGTTTGGCGGCCGTCACTCGCTCCATGCACCCCTGACCCTATCAGAGTGCATTGCTCAACTGTGAATGACGGCGATGAAGTGCGATACTACGTATATCACATTGAAGGCGTTTGGGCGGCATAATACATTTTCCAGTCTATAATATGCTGGCAGTTCGAGTGCACATAGGATCTCTTCATGGAAAATCTCTAAATTTTCTGAAAGGTTACCTCCTTGCTTGAAAAATTGATTGGCTTAAGGTTAGTTACTATCATAGTTGCATGCCTAGCTGATATACTGTCTAGTATGATATATGGCTTAAAGCCCGTTTATCTAACTGTCTATTTCTAAAAATTAGATTTAAACTAGGTGATTAAACTAGATGGCGTCTCAACCAGCGTCTGATAAACGGTGAGAAAGTGTTTGACCCAATTTTCCACGGTCCTAGATTCCTGTAGCAAGACCACCAAAAGGCTACGCTGCCTACTCTAGGTAAAGGTCATCTACTTTGCCGCATCCCCTCCACTGTTAAGCCCCCCTTAACTGCCGGCATCGTCTTAGACTGTTAGACGGCAGCCTATAATTTAGGTAAACGGGCCCTTAATTTGCGCCCGAGTAGCATACCGGTGCTAGGAACCTACCGAAAAATCCGGCACAACGAAAAATTTGGTGATCAACACCTCACTCCCTAACCTTACAGAAATTATTGAACACAACTTCACAATAAAATGGCTGTAAAAAATAATGATCCAAGTGAATTAACTATCAAATAGCTAAAAGAGTTACTTCAAAATCTTCCTGCATGGTTGCTTCTCTAAGATGTTTCCCACACTCACCAAATTTTTCGTTGTGCCTATTTTTCGGTGTCATTCAGGTACATACGCCCCCACATCCCGGCTCTAAGAAACGGGGGTATTTCGAAGATCAGGAACTGGGAGGGATGTGGTACCGCTAAGGTGATTGTTGCTTGTTGCTTGTTGCCACAGCCTGGCCGTTGATGTTCAATACCGGGGAGCCGGAGGATCCGCCTGAAGTCCCGGACCCGGAGGCGGCCTGCATGTGCTTGAGCATTCCACAAGTATTCAGATGCCTTGGCGGGAATATTCGCGGGGCCAGGTTCAAACTGAGTTGGCTTGGCGCCAAGGCATCCGGATACTTGTGGAATGAGCAATTGTTAAAGTCGTTGTAGGAGTCGGTTCCGTAACTTGGGGCATGGCGATAGAGCCTGCTCGTCAACTATCTAGGTATGGTGCAAAGCGTCTACAGCCTGTACCAAGGTGGGTGCACCTATGACATGCCTTTGGTAATCAGGGTCAGGGGTATTCCACCACCGACTAGAATTCCAGAGGTTTGATGTTCAACTCATGTTCCTGAATTAGTATTTTTTATTATTTTACAATTCAAGTCCATGATCAATACCCCTGACCCTGATTATATAAGGCATGTCATGGGTGCACCCACCTTGGGCACGAACCATCTCTCCTCCACCTCCGGCGATTGAAATCTCAACACCACGGGAAATCATCGTCACTTTCCCCCACCCACCTCTCTTCTCCCACGATGGCTACTGCCTAGGAGTTGACGTTAAGCCATCTACCCTCGTCTCCTGAGGCACGCCTGCCTCCCCTCCTTGGGGTTCTTGTTCCCGTTCATCGTTGATACTGCTCATGAAGTTCGGTTCTCCCCCTTACCCCGCACTTGCTTTGCACCTCGCTTAGCATTTTGCACGGTCGGAAAGCTTCTCGCTTCGTTCACGGTCGGCGATATGGCGTCCGGACTCTCGGTCAAAGTAAGGCTTCGGTTCTGCTGGGCTTGTACCTCTGATGGGGAAAGCTTCGGTTAGTAACATCACGGTCCCGCTCGGTTTCGCTGTCGTCCCAAAAGCCCTTGCTATGGCCCGTTAGTCGGTTGTGGCTAGCCCGCTC
>Ga0307509_10001273_pt1 | contig 42754 bp, 64 predicted proteins | sample 10_EM_MG_FD_202245 | JGI IMG/M metagenome (GOLD analysis project Ga0307509, IMG submission 202245) | Populus trichocarpa ectomycorrhiza microbial communities from riparian zone in the Pacific Northwest, United States - 10_EM | ecosystem: Host-associated > Plants > Roots > Unclassified | place...
AGTGCAAGGCCATATTGAGTGTAATATTTGAGATGGAGGTCAGACGCCTCTTCATGACTAAGTCCAAGGCTGACAAAGTAAGCTAAGGACATGTTAGTCAAACTCTGGAGATTAAAATCGGACCAACCATGGATGCGACTGCCCATAGCTTGAGAGATCTTGGAGCTTGCGGAATACAGAGTGTTGTCGATATCGAGCCAGACGATGAGGCGGTCATCTTCATGGAGAGGCGATAAGCGGGATGTCGAAGAGGTGCAATTGGCGGATGCCCACCTGGTGGTGCTGGGTCTCCCATGATGGTGGTGGCTTGGCTCTAAAGGTAGGTGTTTATATTTTATCTTATCTTATCACCTACCGGCATTTGCCGCAGGTACTGTGCAGTTACCAAGCCACAAGTCCACCAACTAGGCACTGAATTATAGGCATCGGCCTCGACGACCTCAAGAACTCAAGGTACGTCCACATATAATCTCCTCTCCACCATCTTTGAACCCTTCCATAGAATGGCCAGAAGCAAGGAACTTGTCCCCGGTGTCGGACGTCTCTCCCGCTCCCAGGTTTTCGCTGCCCGAGCTCTCTACAAGGGCCCAAAAAAATCCGTCCAACCAGCTGCCGATGCTCCCGCAGATCACGTCGAAAAATCCATTGGCGGTGAGAAGAACGGCGGAAAGCGTCTCGTTCCTACTACAAAAGCTCCCCGCTTCTACCCCGCTGAAGATGTGCGCCAACCCAAGAAAAGCCGCAAGTCCCCTAAACCCCCTTCCCTTCGAACATCGATCACACCGGGTACCATCCTCATTCTGTTGGCCGGACGTTACCGAGGGAAACGCGTTGTGTTCTTGAAGCAACTTACCAGCGGACTGTTGCTTGTAACGGGCCCCTACAAGATCAACGGCGTTCCTCTACGACGAGTCAACCAGGCTTACGTTATCGCGACATCCACGAAGGTTGATGTTTCGGGTCTCAAGGTATGCCCAAGTTGATAGTTTTATTTACTCTAACCAATCGTTAACCCCCAGGTTGATGAGAAATTCAACGACGCATACTTTGCGAAGCCTTCCGCAAAATCTGCCAGTTCGGCAGAGGAAGAATTCTTCGAGGAAGGCAAGCCCAAAGCCAAAGAACCCATCGCCGCTTCCAAGGCCGCTGACCAGAAGGAGGTTGACAACGCTCTCCTCACCTCAATCAAGAAGACGGAAAACCTTTCAAAATATCTCAAGGCTAGCTGGGGTCTCTCTAAGGGCCAGTTCCCTCACCAACTGGTCTTCTGAGTATTCTATGATGCTGGGTGGGGGGATTAGGATGTTGTTTACCGATGGGCCCAGTCGGATATATGGCATGCTATGTACCGTCCATGAGAAAACGTTTTCCTTTTGCAATTCATAACAATATGCACACTTGGTTCTGTGATTGGATATAAGGGAATATGGCTTTCTTCGTTCCTAACTTTTGGTGATGCGCTATACATATACCGATTTGTGAAAAGACGAGACTTTCGCTTACATAAATGAACTCCTCCCACAAGTTCCACCAATGCTCGCTCTTAACAGAGCGCGTCTTAGGACGACACACACCCTCACCATTGCCTCGTCATCCCCACATTATCAGAATGCAAGCCTAGCTACTCGTCGTTTCTTCGTCCAGAGCGTGTGTAATGGCTTCCTTGACCTGGCTACAGCTCTTCCGTTACCACCATCACTTCCACCTTACTCAACAACTATAATATTCGTCACTGTCATTTCTCGATTCGCCCTTCTTCCGATCTCAATATGGGTGCGCGTTTCTTACCTGATTGCAACACCCAGCTGCTGAGGTTTTTTGATCTGTGAACAGGGAAAACAAAGGACACAGCGTGCAGAAGAAATTGTGATGCCAGAGATCGAGAAACTTAAGCCTCTTATTGCAAAACGTGTCTTTGAAGACATGAAGAAAGCAGGAATGAGAGGAGATAAGAAGGCGCTACAGAAGTATCACGCTGAAAAATCAATAGAAATAGTATGTTTCCGTCGACTTCTTCCACCGTTTTAGGGCAGTAAACACATTTTCATGTAGTTGACCGCCAGGCGGAAGGAGCTCTTCCAGGAACATCATTGCACCCCACTACCTTCCATTTTAATCCCCCCACTATCCCAGCTGCCAGTATTTGTTGGGTTCACAATAGTCCTGAGCAGGCTTTCCATTGACCCGACACCATTCGACTCAGAAAGCTTCTTGACATTAACTTCGTTAATGCACCCCGACCCAACTATGACACTACCAGTTGTGCTAGGTTTTCTAACCATGGCAAACGTTGAATCTGGGAACTGGGTCATGAATGCGGCAGAGCATGAACAACAACGTCAAATTGCTGAACGGGAATCCAAACGTATTGCTGAGGGAGGAAAACCTCGTTTGCATCCTGGAAAGGTATTGAAAACTCTTCTAAGAGGATTATCAATTGTTAGAATCATCATCGCTGCGATAACTCCAGGGGTAAGGTCCATTTAGCATGTTCTGGTTCGGGTGCTCATTTCGTGTTTTTAGAGTGTGGCACTTTACTGGGTAACCTCAGCCGCATTTGGTCTTGTACAAACATGGACGATAGAGTGGAAGGATGCACGTCGACGAAGGCTCCTTGCAGATCAATCAAATCCTAGACGAAGACGACAAAGCAAAATTAATCCATAAAAATTTTCCCAACACAGGTTTGAGTTGAGGTGTCGAGTGAGTGATAATCAATTTATATCTCGGAATGAAAACAAAAGTGGCTTTGAGAGACCCCCTTACTCCCGAGGGAATGGTGGACGCTCCCTGAATGTTTCTTGATCTAATATGACCGAGAGTTGCAACTCTATATTTCTGTTGGGTTATCTAACTCTTCTTCACCTAGATTCCATCCATCGCCACGGCTTTGGTATCGACAACTCCAGTCTCGTTGACAAACACATCAAATATAGAGGGATACACACGCATGCACTGCCACTTTGGTTTTTAATATTATTAATGTTTTATAACTATAGAGATGGTCAACAAATATATGGCTCAATAAAGAGAGAATAAACCGCTGCGAGGAATACAAGATGTTAAGACAGAAAAAAATCAAGTCAGTCACGCAAAAGTTACATGGAAACGGGTCCTTGCAAATAAATTTAGATAGCATGTTCACCCAAGGCCCCCCCATGGTCCACGAATTCGGCGGGCTAGTTGGATATCTCTTGTCATGATCGTAACACGTTTTGCATGTATGGCACAGAGATTGCTAGAGTAAGGTGTGCTCAACGCCTGCAAGCAAAATCCATTCAAAAACTCACGCGTCTTCGAAGAGGTGGACAAGGTAGGCTTCCGTGGCCTCTTGCAATGCGAGAAGGGCCGAGCTTTGCCACCGGAGATTTGCACTATCCCTAAAGTTGGTGTCTGTAGTCATTTCCATCGTAATTTCGCGCACCTGCCGATCGTTCAAGATGACGTTTCTGAGAAGAGCATAGTACGCACTATCCGAGAAAATGGCAACTTTTGAAGTAATAAGTCGGTACTCTTCTGGTATTTCCTAACTTCTCGTAATGCCACCGTTCCAGGTCGGAATCGATGCGGTTTCCTGGGAGTTCCCGCTGCAGTATCATTTGGGGTCAGGTGGGCCGTGATGTCACCGAACTTGAAAAGAGACGCACCTGCAGATGGCCTTCCAGGTCCTTTACGTGGAGGGGGTGGCGGTCGACCTCCCGTACTTTTCCTGGCCGTTGCAGTCTTTGATTTCTTAGCAGGGGTTGGTGGCTCTGAGGAGTCTGTGGCTGGTGCTTTCCGCTTTCCAGAACTGGAAGCTTTCTGCGCCGTTTGCGCCATGTCAGTAAGGTTTGACCGTTCAGACCGTGCAGATGCGCAAATTCGTGGAAGAAAGCAAAAAGGAGGCGACGAGAAAGACACAATTCAACCTTTGTGTCCAAATAAGGAAATCAAGGAGATCGTGATCGCGTTGGCCTGGCCAAAGTTGGCAAACATTGGATTAGACGCGCAACGATTGTAAGCAACTTTCGTCGCTCTTGCACAAATGCCTGACGTCCCGGTGGTTACAGGATATTACCGATATACTGATATATGGTTTGAATGGTATGCTTTATATCTCCCCATTCTCGAGAACGGCCCTGATTACAAACAGGCATCAAGCGCTCCCTGATATAGAGGACCGAGCACCTGTGAAGGCGATCCTGGGTACTATCTACATCATTTCTGCTTGTATGCTACCCTAAAATCCTCCTACTGAAGCCCATGATGCACTCGTTCACCCTGACCACCCACTCCATGTCGAAGGCATCAAAGGTGTTAGGATGTATATTGGTATCTCATCCAGAAGCTATCCTGATTCCTCGATTATTGATCTTTCGTCCAAGGAACATTCCAGACGGGAGAAGCGCGCCTACTCTTCTCATCCGCACAAGTCGATTACCTCCGGTACTGGCTCCATGCAATGAAGTTGACTAAAAATATTGTGCCTCTGCCATACTCGGACTGTCTTTTGACCGAGACCAATCTGAAGACCGTGTCCGAGGTCATCTATCCAGACGGCGGATCACTGCGCCAAGCGATCAAGGTAAGATGTACGTTATCTATTGCCTCAAAAGGTATGTAGTTATGTTCTACAGGTCATCGACAAAAACAACAAACGCTTGAAGGGTTCTAACCCCCTCGTCACACATCGTCGCCACATTTTCGAGCGTGTCCGTTCGTTTTGGCGAGAGAAGAAGGGTGTATGGTGTGCACTCGACTTTGAGGCATGGGAACGCGACCATACGGTGCTTACAGAATTCGGATGGTGCTTTGCTGCTTGGGAAAATGGCATTGAGGTGGAAGGGCAGGGCCATTTGATCGTGGACGAGGCTCGATTTTATAACAACTCTCAATATGTCCCAGACCATCGATATGTGAGTCTTGTCACCTTACAATTCCTTCAGAGGCTTAATTTAAACCCAGAATTATAATTTTGGGGAAAGCGAGATCGTGAAAAAGGCGGTGTTCAAAGAACGAATCCACCATTTGTTTGCGCGGCTGGCTTTGTACGGTCCAATATTCCTCGTCTTCCACGACAATAACCAGGACATCAAGTGAGACCATCTATCCTTGAGGTTGAAAAGCTTTGACTGTTTTCAAGGGATCTCAATAAACTAGGGGTAGACCTCACTGGATTATCGTATGTTCTGCCAGATTCCATCTCCGATGTCAAGATATCCGTCATTGATACCTCCGATCTCATTGGGGCATTGCTGGGTGATGGCGCCGGGGACAAACGTTCACTAGAGAAAACGTGCGGTTTGCTCCAGATCCAGACAGAATATCTACACAATGCCGGTAACGATGCCCGCGTCTGTATTCCCTTCTGACATACATCTGTGTCGTTAAACTTACACAGGCTTTCTAGTATACCTTGGTTTCCATGAGAAATATGGCGGATGGTGATCCAGTAGATATCCAACGGGAAAAACGATGGCCCAACCAGACACCTGCAGGCGTGAAAGTGGAACTTCAACCCTGGCAAGAAGATAGCGACTATTCTGATACCGAGGGTATACTTCCACCACCTTCACGGTCAACACCCCAGGAGTTGGAGAAGGTTGAAGCTGTAGAGGCCAAGACCTCATAACTCGAACGCGGCTGTATACAGGGCCTCAGGATTGATGTAGCTTGTAGGAAACATATATAAAGTAAATTAAAAATTTGTTGGTGCAGTCGAAAAAGCAAATTCCACATGTTGTGCGGTAATCTATTCGGCACATTTTGATAAATGCGCAGGTAAATTTGTCTTTACTGCGTGCCTTCTTGTGCTTGGCTCCGTAGTGCATTAGTCTTCCTTTTTGTTAGGAGGGTCCTCCGTGCCGCTGTCTTCATCGTCCGATCTATGATCATCGACTTCGTTGGTTAAGAGCCCTCTGCAGAATTGTCAGTAAAACCAATCAGGATGTTAAGGAAAAAAAACAAGATGAACCTGATGAGAATTTTAATCATCAAGGAGTACCAGAAAAGGTTTAAGAGCTGTAACACCAACAACGGGAGGAAGATTTGGTATCTCATCCAACCTGGCATATATACACCCTCTGACCAGTTCCAGTGCTTCGTTGATTCTCTGCGAAGAAATGTTAATAAAATATTCACCATTCCCCCATACAAACACCTACGGAATGTTAGGTTGTTCAGTCCACACGGACCACAGAATCCAGATATTTAAATAATGCCGGAAATATCTGTAATGCAATAGTGGTGTGGGGGTCTCTAAATGCATAAAAAGAGAAGAGACTGACGTCCAGATGCCGAAGAATAGCCCAAACGCATAGAATTTCGCTGTATTCCATTGGATGTAGTTCAGTAATTTTGACAACTGTGAAATAATAGGATGATATTTCTGAGAAGTTGTAGGAAATTACCAAGCCAGCTTACGGCCAAAAATGTGTCAGGGATATCCATGCTCATATAAACCGCATTTCCAATATAGGTAAGGTTTACAAGGTAACTCCAACTGGTAGAACAAATTTAGAAAGGTTGATCAAAACCGATACGGATGGCAGAGCTTACCCAATTAGCCACAAAGTTACAAAGTGATGTGCAACGAGCTCCCAGTAATCTTTGCGTGGTTTTTCCAGTCCAAGGACCAGGACAAGTAGCTGTTGCCACCAGTAAGCAAATTGCATGAGGTAATATCGCTTCAGTTCTGGTTTCAAATTCCACTGGGGGTATCCTAAAGGTCATTACGTCAGCCATAGTCGATTGGAAATAGTAAAAATGATAACTGACCTTCCCAAAATTCCTCTGTCTTGTACCAATATGTCGGCAATTGGGACATGACACGCTAAGACATATCTGTTAGTTAGGCGTTTTCTTGAATTATAGATCTGACGGACATAACCCCAGGCGCCGAAAAAAGCGAAATAAAAAAGTGCATAAGTTTGCTCTCCGAAACGGTCAATCTTGCTCTCGCGCTTGAGACCGAAGTATTTCGCGAGGGGTCGCGATACCTTAATAGCGAGGATTTCGCGGACGAAAGAGAAAAAAACAACATAATAGCCAAGAAATGCTATATCCCACCAAGTTTTTCGGTAGCGGACATCGTCTCGCGAGGAGGTAGGAATATGGCCCGACAACAAGAATATCGGGGCAAATGGATTTGGAATTCCAGGTTCGAGATAGTGTCCCAACATTTCCCAGTTAGCGTAAAGAACGATTGGTACCAGAAGAAGTCTGAAAGAAAGATCTACAACTCATTGGTGAACAATCACAACGCAGTTTGTGAAGGGTTGACATTACAGGGATCGACTGCCCAACGAACAAAGATAGACCTATTGAGATGAGATGCTGTTGCAGGGGAAGTACTCCTCTCTGGAGTTGAGGAGCCCAGCGGCCTGTAACGGAGTGAGAACGCGTGCAGGATGGGTAAATTAGAACAGACGTTTGAGGCATAAAAGAGCCAGTGAGGTGGTGATTTGGGTCTGCTCTGTAACTGGACGAGTGAGTGGTGGAAATGAAAAGAAGGAGCGCACGCACTCTACGCCATTGTGAGAGGAGCCGCCGCGCTTCCTTGTCTTGCTCGACATGGAACTTTTACTTTGGAGGAAAGGTTTGACACGCGTCGAGGATATTTCAACAGATCCATGTGACCTCTCGACCGTGACCAACTGTCCTACTTACTTACTCTCATGTTTGCCAATCTCGGTCTATTCAAGGGGCTGGCTTGTCCCGACCATGGCTCCTGTTCTCGTTCCCATTGTCTCTATTCTCATTCACTTAATATCCCGCAACCCCGTGCCTTGATTTTGCCTGTTCCCTCAACTTCATCATTATCACCAACGAAAGGGAAGGGTCTCGAGCATCCTAAAAGCTCTGTTGTACCTGCTAAACGTCCAGCTATCGCTTCTCCAATCAAGGGATCTCCAGGATCCGCAGAACCCCCTCGGAAAACTCAAAAGGTTGGCCCTATTCAGAGGCCATTGGCCGTGCCTTCAGCTATACAGCGCGCCGAGGTCATAGCCACCCCATCTTGCCTTGATCGACACTTACTCCTTTTCAGTCTGGCGCACCAATTCTGCGAGTGAATGCAGCTCAATCTCAGGTTGCTATCCCCGTTAGGCAGGTTGGTCTCCTCATCGCCCTATCGCTCTTCCGACTTAACATCGTCTATAGACAATGTTACAGACGCTCTACAATCATTTTCTTGTTTTATACGAGAATATTCTCCCCGCATACCCCACGTTGGCATCAGAGCACGCTCTTAAGCAAGAAGACGAAGTATATAAAAAATCGTTCAAATTAACGTATCGTAACGTGTTTCCTCTTTCTTAAATTAACTGTAATGCAATTCCCTGACCGTATTTTAGGCTGTAATACAATGTGTAGCAACCTTGAAACGAAGGCCGCTCCCTACCTCAATTAACCATCCTTCTGTCGGCACAGAGGGTGAAATCGCAGCTCGCGCCGAGGTCCAAAACGCTTTAACTTCTTTACAATTATCTGGTGACCTCCTCGAACATTTGATTCATCCTGTTTCTATGTTGCGGGAATGGGGGTACTTTGTGGATGTACCCCCAGGCAAAGGTGGAAGCAAACCATCTATGGAAGGGGAAATTGCGAAATGCGATCGATGCATTCAATATTTTGTTGTAAAACGGATGGAAGAAGCAGATAATTGTGTTTACCATTGGGGGAAACCCCACGTAACACGCGTTGGCGGTGACTATTGTGCTGCAAATGTTTCCACGGTCGTCTAATTTACCTTTCCAGGGGAAAAGATTCGCACTTATACATGCTGTTCAAGACCTGTTGCAGATAGTGAAGGCTGCTCACATGGACCCCACGTCTTCTACGAATCAGCGCCAGATGACCTCCATTCACGTTATGCATTCTCCTGTCTTTCAACATCCAACGGTGATAATGACATGCACGACGTTGTCGCTCTAGACTGCGAAATGATTTATACAACTGGGGGTATGCGAGTTGCTCGAGTATCTGTTGTGGACGGTTCAGGGACGGAAGTATTTGACCAACTTGTCCGTTTGGATGACGATGTGCACGTAATGTAAGCATCCCCTCTCGGAATTTGCTTCAACTCATCCTCGTCAAACCCCCAACAGAGACTATAATACAAGGTTCTCAGGAATTACGGCCGAAAACCACGCCACTGCCCTACTCACACTATCATCCATTCGAACAAGCTTGGACGCTTTGATCAACTCACACACAATCATCATTGGTCATGCACTTGACAATGATCTGAAAACTTTGCGAATTATTCACCACAGATGTATTGACACCTCCCTGCTTTTCCCGCATCGTGCAGGGCCCCCATTCCGCAGATCACTTAGAGACTTGTGCGTGGTTGATCCTTGTGAGGTGGTGGAAAAATCATCTTAATTCTGACAGGGTCCGAGAGAAATTGGGCAGGATGATTCAAACAGGTGATGCCTCGGAAGGACACTCTTCTGTCGAAGATGCAAGTGCGACGCTGGATCTCGTTCGGTGGTATATCCTAAACAAACAGAAATCAGCTGTACAATCTGGTTTTAGCATGGTATAATTCAACTGGGAGCCTTTTCACAAGAGTCCATTCAAACATCAATGATATTTCGTCACTTGAAATTATTTAAATATAATCTCTGTGGTGTTGACCCAGTAATGTTAAAACAGCGTCACAGATAATACCTGTGATGCGTCTGTGGCCTCCAGTATTATTCCGTCATAACCATGCACTCAAGTCAAGATCTTAGAGAACAACAAAGGCTGAAAATTAGAATTCACGCACAATGTGTCGTCGAATTGGGGAGATTCATATTCTCTTCATCAGCTGTTCTGTCCAACGTCATAGAAGAGGGTGACTCTCCAGGACTGAGGAAATGGCTGATGGTTTCCAACTGCACAAAACAGTCCATATTGATGTAATTATTATAAATTCGGGAATTTACCCTGTCAGAAAAGCGTTTCCGTGGAGGAGTGTCTATGATCAAGAGGCGGTTGATAACATTGAGATGCAAGAAAAAAATGATACCCACCGTCTTCATCATCTTCTGGGCAACCCTCTATTTCCCAGTAGCATCTTTTGTAGCGCTGGAATAACGGCGATCCTGGCTTTCCTTCTTTTAAAGTTCCTATCCCTTTCAAAAAACAAAAGGAACAGGACTAACCACGTTGGTGTGAAGAATGATTTTCCTTACAACGTGTGTCACCTCCGACATCAGGAAGTCCATGCCATATTGGAAATAGTTGTAGAAATCTAAGGGTCAGTGAGACAGAGGAGGCATGAATACAAGTCGACTCGCACAGCCTGATTCGCTATCTGGTTCTGTTGCCTTCACTGTAGCATGGATTTTCATCCTTTCATCATCCTTATAATGGACCCTAAGTGGAGGCCCAAGGTCCAACGTTAGATCCTGCGCAGTTGTTTCTCCGATCCGAATGTGCAGGGGCTTCGATGTTGCAATGGGATGGAAGTACAAAGTTACACCATCATGGACCTGTAAACGGTGAGGATAGTCTTAGATTTTATAATTAAACCCACCTTCACTACAGCCCTGGCAAGGTCTCCAGCCATGACAGCGCACTCGTCAACCTCATCTAGAGCATCATGTGTTTTTCCTTCCGGGACAATTTGCGATATAATTATACGTCTAACTTCTTGCATACGATCTCCAGCATGGGGAACCTTCAGTCCATCTCCAAGGCCGTCTTCATCGAAGCTGAACCATAAACCGGGATATCGCAATTCATCCCCAGGATAGGTCGGACCAAATACTTTGGATACTCCCGATCGCCTGAGGACTTCGTGTATAGAAGACAATATATGATCTTTGTATTGCACTGTGACAGGCGGATTTGGATCCCGTAACTTGCGGATACATATTGTGTGCAATCGCTGGTGTTTCCCTGAGAACAAAAGGTCAAGGTGTGGCCGGATATGTACAACAACTGGGGTTGTAGCCGACGTGTCTGGGTCGTATTTAATATCTATCTGAGGGTAGGCATGTTGATGTCGCCGAAGTGTGTCAAGGAGCGTCCAAAGTGACGTTCCTGAAAGAGCTGGATGAGCCGAGGGGGTCAATAGAGCAAAGAATAAGCACCGATGCACCGATTTCAAAGACTCCAAACCCATGTCCAGGCCTTAGATCGCAATCCAGCGCAGAATACATTGGGGAGAGTTCAAGGCGACAGTCATGGCGCGTCCGCATTTGGTTAGGGCTCACAGTTCGCCTCGTGATTCAAACGGTTATGTAAAGTTAAGCAAAGTTGTGGTTGGCGAACATCAACCCTTCACCTTTAGGGACGTGCTACAAATGTCAGATATCCGCCAGCGCACGATTATAAAGGTATCTGTCGAATTCCCCATCTCGCAAGCCATGCCTTGACCCATGCCGGTTTTCAGGTGTTCCGGAAGTTCAGCAACTCACTTGGACCCGACGCCTTGCAGTTCGTTGAAAAAATACTAGATACCCATGAAATAGAAGACATCGATGTCGAATCAAGTCTGGAGACACTTGCTAAAGAATACAACAAACAAGATGGTTGGATTTTTGATTTCTCTGGATGATTCGAATGTAGCCCATTACTCTTAACAGACGCGACAATGAAGGTGTCTGTCGAGGTCTTAAAAAGAGTCTATGAATCTCTTCAAGATCAGGGTGAAAGAACTCAGGTCGAAAAGGAGGTCATTGATCCAGAAAATCACCTTTTCTTCATTGATGCGTTGGAGATGCCCAGGTGGACGTGGTCGCAAGAACGGAGTACATTCGAGAGGTGCATAATATCAAACGCATTAATTTATTTCAAGACTTAAAGTGTACAGGAGCTCAGCACCTTCCACTTCGTCGGGCTCACCTGAATCAAGGGTGACTTCATTTCGCGATAGACTGCTTATTATCAAACAGTGTGTCCTCAGAAACGAACACTTTGCACCATCCACATTACCATCACGGGATCGAGAAAAACTTGTCACTGTGAATTAGTATTTCTTCTTCCATCTTTCGCAAATTACTTATTAGATGGACAGCTTAAATCTACCAAACAACTGCTAGGTCGCTTTGGAGAACGGTTTCTGCTTCTCGGAATGTTGGCCTACAACAAGGAGGGTAAACTCTGTCTGGAGGATGCAGACGGTTTTGTGGAGCTTGATTTCTCCACACTCGTGAGTGGAATGTACCAATCACAATGGAATTGAATGTAAAAAGCGTAGGCAGGATGAGCCAGGCGACGGTTTATTTAGTGAAGGTTGTTTCGCACTTGTGGAAGGCGAGTACACAGAAGAAGCCACCCTTGAGATAATCGCAATCGGACAACCCCCGTGCGAACCCAGGCTCACGGCAAGGTGTGTCTTTTAAGTACTATTAAACAACAGGAAGAAATTTAAATGGGATTGCCAGGTCGATTTATGGTCACATCGACTTTCTCGGGAAAGGTGCCACATCTCTCCTGGAAGATGTGGGTATTTTTATTATCAGTGTTATTTAAGCTTCACTTGCCGCAGGCTGAATTCCAAGCTCGAATATATGAAGAAATTCCCGAGCTGCATTTCTTCTTCCTCTCAGACGTTTGGCTGGATCACCCCCAAACCCTGCTTGGAATTCAGAAGATGTTCGATAACTGTATCGAGAATGATTTCATTCCCAAGGTGATCGTCATGTGCGGCAACTTTACTAGCAAGTCAATTGCGCATGGTGATGGACGAGACGTGCAAAGATACCAGGGTAAGCGCTGCAACACCTAATTCATTGACATTATTTTTGAAAAGAGATTTCCCTTCTCATATTTAGAGAATTTTGATGCATTGGCAGATCTCATCGCAGCATACCCTCTGATAACACGCTCGACACATTTCGTATTCATACCAGGCCCTTTAGATATGACGGTTAACTCGACTTTGCCTCGAAGACCGTTATTGTCGACACTCACAGGCAAACTGAAAAGCAAGGTCCCGAAGGCACATTTCGCTACTAATCCATGTCGCATCAAATTTTTCGATCAAGAAATAGTAGTATTTCGAGAAGACTTGATGGCACGGATGCTGCGAAATATCGTAGGGGTCAAGCCAGATGTCAAGAGCGAAGATTTAAAACGATACGTCAGTCCGTTGCCTCCGCATTCATTTTATGAAGCTCAAGGCTTTTGCATCCAGCTGGTGCAATCGATCCTTGACCAAAGTCACCTTAGTCCTCTCACAATCAATATCCAACCTGTCCTTTCGGATTATGATCACACTCTCCGTCTATATCCGCTGCCCACAGCAGTAAATATTTTGAACTTCCACTATTGGAACTGGCATTAAAACCTTCTGCTAGCTCGTCCTCGCGGACAGGTATGACAGCTACAAAGTCACTTATACTGGGTGCCATGTCTTCAATCCGGGGAGTTTCATTGGGAAGTCCCTGTCATTCTCGACATACACGCCGGCGGAAGTCAACTCTGAAGAATGGTATGCATGCAGTGGATCCTTAGACAGCTCTTTTTGATGTTTTTTTTTGCGACAGCACGCTGCTCGTGAATGACGAGGAATGATAATTATTACTCTCTAATACCGAATGGTTGAGTTGGTATTGATACAACCCTTGGCTTTCCTTACCATTTTTTTTTGGCCTAATAGTATCTATGAAAAGCACTATCCTTACCTTTCGGTACGTCGATTAAAAGTTCGAGTGGGCATCACTTCGCCAAAATACCCGCCGACGCGTGGATTTTCCCTCATTGGCTCTGTTTTCAGCCAGCGAAGATGGTACAACAAGACCTGGGTGGTAAACGGCCTGGAGTTTGGTGTCGAACACAGAAAAGTGATGGTCAATCATCACATCGTCAAGGATCAAGGATGTCCAGAAATCCCGCTGCCAGTTCTCTTTTAATGTGATCGATTTGATTGTACTTGAGTAGTATTTAATAAATTTCGCGTGTTACTGTACATACAAATTAAAAATGAGGAGAAGAGAAATTTATGATTAGTATTAGCCTTAACTTGGACTTCAGCTCTTCAGCTTTTACTTAGTTGGGGCCCCATGATAAATAAATCTCTTATCTAGTTAATATAGCTTTAAGTATTCATTACGTCTGAATAATTAGGGACTGTAGATGACAAGCTTTTTCTTTTAGAATCTGATCCGTGTTATGAATTTCCTTGGCACACGCCACATGTGTGCGTGTTGGCGACATTGCATCCTTTCTATAGCTTTCCATCTATAATTCATATCCACCACCGACGCTCTATATCTCCTTTGTTCCATATATCTACGAGACACTACCCTTGGTTTAATGCTACACTGCTAGGAATCAATTGCCTCGGAGATCACCCCGTCCAGTGACTTATCGTCAACAGTAGGCCTCACGCGCTTGCCACCAAAAAGTTGAAACTAACACCCTCTCAGTGTCCATGTACCAACAATTTCGTGCTTTTGTCACGATTCTTTCATCGCTTTTCCTAGGCTCGCCTGATCACTCCGTTTCAACGTATATTCTCCTTTGGCTCATCAGGATTACCACATTCTCCCTCCTTCTCCGCACATACCTTGGGCCATGGTTGCTCGTTCTTTTGTCGGATCACATCCGTGTGCGGAGCATCAGTCTCTGGTCCGTTCGAGGTCTATACTTTCGCAAGGGTTCGCGCACTTGGAAGGTGGATAAGCTTAGTTATGTTTGGTCCTCTGTGCAAGGCTCGCGGCGTTTAGCTGTCAAGATAGACGGGGTGAGTTTGGAGATGGCAAAGGATGAAGACAAAGAACCAAAGCAACAAGTGCGTCGACACAATCGTAACCTTACTCTGGCAGATCTCAATCCTTCACCTCTCGCTCGACATGCGTGGCAATTCCTTTCAGCAATTGTGGGTTTCATAGAACCATATTTTCGGCCCGCCGTACGCACCTATGTCATTGCTTGTCTTCGCGTCGGAATTCAGTGGCTGCCAAAAATCACCCAGGCTGTGTCATTCGATCTGCAATCCATGGTCATAACATTTTCGGACATACCTGGTGCAAAGATTGTGGTTGGAGAAATAAACCTCAATACAACTCTCGCTCTGATATACTTGGAGCAGGTTCCCAATTCCCACAGTACGGAAAGGGCAGAGGATCAGCAAGGAAGTCGTGTTGTTTTAGGAATGGGTGTCTGGAGGAAGCGTCTGGCGGAGAGCTTTCAGCGATCGTTGGACAAAGCCATAGGAGAGTCTCGGGGAACGGCTACGATGTCCCTTAAGATTTCCAATATAGTCGGGTCTGTGCCACGCGCCCCTTCGAAAAGTGAGTACTTCTCGTGTTATCGGCCAGTTCGCGCTCATAATGTCATGTAGGTCCTCTCAGCGCACCATTCCTTCTATCTCGTGGAGTGATTGACCTGGAGCTTTCTGCAAAATTTAACCCCAGGGAGGGCGCCGTTGATCCCCATGGTCTCATGTTTTCATTGAGAATTGGAGATTGTTCCGCACAAGTTGATATACTAAACGATCTCCTGGATAAACTACTCGCCAAGACGGCGCGAAACACATCCATGGTTGACCATCCTATGTCAACCGCAACATCTACTGACAGAGGTACACCCCAACCCTCAGCCGCGCACACTTCTGTCTCGCAACTCACACCTACCTTTCCCTCACCTGCACACTCTTTCGCGTCTTCTCTGTTCTCCCCATCATCCTTATTCTCTTCCTCTGGGCTGATGTCCCCTAAGGGTGGATTGTTATCCCCTAAGTCAGCCCATCTATTGTCACCCAGATCGTTTAAATCCCCATCATCCCCATTCTTCCAGGCAATATCGGTCTGTGTCCAAATATGCATGAAATAACATAGAATTTATTCCGGTTATTCAGGCTTCTATGCGACCACGTCGTCGGATTCTCCTCCAGCCATCTGTGAAGTTGACAGACCACAAAAATATGGTGAGAATTATCGACTTCCGGCACCTTTATGATCCTAATATGTAATAGTCAAAAATCTTGATTTTGCACACCATCAACATATATGTCGCATCCTTTGGCATCTCTATTCTTTCTGATGCCGAAACTGAACCGCATAAAATTCTTATCACCGATATTGCGATTGATTTGTCACGGAGCAACCCCTCACTCAGCGCCCTGCACAGGGAACATCTCGGATCGCGACAAAAAACCGAGGTTTACGATTCAGATCCATATGCATTGAAACTCACCTGCCGTCAAGTCACCCTTGAAAGGGAGTCTCAATATCATACCTTGCAGCTTGCAAAGCTGGGTTCAATTAATGTACAAGTTCTGGCCTTCCAATGGCCGAGACCATTCCTCATTCCTACTCCGTTCATGGGCAACGACCCGAACGGACCTTTTCTCGGAATCCATATCAAGCTTGCGGGCATCCATATGACGGACAGAATACAGGATCTGAAGCGAATCATCAACGCAATGCAGACAAGGGAAAGGAAATCTAAGAATCCAGTGGTTCCTTCCAAGCCTCTTTCATTTCCGATTCCACGTCTGTCCATGACACTAGAATGTGGACCAGTTATAGGAAGGGTCATATACGACCCGGGAAATGGTGAAAAGCATCGGGCAGTGGAACTCAGAAGCAATGGGTTTTTCCTTTATCTCGGATCCGAATACAAGCATCCCACCTCTGGCATTCGAAGGTCTTTTCCTGCTGCCAGCTCAGTACAATCCCTCCATTGGGGCACCAGCTTATCAATCAATTTGGAGCCTATCTTAGTGCGTGTGCGATCCAGACACAATTTCGTCGGCCTAAGTGAACCCGCACTCCATACATCTGATCAAGACTTCTTGGATGACCCACCCGTCGTATCTGTGGGGACCATTGAAATAATTGGTGCAGCCAACGCCTCAGCTCAAATGGATGGCGCATTTGATTCTGACGCCAACATTGATATTTCGACCTTAATTTTTGACATCTCGACGGTCTTCGAAACGATTTGCATTGAATTTTGGCATCCCATTTCTGTCGATGCCACCCTTCGACTGTTATCACTCGCACCCCTGAAGCAAGAGAGTTTGACCGTTCAAACATCCACCCCTCGCTTTTTTCACATGCCGACAGCGTTTTACGGGAAGGTGGCGGTTGCGCGGTTCGTGATTTTCATCACAGCGCCAGACATAAGCCCTAGCAACAATTTAGAACTATCCCGCGGATTTACAATGCATACCTGTGCAGCCCTAGAGTATTGTTCTCTCAGGCCCAATCAAGACCATTGGTTTAATAACTTTCAGAGATCACGGGGCAGAACCGAACTCTTGCTTCCTGCAGAGACACTGGTGGATGCACTTGTTGCCGCAAAGTCGTTTGGTTTGCAAGGAGATCGCTCTGCATTCATAAAAATGTGGCTGGCAGACCTCGTTTTCAAAACTGCTGTTGCCACGCAATATGAACCAGATGAACCGGCGATCATAGGTCGTGAAGACACTGATAACACTCTTAACGAGATTTTGCGGATTGGAAACATTCAAGTCGACATTTGTCTGTCTTGTAAGGCAACCATCAATTGCTTGCAACACATAGACACCTGCAATATTTCTGTCCAAATTCCTCTAATTCGCGCAGACTTCCGGCTAGCCCATGCATTTAGTATTCTGCTTGGTTTACAGACTATTATGGCCTTGAACCCCCCGCGACCTCATCGCAATCCCATCTCCACCAAAATTGACGATGCCAACTCCGACTTTGTGTTGATGGTGCAAGGCAACGTTACGGCCCTCCAGGCCTTGTTGACTTTACCAACACAGAAAACAGTAATTCGTGTGGATGGCCTGAGCGGGCATCTAAATCCTAGTGAGCCCCCAAGGGTGAAATGGACGAGAGTGGCGAGCTTTGTTTCGCTTCCCCCCCAAAGCAATCGCTGGGAGACGCCTGCTCCGGCAAAATGGGATGAATTTGTGGCACTACAAAAATGGGAAATATCCTTCACCAAGCTTGCTGGATCCCTCCTGGTCTCCATAGATGGTGACAGTGTACGTCTCCGGATCCCACATGGCTTTGTGTTGGCCGATTTGGTGCAAGATGCTATCGTCTCTGCGAAAGCTATTAAGCATATGGCACATATAGCAAGCACTGGGCGCTATTCGGACATGCAATATCCTGAATCAGAGGGGCCGAAGGAAGTTCCGCATCTAACCATCCGTCTTGACTGTCTTTGCGTGGAAGCGCAGGACGATCCCTTTGAGACGAAGGTCTCCCTCATATGGCGAACAGGTGCAGAGGCGGTTAAACAAAGAATGGATCGGGAGGACGCATTCATGGCCAAGGCTGCTGCAGTTTTATCAGCAGAACCGACCTTCTCCCCCACTACCAAGAATGGACCCAAAGCAGACCCTGAACCCGAATATCAGTTCACTTCCAAACACAGTGTCTCAATTGCAGAAGCAAGGAAGCGCCTAGATGATGTACACTGCCTAGACTGGGCCCTACGCTTGGAGAAATCAAGAGACCGAAGAATAAAGGATGAAACTTCTGTTCTTCACAAATTATATGGCACATCTTTGCCACCCTCGTCTGATTCGCTCTTGGACTTTCTGGAAATTCCTAAACCATCTGCAGATCCTCCCCTTTTGAGGGCCATGTTACATAGCCTCTGTTTGACAATCTCTCCGCCCTCTTTTGGCATGGACCGTTTGGCGGATGTAATCAATGAAATTGGGAATGGACTCCCGCGAAGCACCCTGTTCTCCTTGCTGGTCCCACTTCATATACACTTTACTCTTTCATCATTGCATGCGACTCTTCGAGACTACCCACTGCCCTTGTTTGATATTCCAACTCGATCAGACAATTCGTCAATCTCATTAACATTCGATACAGACCTAATTGTGGCTGAAGAGATGGGCACAGAGTTATCTGTGAATTGGATAAAATGTCCTGTCATAGATGATAATCAAGCTGTCCATGGTGAAGCTCCATTCTCCATCATGGTTCCAAAGACTATCATGCCGGTCAAAACGTATGCCACTCCAACCATTAAAATCACCACATCTGAAGCTACAACGTTTTCGTGGGGAGTGAGTTACGGCCCTGCTATACAAGATGTGATGCGAATTGTGGAGACCCTTTCCAGTCCGCCTCGAGATTCCTCTCCTGCCATTGGATTTTGGGATAAGGTACAAGGTTAAATTGGAATTCTCCTCCTGTCCAGCGCTTATATTTCCTTCCTACTAGATGCGCCTTGTCTTCCACTGGACTGTCAAGATAACTTTCTTTGGTGATGTCCAGCTGTACATGAAAGGTATTATATCCCGAAAACAAATCAATTTGCCCTTAATTCTCGCTTTCTAGGCACGCGTGACCCACACCACTTGTATGACGCTGGATCTGGCTTTGTCTTATATTGGCAAGGGAGTCCAGAGATCCGCGTTGGGTACGAAAATCAGCAGAAAGAGTTGATTCAAGTGTTGAGTGATGATATGCTCATTGCTGTTCCGAAGTAAGCTACAGCGCCCCCGAATTTGCCACATCCCCTTACTCGGGAATACAGTCTTGAAAAATTCGATCCAAACAGACATTCCCCGAGGGCATCCTCAAAATCCAAGTCATTCCAGAAGGTATGCGCTCGCTTGAGCTCGGGCGTGCGTTATGGTATTGGATTTGTTCTTGAAAGAGCTTGTGGTCCAGAATGCCTTTACTGCACAGGCCCTGCATTTCACCGTAAATGCCGGTATTTTTCTTTTAGGGCGCATTATGAAGTCATACTCGAGAAAAAGTTGATTCCACCGACTCTTAAGGTGAGTACTATTTGGTACCTAACTGTTCAACCTCAAAACGCTTTATTTATAGAGTTTGGACGACTCTTATAATGGGTTCCGGTCTGATTTTATTCACCTTTCACTGTCCCTAGCATGCTCCACGAAGAGCAAAGACCCAAAAGGTGGTCTCAAACCTAGTAACTTATATCTTACTCCAAAGATCTTCGCGCATTTCTGGTCATGGTGCTCCCTCTTTGATGGTGTTCTCACCCTTCCAATTCGGCAAGGAAATTACCACCCACCCAGACCCATATCACCGAAACTAGGTCGCCATCTCGCCACCTTGAAGTACAGGATTTCTCTGCCCAACTTGTACTTCATGCATGGCTACATTGATGATTCTCGGGAAAGTAAGCATCGTAGATTTTTGTCCCTGCATTTTGTTGAATGCTTAAAAATTACAGCTTGGGTTGATGGTATAACACCTTGGGTTGGACTCAAAGGGAAGGTCGATGAGTTACAGGCCGACCTCCATCAACGCGAAGAGGAATCTACCGTCCCAGGTCCAATCCCTGGTACCACTAGGGTGCTAAGAAAGAAGTTATTCTATGCCGCCGAGGTGATCATGAGGGGCCTTGATTTACGTGCTCTGCTTGCCACATTCTCGGAGTCCATGAAACAGAACGTACAAATGACTGCACCACCACAGCGGGGCAATTACAGGAACCATACCAATCTCACCACCACCTCGTCTTCGTCTATCTGGCACGACCTTGATGACTTTGTTGAACTTGATTGGTCTCCGATTGATAATCTTAGCTTACACTTGCTTCCTTTGGCAACTTGCCCTCATTTCACCTACTTTAAGCGCAAAGAAGTCCTTTCTAAAGGCCAACGAACAAGTAAGTTTGGCACAGAGCATTCCCATATGTGCTTGCTTGGGAAAGAACCATGTAGGTTTTATTTTGCAGTCTGAATCCCTGTCCTAACCCGCCTGTAGCTATTCCGAAGACTCAAATAATCCTCGCATCTTCAAGAATTTCAGAACTCAACAAAATTCTTCAGGCCACCCCTAATTCACACAATGTACGTTCCTTCTATGTGCTGAGTTTTAAAAGTACTTACCATTTTCAAGGATCGCATACCTATGAACAAGATGGTTTCGCTCTTGGAAGACTATATCGCCGTTCTAAAGGAAGTGGAAATAAGACCCGATGCTCCGCACGAAACAGCGGCGCATAGGTATCATATCCCTTCCGACATCGTTTCATCCGAAGATTGGGGAGAATTTGATAATGTCTATCAAATCCACTGTCCAAGCATCTTCATGGACAGCGCTGTTCGCGATGTACGTTCGTCCCTCTACTTCTTTCGTCGCTTTTTTTTGAACTCTATCAAAGATTATGGTGCAATATTACTATTGCTCTCGCGACAGAAGGGGTTTCGAATATCATATGGCAGCAAGGTACTTCCCTTCTCGCTAGCCATTTCGTCTCTAATCCACTCTAGGGCTGTCAAATTTATTCGCGACCAAGCAAATTCTGCACTCGCAATAGAGAAAGAGATGAACTCGAAAGATCGCGGACCTTCTAACACAGCTCAAATTGCCGCCTCCGCTTTGCGAAAAATCCTCAAAGGAGATAATAGCACCAAGATATCCGTGGGAGACATTCGAGAAAGTACTCCCCAAGCACCTGGAAAGGTCGATCCCTTGGAAGGATGGTCAGAGGGTGTGTCTTTGCTAAAGAGTCATTGTTGTCTCCTCCTCAAGCCGCAGATTGTCATGAGCGGAGATGGGACAGCAGACAAATGCATCGTGGCAGCCGCCCAGGCAAAATTACAATCATTTGCTATTATGGACCTTCTTAACTTGGAAGATCCCATCAGCGGTAAAGTCATGTCGAGGTATCTCTTTACTCCCCATCTCATTTTTCATTCTCATCTCAACTTTGATCTTTGATCAGGAATTATACATCACTATCCGGCCTACAGGCCTTTGCTCCCACTACCATTGGAACTTTGGGGAATGGGTCTATTCCTTTAGAAGTTTTGATTGACCTTCGCTGCGAGAGCAACAATTTTGAACGGCTCGTCCCGCAAACTGAAGCAACATTCCACTATGACAAGTTCAACCGCCTCCGTCTGCGAAATAATATTACATCCATTGCCACACGAACGACCGCACAGAGTCCTACAGGTATCAACGATAGTCATCTCCAGGATCAAACTGTGGGTACCAGTATTGTTAGCTTTGCTCCAGCTTCTTATTCTACTTCGATTAGGATTTGATTCGCGTTCACATACCACGATTTACTGTGTCCGCCAATACAGAGCATTTCCAAGCAATTTCGAATATCGTGACGAAATTGCTTCTCTTCTCCGACCCTGCCCACAAGATCAGACTCGATAAACTTGAAACCCTTATTTTCACATACGATTTCACGGATCTAGCTTCTGCAGCCAACGTAGTATCCAATCTACAAAGTCGGCTGAGAGATGCATTGGAAACTGAGCGTACGAGGCGGAACTCGCGGAGGTTGGAAGATGAAGAAGACCATTTCAACCTGTTGCAGCTAAAATCTCACATCTTCTTGTTGTCAGAAGAACTCAATCTCTTATTCGATTCCATTAAAATGGCCCAAGATCGATTTGATGATCAGACTGACCAAAAATCTGCCCTCCTCCTCCATGCTTCATCGGCCGACATTTCTTGGAGAATGCTTGACGCGCGTCGCAACCTCCTCTCCAAGCTAGCCGTGGCGAATATTAATTTCCACTGGCTCAGTCGGCAAGACAGCTCAACAGTTAACCACCTTACGATTGGAAATCTCTCAGCTTTCGATGGCTCACGTTACGCGATGTGGGCTGAAATTTTGTCCAAGTACGATGAACCTCCAAACCACCCGCTTCTCAAAGTACGTCTTCGTTTTCCTTCCAGGTTCTCAGCTGAATTTCAATCAGCGTGGCCTATTTTTATTGGCTAATTGGACAATTCTTGCTCCTGTCGGAGGCATCACCATATATGAGACATTCGAGCTCTCATTGCACCCGCTTCGGCTCCAGATTGATGCTAAAGTTGGCCGACGAATTATGGAATACGTGTGGCCGGATCGTGAAAAAGGTCAGGCTCCCACCGACGACTCTCCAGAGAAAGAAAGAATTCCTTCACCTCTCGAAATTAGGGTTAAAAGCCCAACTTCCCCAGCTGCCCGATCCTCCATTGACTCCCCGCGCGGGTTGCATGCACCCAAACGAAGCATGGATCCCAATGGCCAGACTCCTCTCCCAACGCTGCGAAGACTTGGAAGTTCGAGGTCATTCACAGATCTACGGTCTGCGATGGATAACGGACCCTTGAGCCCACCTACATTCCTAAGCCCACAAGGATTCCTTAGTCCCCCCGCTTTCCTCAAGAGGACTTACTCGTCGGATTCCGTCAATTTTTCCAGCGTGCTAGAGGCCGCTTCGGTGCCGGGAACCAGCCATAATGTTGACCAAGAGGACACCAGCGCCACTGACAGGAAGCTTCTTGATGATGCTCATATTATGAAGACCCGTTCATCCCAGAAAAGTTTTGTCATGGTGCGGATATCAAGGTTAGTTCCTCATTCCAGTGTATACCTGTTTGATGTTTAGTATTGTTCCAGTCTTCACCTTCTTTTGAGCGTGGTTAAAGAAGGATCTTTTGAATGTCACGATGCCAGAATCAAAACCCGAGAGCTTGATTATCGAAATCAAACTTGGAGTGTGCGTTAAACCTTCTTTCATCCCTATTTTTTTCTGAATCACTTTTTTTTGTAGTTTGAAGAATTGGTTAATCAATTCATTCCGTCTAACACAAGTTGGCGTGGATGGGTCAAGATGGCATTTCACCAGCCGTTGGTGCCTGTTCTCCCTGTTGCTCGCGAGCTCCTTTCAAAAACTAGATGGACATCATCAAAATCGACTAACCAACCTCATGATAACCCTCTAAGGCTTCTCCACCCGCGGATATTTGCAACGGATGATGACCATCGACTTAATTCGATCCATGTTGAACCTCTTAGAAAGCCAGAAACCCCACCCAAGACTTCGTGGCGCAACCCCTTAAAAAATAGCAAGGACATGCCACTAGTTTTAACATCTCTCCCTATGACAGCAGAACCTGAAGCGATGATAGAACCTGACAATCCAGGTAGTCCTGGGACTGGTCGGAAACGAGTGAAAAGCCTGTTCAGCAAGCATGCCGCGCTTTCTTCTAAAGATAAAGGACCCAATACAGTGAGCCAAGTTGATGAAACATTACTTCCCCCAGCTGATGTGATCTGTCATTCAGCGTCAATTGGAGGACACACAGAAAGGAGGGTGAATTTTTTCACGTTATAGAATCGTTACATAGATTAATTCTTTGATCACTCAATTTATTTGTGTACTTGACCTTACATTATTCACGGCCTAAGTACAGCTGTTTGCAAAAAAACAATGACCCAATTTTGCTCCACTGCCTCGCTTCTTTTGGCTTTGTTGCCACTGCACCGTCACAGGGTTCACTGCCCTCGACGCGTCTGCTGTCATAGCCTTTTCCTATATTTCTTTCTCTATTTCATCACTAGTGGAGAGTTGGCTCCACGGGCAAACAAAGCCAAAGAAGTAAGATGGAGCAGAAATTGCGCTAGTTGTGTACTTGAGAATCTGGCTCTTGCTATTAACCGCCCATCGTGTTGAGGCTCTGGTCTCAAGAAATGCCGTCTGTCAGGGTCAAGGGGCGGACTTATTCCAATCTAGAAGACATCTTTCTGGAGCCGGCTGTGGATCGTGACGGTTCGACCCAACCCTCTCCGCGGCATCTCCTTCCCCGTCTCTCACACCCAGTACTAAGACAGCATGATGCAAACCCTCAGCCATCGCCGTCTCCTCTTTCCCCAACGAGACCTCGCTCATCGACCATTACGAGCCGGGTTCATGCGCATTGCACGTCTAGCTCAAGGCTTTCTCAACCCACCAACCATGCTCAGGATGATACTCCCTCATCTCTATACCCATCTCCTATTGCATCTCCGGCCTACCTACACCCCCGTAGAAGCGATATGATGACGCTTGAAGGCATTCAGACACACGTTCGAGTCTCTTCGCATGGAGAACCCGGCCTTGTTGAGAATTCTATAAATTCTATGACAGGAGGTGACGATCAAGATGGACACCCAGAACACCACCATGACGACGTTGTTGAACACTTGGACGTCATAGGTACGCAAATTCCATTCACTCTTTTATCTTACCCCTCTAGCGAGAGCTTCCTTATAGATTCACAAATTGGTGCTTTCTCGAATCTCACCAACGCAGCCAACTCCATTATCATGTAAGATCGAAATTAAAATTGATTTTATTCATATGAACCGAACCTCCAGCCCACCTTCGTCATGGTACTCACGGAAGCCGGTTGTTGTCTTGCCCACAATACCGCGTCGAACGGCAAAAGATGGCGCCGAAGATACCGAACAATTCGAGGACTCCCTCGACCGTCATGTTGACGACGTTCTCAAACGTCCCTCAAAAGTCCGACGTACCTTTATGGGTGTCTGGTCTTTTCTGAAAACACGTAAAAGTCCCTTCTATTGACCAATCTTCTTTTATGCTAAAGTCTGTACCCAGCGATGGGTGTGCGTATCCTCTGCATTACCCTCATTCCCTTTTCAACCATATCTCCAGATCATTACTGGAATTTATGGTTTCTTGGTCGGTGTGTACCCGCATTACCTTTCAACATCTTCTTCGACACTCATTAAAGACGATATGCTATTCAGTATTTTGGGGAGCCGCCATTGTCATATTTCTCGCCAAAATTATCAATTTCCACAATGCCAACACTCAGGGATTTTGGGTTGAAGTCTCTTCGCAGGTAGAAACCGGTATGTTACCTTGGTCGGACAAGTCGTCTTCTTTTGAGTTATCCGAATACAGGCCTATTCACTTTGACGAGTATTGGGTTGATACCCTCACGAGTCTTGGATACTTATCGTCAGTAATACATCCTTCGTGATTTAAATTTGCAAAAACACTTTCCAAACAGGCATCTGGAAAATTTGGATGTATAAACAAAAAACGATCAAACTTCGCGCAAAAGCCGGCCTCCCTCAACTGTTCGATGTCGACGACCTTCCTGACCCCGTTTATGACCCAAATTATGTTCATGTCCTTACAGAGGAGGAACAAGAAGACTTACACAGACGTCAGTCCCTCATTCTACTCCGACGTCAAGAGCCAATGTAAATATGACCTTCAGAGCAGAAAAAATTTCAGTATTCCCAGACATGGTATAGGGCGCATGGCACAGAAACACACAGGGTACAGTCCTTACTTTGACATAGTTATTGGCGAGCTTTTTAAAACTTCTGCAGGCATTTCCTATCAAGTGGGCTGGTTCACTGCAACGTTGTCGACGATTCTCACGGCTGACCTTTTAGTATGGCTTTGTGGATCTGCTTTTTGAACGACGGAAACTCAATCTTTCAGGTGCGTTGCGGAGCCGGTTGAAACACTAAAAGCTCAAGGTTTCAAGATTATTTTATGCGGCACCATGTGGGGGTTGAATCGGTAAGAACACAGTCCATGATTGTGTAGACTGGATTCATCACCCACGGCAGATTCCAGCGCCCAGCATGGAGTACTGGGATTCTTATACCTGCGAGTTTCCTGTGTGGCATTGCCGCTGCTGCTGTTATCTGGAAAGGTGGAGAAAGAACGAAGCGAGTTGAGGAAGTCAAGGAACGATTGCGAGCAGCACTTGACGAGAAGTCTCTGGCGAGAGATGGGCAATTACCGCAGAGTTTCTCCCGGTCACGGACGGATATGGAAACCCCTGTTCCTCCGCCCACCCTTAAGGAGAAAAGCCAGCATCCTAATTCCTCCAGAATTGAAATCGATGAATTCATGACCGTTCCTCCAGTCAACCAGATTAAAGAAACCCCCTGACACATATTACGCTTGGAGACACACCACTATATGTATACCAACTGTACATATCTTAATCACCTAGAAGGATTTTGGATCAACATTCAATGCAATAATTAAGTCAGGCGTTCCAGATAAGCAGCCCAGCCCGCTGCCATGTATCGCTCTGCCTGTCTTGTAATTGTGTCAATAGCTTTGGGATTTGCCCCGAAAATCCCTCGCCCAACGATAATTATGTCACAACCCGACTCATAAACGGCCTCGTGGGGCGTCCTATATTGTTGACCCATCGAATCCCCTTTTGATTCAAGTCCAATTCCTGGAGTGAGAATCAAGAAGTCTTCACCGGATACATCATCTCCAGGTGCTGCACCAACGCCATCCATCCTCCTCTGTGCTATGAACCCAATAACAAATTCTCGGTGTCGACGAGCCATCCTCGCTGCCTCTTCTGTGTACCCTCCAATTGCCAGTGACCCTTTTGTGCTCATCTCTGCTAGAAGTAAAAGTCCTCGCCCTAGTGGTAACCCTACTGACGAAAGACCCATAATAACGGAAGGTCCAGGGACGGGATGGGCATTGGTTAGATGAGCCCAAGATGCGATTTTATGGACCCCGCCAGAATATTGAAGGGCAACGGTATTTCCTGCATACTAATTCAGCAGATGTAATCCTTAGGAGGCCGTTCAAAGACCAACCGATATCGGCAAACTTTCTGTCTTCAAAATATAAGAAGTCGTGCTTATGCGAAAGATGCTGGAGTTGTTCTGTCAATGAGAAGTCGAAGTTTTCGATAATGTCCATGTGCGTCTTCGGGAAAATTGACATATAAGCACACGGATAATAATAAGTTGAGAAGACAAACTGCCTTTATCATGCAAACATACGGTGCCACGGCTTCGATGATTGCCAACAGATCGTGTTTGTCTGTGACATCGACACTGACGGCGAGATTGGATTTTTTTCGCTCCATCGTCTCCAAAATCAGTTTAGCTGTCGGGTTTGTGAAATTAAGTGACCTTTCCCTATAGCTTCGTGTATGTGGGGCTACCATCATGGTTTCTGCCAAAAGTTGAGCACTGATAAGATTGTGATCGAAAAGATCCCTGATAAGATTTTCAAAAATGAACCATCAGAATTCAATAATCATGTCTTCCCATCTAGTCCACGAACGCGAACAAGATGGTGCCGACATAGAGAGATACTCAAAACGATTCAAGGTCCACAGCGACGTCCAGGAATTCTCCGGGGATGACATATCCATGAGTTCATCCACTCAAACTACTGAACATATCCTTCCACCTAGTCATGCACTCCTAGGAATACCTCTACCCGATACTTTCCCCTTGAACTTCCTTGAAGCAAATGTCGGAATATCAGAATATATAGGGCGAGAAGAGGCCAAGATTGAAGGAATTATTAAGCAAAGGTTGGCTACCTCTTTCTGCGACAAGCTTTTACTTTAATCTTACTGTCAGGTTCACTGATTTCTTGGTCTACGAAGTTGACCAGGATGGAAAAGTCCTTCACTTGAAATCTCTAGGAAAACCTGAGTCACGAAAGGCAGAAAAAGAACCGGAAAAAAATTCACCCTTGTCCAACTCAAAACATGTAGTGAAATCCGCACTACCGGCCGACGCCTGTATTCCCTCGCTTGACAAGGAAAAGGCGGAGGACTCGCCAGCCACCAACTCTGTGTCTGCAATAGGAGACACCCTCCCTGATTCCGAATTGAAGGCACAATCGAATGCAAATTCGTGGTCAGAGCATTTTGACAAGTTGCTTTCTACTTTTCTCGATGGAGACAAAAGAGCTGAACTCAAGAGAATCTACCTGGAAGGTCCTGAACCCCCGCGAGTGAGCGATAACGGCTGGTCTGGACGCGTCGCAAACTCAAACAGCGAGGGTGATCCTTCTGAAGCGGTTGAAACTCCTGAGACACATATCACAAGGGATAATCGGCGGAACCGCGGCGGGAAACATCGCGGAAGAGGCGCTGGTCGTGGTGGTCGTACTGATAAAAGAGAAGACACAAGAAAAGTTTTGTCCGAGGTAAGTCGTATTTTGGGTGTTTTTACGCCCCACCTTACACACATGAAAATAGCCTATCATATCTAAGGACACTCGAACTGCTTTACATAAAACCATCCGGGAACTTTTTGGTGGAAAGCTTGAAACTGAAACTGAAGCCTTGACTCTAGTTCCTGACGAGGGTTCCCGTATCATCATAAAATGGGCAACAAGAGGTGGTCGTGGCAGCCGAGGCGATGGTTCATTCCAATCATCTCATTTGTGGAACTGCATTATTGACTTCCTATGCAAGGTGGATCGACTCGGACCCCACGTGGCACCTTCCCTCCATATATTCACTTTACTCTTCAAAAAACAAATCGGGACACTCAAGACGCCCTTGGACATCTAGCCCGGAATCTTCATGTCAACATCAGAGATTTGGCTGTTGCCGGCACGAAGGACAAACGTGGTGTCACTGTTCAACGGGTGTCGCTGAACCGCAACAACAAGACGGTTGAAGAGGTTTGGAAATTAGCAAATAATCTGGGCCCAAGACGGACCCTTGAAGATGTTATGAAGCAGCGTGGTGAACGAGGAATAAGGATCTCTGACCTGAACTACCGCAAAGCTAGTCTGGAACTGGGCATGTTGAAGGGCAATTCTTTTATCATCACGCTAAGGTGAGCCCTTCATTGAATTATGCGACATTGTGCTTATGGATGGATTCTATCTTGCTCCAGGAATGTGAAGGTAGCGTCAATGGAAACATTGGACGAAGCTATGAATACAGTCAAAGAGAGGGGTTTCATAAATTATTATGGCAAGTTTCTCTGTTCCATATTTTGTACTTTGCTAATTACACTGCTTTCAGGGATGCAACGCTTCGGAACAGCCTCCGTTCCAACCCATTCAATAGGATTAGCACTTCTCAAGTCTGAATGGAAGAAAGCTGCTGACATGATCCTTCAAAAACGACATGGTGAACATCCTGATGTCGAAGCGGCTCGAGACGCATGGCTGGTTGAGCGAGATTTGGATAAAGCTCTAAATCTGTTCCCAAGGCGAGCTGTTGCTGAACGTTGTATCTTGGAGAGTTTCAAGAAACAAAAAGGGGACACTCGAAACGTTATGGGCGCTTTGTCGACGGTAAGCATTTTCCAAGCAGTGCAAAGCGGCAATGTCATTTACGAGAGGTGGCCGCTCAGATCCCGAGAAATCTTCGTCTAATGTACATCCATGCATACCAGTCTTATGTCTGGAATGCTATTGTCTCCGAACGGATCCGCACCTGCGGCAGTGACAGACCGGTCGTCGGTGACCTCGTTTTCGATACCTCCAAGGATGAGGTCGATATGGGCGTCGATCCTGACGAGGAAGCATTGGAGGATGATGATGTCGAAGGATTTGGTAACTATCTTTTTTATACACCCTGGTCGCCCAACTACTGAGTTGTGTACTGCACGTGTCAGAATCTTCCAGCAGATCTCGAAAGCCATACAGTGCTCCACGCGTCTATTCACTGACGCAGGAAGACCTCCATGAGCACACCATTTTCGACGTCATTATGCCATTGCCAGGTACGGATGTCGCATTCCCTGGGGGAAAACTTGGTGAAAAGTACAGAGAGTTCCTTCGCATGGATGGGTTGGATCCAGACAACTTTGTTCGAAAGCAAAGGTAAGAAAAAAATTAACATTTTACTTTCCAAGCCCATCAAACTTGGCTGTTCTCAGGGAATACACTTTAAATGGTTCCTACCGTTCTATCCTTCACCTTCCAAAGGAACTCTCATGGACCGCGATACGATACACTGATCCGGACGTGTCTCTGGCTCAATCAGACGAAGATAAACTGCTTGGATTCGACCCTCCTGTGATCCAAGAAGACGGAAGATTCATGGCGTTGCAAATTAGCCTCACACTCGGAACAGCAGCCTATGCAACAATGGCCCTGCGTGAGATCACGAAGATCGATACAAGTTCGCACTTCCAAACCAGTCTCACAGCGGCAGCAGAAGACCAGAAGTATCGGGGGATAGCAGCGACAGACGCTGTGTGACGTAGTTTACAGACACCATCATGAGTTCGGTAAGTATGAAGATAGACACCGAGTAACTTAATGTACGGTATTTGTGAAAATGCGACAGTAGCCGTAAGTTCTTTCCCAAGATTCCAGAGGGTTACCGACAACCGGTTCCCAAGTTTCGTGTCCATTAATCATTGTCAACGTGTCTCTGCGTATAAACAAACGTGATCGATCATGACCAGCTCCCCATCCTTACGCCAATGGCTAGAGTAGAGACGATCGTATTTTTGTCCCTCATTCTTGACCTTTTTGCTTTTACTATTCCCCTTCCCCTCTTTCCTCGCCTCATAGAATGGTACACACTGGTCAGTGCTCTCTAGCGACAATCCATACCCCCTTTGACGCATCCCATTTTACAGAGGGAAAGCTCAAATCCAACGGGCTTCTTGTCCCGCACCCTACAATTCATCACTGCGATAAGGACATTATTTTATAAGGCCGGCGCCCAATCTCATCGCTGGGATGTCGTGCTTCTGGGCGGTCTTATGGGTTCAATTTTCTCGTGCGTGAGCTGCCTGGCTACTTGTGTCGGAGGAAACTAACACTGGCTTCAGGACCCTTCAGTTCTTTGTATCACCAAGAATTGGTTCACTCTCTGACAAGTATGGTCGGAAACGCATTCTCCTCATCACGATGATTGGCAATATCCTTTCAGCAATTATGTAGGTCACTGTTTTATTGACAATCTTCCACCACTAATGAATGAACCGTTCAAATTAGTTGGATACAGTCCACAACATTTGCGTCGTATATGCTCTCACGAGTCGTTGGAGGTTTGAGTGAAGGGAACGTTCAACTAGCAATGTAAGCGTTTTTTGGTGCTGGGATCAAACCCTATGTCACTGACTCTCCCCGGAAAGTGCTATCCTCTCGGATGTGACCTCAACTGTGACGCGTTCGAAGGCGCTGGCGCACGTCGGCATTGCATTCGCAATCTGTTTTTGCCTTGGCCCACCAATTGGCGCTTATTTTGCAGCTCGCCCGCTTCCAAATTCCATGAATAACTGGGGACTGGAACTCAATGTTTATGCAACTCCTGCCGTCCTTACTTTGGTTCTTCTCCTGGCTGAAACCGCCTTCCTTGTGGTTTTCCTCCCTGAAACAAGAGGAAAGAGCGTCCCAGCATCTGCAGAAAAACAGAAAGCCAAAACGTTCACCAATCATGCAAATGGAAAGCATCAAGATGATCCACCAAAGCCCAAACGAACGATTGAGAGCCGCATTGCTATTCTCAGAACGCTTCGCAAGTTGCACTTCTTTTTCCTGGTCCTGTTTTCTGGCGTGGAATTTACTCTGACGTTCCTCACATTCGATCGTAAGTTATCTCGACTAGCTGAACAGGAACGATCCGCTAACATTGCGCCATCCATTTCTTTAGTATTGGATTGGTCTAATACACAAAACGGCAAACTGATTGGCTCCATTGGCATCATTAGTGCACTTCTGCAAGGTGGCTATGTCCGTCGCTCAATGACAAAAGTTGGAGAGGGCAACATGGCGAGGAGAGGAGTTTCAAGCTGCGCTGGCGCCCTTATTCTTCTCTCTCTGCTCCCGAAATACGTCCAAACACAGCCTTCACTGGCGATGAAACTCCTTCAGGCCGCCGCAGTATGCATGGCATTTACGAGTGCGACTGTTGTCAACTCGTTGACTGCATTTGCATCATTGCAGTGTGATGAAGGGGATGTCGACGAGAACACAGGTAAAGTCGTCCAGGAGCACCCACACCTTGCGAAGGGAAGGGCTCTCGGAGAATTTAGATCTTCTGGGCAGCTTGGGCGCGCCCTTGGACCACTGTTGGGTGAGCGATTGAATGAACTTTCCACTTTATTTCGAGTTCTGACATGCTATTAGCCTGTGCGTCCTACTGGACCTTCGGACCATCCTTGACTTATGGTGTATCGGCTGCGGCAATGATTGGACTTTCAGCAAGCATGAAGTCAATAGCAAAAATTAGATCTACATAGGGCAATTGATTGGCAATAAGGAGAGTACATTTTCCGCCAAGTATTTCAAATGTAATTTATGGGGAGCATAAAATTATGATATGTACATCGCAGGTAGCCCTGCATTCTTAAAGTTGGGGTATCAAAAACAACATGAAGCGGTATCCCCAGATGTCCGGAGGGTGCCACCGTGTAGCGATCCAATTGATTCTTATTGGGTATCCTGATTGTCATTGCCTCATCTCCTCAGCAAGAGGGAGGGTCGAGGATTGAAATTTGGGCAGTGCGGCAGACAGTTATTTATGTATCCCAGGTGTCTGAGAAGCCGCCGCCGATAAGCATCGAATCCGAAGAACGCCGGGTTCTCGAGTCATTTCGTATACGTGAGGGGGTTTCTTCCTGTAGATCCACAAGGGGGTTGCGTTCACTCGAGGAGCCTTCCTGGGTACCAGAGCCTGAATCACAACCACTTTCAATATCGTCTCCATATCGGCCTTTTTCGTTTGGATATAGTGTCGTCCTGACAGTGTTTTGAGGTCGGGACACGCGGGTTACTCGTGGATTGGAACGACCCAATGGTGCAGGTTGGAGCTCAATGTCCTGGGTCTGAGTAAATATGGCAGGCAAAAAGAACATAACACCCCGACTGTGTCGAGTTCCTGTCCTGATTGGCGTGTCGGGTGGTGCTTGATAAGCACCAGCCATTGAGCTAACACGATTCCTCACACGTCGGAATGCCTGGACAAGGGGGCTTTGGACACGGCCAGCATATGGGTCCGAGTCAGAGTATCCCAGCCCGTCTGGTGGAGAAGGATTATGACTCTCGAAAGGCAAATGAAGGATTGGGAGCTCTGTGTCAATGGGTGAGATGCCTTCAATGCCGGGTGAAGGAAGCTGGGTTGATGTTCCTGATGATGATTGGCCGAGATGCAAGTGCCAACGTCCAGAGCGTGAGAGCCTGGGCATGATGATGTCGTAACCCCGTGTAAACCGCCGACCAGGCTTGGATGGCAATCGGAAGAGTCCAATGATGAGGATAAAGAGGCCAATCCACATAAGTCCCTTGCCCCAGTGCCCCAAAAAGCCAATAAATGCGGCGTCATCGGCGTGCCAGCTACTCCCGTAGAAATGGGAAAAGAAGGAATGAGGGGCTTCATCCTCTCGGGCATTTTTTCCATACAGAGATTTGGGCAATATCCGGATGTCTTGAAGGGCTGTGTTTGGGTGGGATGCTGTGTATAGTCCATACTGCGCAGATAAGAACATGGGACCCGTGGAAAACATGACTGTTGGATAGTTGAGTATCCAGGAATGGTCGAACTTTATGATGTTGTGGATCGTTTGCTCCAAGAAGAGGTGGCCCTTTTCAGAAAACATAAGGTCGTTTGAGACACCGACGGGAATGGTCTTTGGCAGGATAACAGGATAGACGAGGAGTGGGTCCATTGGTCGAAGGCACCCAATATCCAGGTCGATATATATGCCTCCATAGTGGTATAGGACAAAGTAGCGTATGGCGTCAGCACGTTGGATGGGATATGTGTAGCCATCGAAGGTATCCAAAAAATAGGGGTAAAATTCGGCGATGAATTCTCGAGAGCTTGCATCGGTCCAGAGCTTGTACTCACTGGGCGAACCATGAGATTGCGGAATAGGCAATTGAGAACATACGCACTAGTCGGGCATCATATCCCTGCACGCCTGGGAGATGCCTCGCCACCGAGGGGGAAGAGTCTCCGACTTCCAGGTCTGGTGGATAATTCTTGGAATGCGCTCGACCTGACCATGTGCAGGAGCATCCCAACGGGTGGTATTGTCGAGGATGGGGACCTCGGACTCGGAAAGATAGGCACTGGGGTCGATAGCGAGGTAGTAGGTGATTGAAGAGAGGACGAGAACGGTGCCGAGAAGGAAGAGAGCGAGGATGGACAGGAACACATACAACAAGCGCCGCCGGTTCATGATATGTAGAAAAGAAAATATTTTCCCATACTTATATATAAAGTAACGTTTCCCACGCCTACTACATTACATTCGGCAGCGAAAACACTTGATCCACGTGTGGTAAAAGGAAAACCAGTGATTCTTGAATAGAAATATCATCCCATGCACGACTCGTCGCCTTCAGGTTGTTCAGTGCGACCTCCCAATCCTTTCGACTCCACTCTCGCCCCGTCCTCGAGCCCGCGACACCGCGTGTGTACGCCTTGAGGAGAAACACCTCTGCGCTCGGGTTTTGCACCACCCTCACCCCCTTTTTCTCGTTGAGGTACTTTATGCACTCAGAGGGACCCCATTCCGTGTAATGATGATGTCGTGGTGCATGTCGTGACATATTAGCCTCGTCCTGAGCACTGCTCTGTCTTCTTACCTCTTCTCCCCCGACCTTCCCCACAAGCTCGACCAGCAATCGAGAAAAGTGATCTATGACTGCTTCATGGAGCATGTTGATCGGGTGTTCCGATTTCCAGACAGCTGGACCTTCGTCGTCCACAGACATGGAATCGTCATCCTCAGTGGCCCTGGAAGCATTCTTGTAGCTTTCCTTGTAGCCACTGAACTCATTTAGAGCTATTTTATTGCCGTACATACTGTACGCAAGTTCCCGACTGCTCCAAAATCGAGAGGGAGTTATAGTGGGTACCCCTAAAAGAGACCATAGCCACTATTTATTTACGGGCTTCTCTTGTGATGTAATCACCCACCTTGCGACTGACTGGTTATGCACAAATTATTGTCTGAACTGCATAGAAAGGTTTGCCTGCCTCGACTGAAATACATGCAACAGTCAAGGATGAGATTATCATTGAACATCTCAGCAGTCGGTATCTAATAAAAGGCTCAATCCAGAAGCCGAGCGACACTGGAGAAAGACAGACCTCTCCTGGTTCTCGTATCTTCCAATTGCCTGTGGATTTACAGGTCTCTTCGTGTGCCTGTCCTTTGACTGATCGCCTTTCCTTAATTCTTTGCAACAGCCAAGACGTCGCTCGACGTGCAAACCACGCAAGCCCATCACGATTTTTCTGTCTGTCGCGCCATGAGTCATAAACGCAAATCGGGGGAAATCAAAACGCACCTATCAAGCTCGTAGATTACAGCCCCCGGTACTATAACGATGACGGGTAAGGAATTCCTCTCAACCTCACCAACAAACTGTGCGAGCACCTCGAAATGGTGCAGGAGGATATTGGTATCGGTAACGAGGAACGCTGCATGCTCAGAAAGAGGCGCCTGGAAGAAACACACGACCGCCGCCATTCTCATGATCAGTGGCTTCGAGGTCAAGATTCCCAACACAAACAACCTCACCTGCATTTCAACATCCTCATTGGCAAGATGGTCAATTTGTTGGAGAGTTGCATGTAGGTACGCATTGTCTGGCTTCTGGTCTTCTCGACAGGGCATGTTAGACGATAAGCGGTACTTATTTCAAGTCATGGGCTCACTAGATGGGAATACAGGGCCAACATCGACATGAAGGGGTCCTTGTGGTTGGCTGTAGGAATAGTGGTGGGGGTTAAAGGTGGATAGCATGTCCTATTAGTTCAGAGTGGAGCGATTGCTGAAGCACGGAACGAAAAATATCTTGATCACGCTCCGGAAAGGAGCTATCACTCATTCGTTTGTTACCCTTAAATATAGAATTTTATTGTTCTACGATGCGTGTTGTGGCGTGCAGCAGAAAATACAAATGTGTTATGTAGGAATAAAAAATGCCCCGGTCGATGAAATCCATGTGTTTATATGATATATCAACTAGTTGTCGAAGGCTCTGATAGTGCCACCTTCTTCGCAGGTGGGGTCCCACTGGCCTCTTCTGGAATGTTGGAATCACTGTTTTCAACCTTACGTTTAGTGCCTGCGATTTTAGAATCAGGAGTTGGAGGAAGAGACGGTGAAATCCTCAAATCTGGAGGTGGTGTCATTCGAGTCCCTGACTGTATACCTGCCATCGGAAGAACCTCAGGAGTGGCAGACCGACTGCCATGCGCTTTCTCAATACGTAACCGAGCTGCGAGACTACTCGTAGAAGCAACGGCTTCTGCATAACAAGTTGCATGATAAATCTAATAAAGCATGTAAGATATAGCAACCAGCACCCGAAAAGGGAAGTACAAACTCTATCGTCTTTCCGAGTGGCGTTCTTCCACACCCATTCTTCATCGTCCTCAAGGAATTCTGACTTAAGAGTTTCCTTACAAATCGGACACGACACGACCTGCGCTTCATCACCCGCGGGAACAATGACATACTGGGCTCGTAAATCTGCTTCAACTTTAGCATTATCCGCAACAGCCGCTGCCTTGGTGGTTCGACGACCAGGCTGGTGAGAAGATCCTCCCTCTTTTCCTTCACCCTCATGTATCCAATCCTAAGACACAAATTTAGCATCCACTCATTTAGCGATAATAAATCGTAGCACTTACCTCAACTCCGATGAACCAACTCCGGCTATGACCCCTTCCACTATCCTCGCTGGCCTTGCGATTCTGTCTGAAATGCATGTCGAGATGGTCATTGTGGTCCCTCTTTCCCAATGTTGTATCATGAAAACGAAGACCGCATTGTTTGCATTGCAGACTTTGGCTATCATACAGAAATTCGACGATGCAAGAAGATCTTGAAGATATCAACATTAAGTTCGTCGGGAACATGAAACAAAACTTACTTTGCTGATTCGAAATTGCTGAGATTGACCGCTTCCGTCAAAATGCTATTTCTGTAAGCTCGGAAAACGTCGTGTTTTGGATCTACGAATTTCGATGGTTCTCCAGCAGGAATTTCTGTGACAGTTGATCCAGCACCGAGAGGAGTACCACTGGCGGAAACAACTCCAGCTTTAAGAAGCGTGGAAAGTAAATTGGCAATATTGTCTGGGGCATTGGTCACCGAAGCCGATTCCGTGCGTTGAGGATCAATAACAGCCTGTTGTTCCAATTTCATAGCAGATGTAGAACCATGAGGGTATAGCTGTGGAACTCCTTGGGGAACTGAAGGGAAAGACGGTTGAGTTTGCCAACTGGGGGCTGGTATCGGTGGTTGGGGAATGGGTGGCTGAGGGATGGAAGGCGGGATACTGGTCTTAACGAGATTTCTTAGCTGGGTCAAAATCTGACGAAGCTCTTCTTGAGAAACGCCCGCTTCAACATGCATCCGAAGCTACATATACACTTCAGTTAATATATAGTAAATCTGGGACCATTTCTACGTACCTGGTGGAGAACAGCAATATGATTTTGCGATAGGGTATCGTAGGGGCTTGCCTGAAGAGCGCGTTCCTTTTGGCCAAGAGTAAACTGAAGCTCACTAAGGACTTGCGATTTTGTGATGAGTCCAGAACCAGAATGAAACTTCATGTTCGACTACATAGCTATTCAGAAACTTCTCAAAACATTGGGAAAGGGTTGGACGTACTGTATCGCCTCCTGCACCCCAAACGCCTCGTTCGATCGCTATTTGTTGTTGGACCCCAAAGAGCTCTTTGCCCATTGGGGAACCTGTTCGCCAGGTCAGGAGCATTTCTTCCATCTTCCCGCGTGTGTTGTCGTCGACGAGGGGGTATGAATCCAAGTATAAAGCAACAACGAGGTTGGAAAATCGGCGGGCATAAGGTTCGTACACATTCTTCGAGATTGCGTCGAGAAGGTAGAATGCGGGGAGTTTTGTCCAAGGAGGAGCCTAGAGGAAGTGCCAAAAGTGGATGTGATGAGTCAGCAATTCCGCGGGATGTGTGGGAAGATAAGATAGAAAAAGAAATTCGAAGAAAGGTTCGGTCGCCATCATCTTAGGTTTAGGCTCAATCTGTACACTAGATACACAGTATGATGAAAAAAAAATATAAACTATGCAATCCTTGTACTACTTGTTGTCACAAGATATCGTTAGTGCGACAAAACAGAGAACTCACCCGACGAATGTGCTCCTCCAAACATTCCGCCACAATGTCAGAGTATCGCGCATGATCTTGGGCGAACATCGAAAGGTGTTGGATGATGGGCCTTGAGTTGAATGTAAGTTGTTCTAGGCCTCTGGAGAAGTCCCTACGAAAAGTAGCGGCATCAACGTGGTAAGCGAGAGCTGGCTGCGGTGGGCCATGCTGGTAATATTGCGGATATCCGCTCGGCGGTGAAGATGAATAGTTAGGGCCACCATAAGATGGCTGCCCGTACAAATTCTGAGAATATAAAGACATGGATACTTGGCCTTTGGACGGGTGCGGTGCTGACAATCTGGTTACAATCTCACCCAGCAAACGTCAGGAGTGAATTGACAGTCAACTGCTACCACAGAAGACAAAGAATGAAGGGTTGGAGATGCTGAATATACTTTTCAAACGTCTCACTCAACGTGCTGCAGAAAATGACGAAGATGAAAAGCACTCGGTGGTGGTGGTTACAAAGAAAAGGGTGCCAGCGTGTTCGGCAGAATACAAATGCCGATTTCTAACTCCGCCAGTCCGCTCATTGTTCTCAACCTTGAGCCTGCAACCCCAAGTGTGACCAAATACGCCATGATTTCGAGAGAATCTTAGAAAAAAAAATCAATTATATTTTCTGGACGTGTTTAAATCTTTGGACTTGAGGGGTAAATATGTGGGGGAATGGAAAGGGTGTCCAAATCAGGCAATCAATTGGGAAGGACGCATTATGTCAGCCAAAGCTTGGAACCCACGTCCCATCCACCGGCCACCTCGTCAAAGCAATCGCCCAAGGTGTGTACACTTTATCAAACTGCATTCATTCGTCGTCTATGCACCTCCAGATGGCTTCAAAGACAATGCATTGTCAGGTCGAAGCTGTGGAATCGATGGATGCAGACAGGCTTGGTTGGATTACCTTCACTCACTGACCCGCCTTTCTCCAGATGAGGGACGTCCTCAAAACCGAAGAACTCGAAATTCCCTCTGGCATCGATATTGCCGTTAAATCTCGCCTTATCACAGTCACTGGACCCCGGGGAACGTTGACCAAGAATGTCCGACATGTCGATATGGATATCCGCGTAGTGAAAGACAAAACTACTCTGGTCACGCTGGCCGTCTGGCAAGGCGGCAGGAAACACGTCGCTTGCCTGAGAACCATCCGCACCTTAATCAACAACATGGTGATTGGTGTTACTAAGGTGGGGGCATCCATTGCTTCGACCCTCCGCCAATGCTCATGGTATTCTAGGGTTTCCGATACAAAATGCGTTCCGTATACGCTCATTTCCCTATCAACTGCATCATTCAAGAGAACGGAACTGTCGTTGAAATCCGTAATTTTTTGGGCGAAAAGGTGTGTAATGAATTGGTTCTGGTCATTCCATCTCAACTGATGGTGATTCTGAAGACGGTGCGACACGTAAACATGTTGTCTGGCGTGTCAGTATCAGAGTCAACGTCCCAAAAGGACGAACTCATCTTGGAGGGAAATGATATCGACAATGTTTCTCAGTCAGGTTGGTGTTGAAATTTCTGTATATCAAAATGATCTTAACATTCAAATTCCCCTTAGCCGCTTCGATCCAGGGTATCTGCCGCGTGCGCAACAAAGACATCCGCAAGTTCTTAGACGGTATCTATGTATCCGACAAGGGCACTATCCTCTCCGACGATGCATAGGTTTTGTGGTAGTCTATCAATTACCAATTCTCAGCTCCTTACATTTTCATCATGACACTCTGCATGCGCATTGCCCTACGTGCGAAATAAAAAGACTGAGAACCTCGTATATAGGTGATGAATTTTCATCTGATCATGGCACAAAGGGAATCTTGGTTCCGACACGACGTCTATAATGTATGTAGTCATCACCAAAGAACTTCACCAGGGCCTTCTCTTCCGCTAGCTCGAGATCAGTGTCAAAACTCAAGAAGGATGATGTAGACATTAAACAAACCTTGAGTCCTATAGTAAAAGAATCGCCACAGTAAAATCGTGAACAAAATGAAGGTTAATGGGTTTTGCAAAATTAATTGTGTTCCCAGGGCCCAGTAATAGAAGCCAGCATAAGACGGATGTCGGAACCACCTTTGAGACGGTGACGTTGTGGTTTTCGTGGGGCCAAAAAGATAAAAGAAAGGGCTTACGCATAAACACCATCAGTCACTAGACGATGGCTATCGCGTTTGCGGAACGCGACAGAATGTGAAAAATTTGTCGAAGCATGAATCATGGCTGTAGATCGCAGGACTTGGCCAACAATAACCATGATCAAGCCTGAATTTGGGTAGTAAATAATGAGCTCATGGACACCGACAACTGAAGCATACCAATTTGAGAAACATATGGCCATGATTTGCCTGAAGGGATGATATACAAGCTGATAAGGTACTCCAACAGTGCTGCGCCATTCGCAATATGGTACATCGCACCATTATCCAGGAGATACGCTTGATGTACATTAATTGTTTTTCTTCCTTGCGAGAGAAAAAGGACTGACAGTCAACGCTGCATTTCTCAAAGTTCCAACCGGCTGTAACGGCAAATTCTGCCCAGTGAAAGAACGCCCACGCGGCAATGAAACACCCCAACTGGTAGGTGAGCAATCCAGCAGTATTGGAGATGTCATTGACGGCAGTATACAGCCCAAAGAGAAAAGTGCTGCCCAGGAGAAACGATATTGTTGAGGAAGCAAGAGGTGTATTGGGGATATTGCCGTGAGGAATGTTAGTCAACGGATTGGTTTCCAACGCATTCGCTGGAAAAACCACAGGCTGCTGGACGTCAGCAGTTAGGTCCTTGAGCCCACGGTGAGTATCTGAAGACATGTTTGCGAACAAAGAGAGAAAGACATTGAAAGTTGAACAATAAGCCGTATTTACGGTTGTTGTAGAGGGTCCTTGATCGGACACTGGCTCATTCTGGTAAGTAGCTTTGCTCAGTCCATGGTCCTTCCAAAATGCCGTCTAAGAGGCATCCAAAAAGTTGGTTGTGGCAGTTCCTATTGTCATTATGCGACTGCTTCTCATCCTTCAAAGTTGCGCAATATGGCTCTGGTAGCCCACATTGGTCCGTTTCAAACTATCCTGATTTGGATCACCCTCTTACTTCAAAATGCCATTAGACTCCGGCAAAACTACACTCACTGAATCCATCCTTCTCAAATCTTCTTATATTTCTGCTTCTGGGACCGTGGACACTGGTAGCACAACCACGGACTACCTTCCTGTTGAACGCGAACGGGGCATTACTGTCCAATCTGCAAGCATTCCTGTGCAATGGAAAGATTGGACTTTCAACCTTATTGACACTCCGGGACATGCAGATTTTGGAATGGAGGTCGAAAGCGCGAGCCGAGTCGTGGACAGTGCTGTTGTTCTCATAGATTCTGTTGAAGGCGTGGAAGCACAGACACACGGCGTATGGCGACAACTGGACAGGTGAGTAGAATAGGTAGGACTTCCTTGACGATTTGAAAACAGAATTTTACGCGTCTTCAGGCATGGAGTGGGACCGCGAATCATGTTTCTCAACAAAATGGATCGACCTGGGGCGTCCTTCAAAGGTTCTCTGCTGTCCTTACTTAAGCATCGACTTCATCCCAACCCAATGGCTCTGACACTGCCCGTCGCATCCTTTAATCCAAAGAATTACGCTGGAGGTGTGCCGGGGATCGAGGGTTTGGTTGATTTAATCCAGTGGAACGTCTGGAAGTGGGATGAGGACGGCAAGGCGACCTGTCATCCATTGCCTCAGGAAGTTGATGACCTCCAAAGAATGGACATAGTCACGTCCACTCACCCCATCATCCCTCATCTAGTTCCCGCCCGTATCCAGTTACTCGAAAACATCTCTATGATCTCAGAAGACCTGATGGAAACCTTGCTCAATATGCCTTCCGATCCATCGGCGTATCTCAAATTGGACACATCCGTGCTCCTGCAACATCTTCGACAGGCCTCTTTGGCCAATAAAATTCTCCCAGTACTCTGCGGATCGGCTATGCGGCACATTGGAACGAACTTGTTGATGGACTACATTGGAGAGCTTTTACCGAGTCCGCTAGACATTGAACATTTTGTTCAGCAAAGCAACTCCCCTGTTAGACTTCTTGCATGGAAGGTCAACTGGGACGATAAGCGAGGCTGGATGACTTTTGTGCGTGTATACTCCGGTAAGATATGTTCGTTCTTTAATTTTTGATTGATCCGCTGACATATCTCAGGC
>Ga0307509_10001275_pt1 | contig 42724 bp, 53 predicted proteins | sample 10_EM_MG_FD_202245 | JGI IMG/M metagenome (GOLD analysis project Ga0307509, IMG submission 202245) | Populus trichocarpa ectomycorrhiza microbial communities from riparian zone in the Pacific Northwest, United States - 10_EM | ecosystem: Host-associated > Plants > Roots > Unclassified | place...
TTAAACAAATGCATATTATTTAAAAAAAAAAAAAAAAAAAAAAACGGTCACAGTAGTTAGAGCTCTTCACGCTACCATCTAAGTACTTTCTTACAATATAACTTTACCTTTACCTTTACCTCTCGCTTGTATGCAAGCAACCTAGCTCTTGAGTGTCAGAGTAACTACGACCTTGTTAGGACAAGGACAGTCTCACATCTCTCTCAAGAGAGAAGAGATCACGATACGAAGAAGTTCCCTCGCCATCTCTCCCCAATAAGATAAGATATTGGAGTGAGATACGAAGACTATACCATAGTCTAATACGGAAGACGGGATTATAAGTTAATCTCGGAAAGAAGAACACTCTCACATGTATAAACTTATAAGATCTATAAAGATAGATCTAGATACTCAGCTAAGTAGTTCGTTACCTGTTGCATAACTAACCCCTCCAGGGTAGGATTGTTACAATAGTCATATCATTATCGTATGGTTCTGTCAGTATCCAAAGAGTACTTGTGATGCATGTGAGTGCGAGTATGTTTGATTTCTCAAACTACTTCTTCCAACAACACTATTCATTTCTGCGACTTCTGTCGTGGGAGCATGGAGTATAAAATGATATTACTTAACCATTGTCTGTAAAAGCGTCCCGTTACTTAGTGATCACCATTGCGACATCTGTCTTTAGTGTCTAGTGACTTTGTGTGATGTTGACTGATTTGGCTTGAACCACTTGCACAAGCTCGCCACAGGTCTTTCCTCATATATCCTGCAAACGGGATCTGGACGGACGAACGGCCGCGACGTATACGGGGTTACGAGGAGGGCTCCAAAGACCATGTCCTTGGTGAAAGAACGCTACTACAGCGGCATCTGCTGGTGTAGCGCTGTCCTAACGCTGGTGCGGGAGGGGGGTGTTGGCTTTCAGCTTGTGAACTCAGAACCTAAGGTTGAGTAACTATAGGTCTTTATTCACTAATAGAAAGCTGAGCCTTCCGCTATGCCTAACAGCTACTTACCTCTTCCAACCCCTCGATATGTCTGTTTTCTCCCCTCTCCAGCGCTACTATGGTCAGGAAGCGGACACATGGTCGAGAAACCATGGCCAACTTGCACGAATACACTATGGGAACTTTCTTCCTATGGCAATTCAAGCACGTACGAGGGCTCTAACAAACATTAATATTATGAGTATCATTCGGGCGACAGGAATCTGGCCAATTAATCGACGCTGAGTGCTTGATGATCCTAACCGCCAAAATTCTAACCCCGCACCCATTCAATATACCCGCCACCTACCTCCCCCTACACACTAGCATGAGCACATTTCCGAGATTGAACGCCTTGCCCTGCTGTCCTCTGAATCTGGCGAAACCTGCACCCTTATCCGCCAACTTGCTTCTGCTGCTCATCCTAGTGCCGCAGAAGCCTGAGTATCAGCTGAACTCCTCCTCCAAGAAAAGAGAAAGCAGCCCGCAAGCAAAACAGACCATCGTACTATCACTAAGGCGAAGGTAATTGAAATTTAAGAGCTTCATCAGCTATGGAAGAAAAGGCTACTGGATGAGACAAAGGCACGCAATAAGAGGTGGAAACAACTAGAAACTCAGTTGAAAAACTCATCTACTAAATGGCCGGCTGCCATAGTTCAAGAATTAAAAAGCTTGAGCGGAGAAGTCACAGCAGTGATGGGGAGTGAGATTGTTGCAGTTGAGGAGACAGATGGTACTTGCAATACTGAACAAGACCCCATTGAGCAGACTTTTCACCGCTAACCGTCAGCTCAAATCTCACCAACCAAGCAGGAGATCCAGGACCTGCCACTGTAGCTTTCCAGGCCCGATGTCTTCACTAGTTTTTTTCTTTCTTTTTTTCTTCTACATCTTAATATGTCACTCGGTTGGTTTGGTTTTTAGTCTCTCCATACGGGCAGTTTTCTTTTCTGCCTTTTCATTTTTTACTCAAATGAACTATTAGAATGAGTAAAATCTATCTAGTATGATATTTCTCTAAAATTCAGTCCAATGTCATTGGCTTTCGTGAGGATAGTAGTCCATGGGTTGTTGTTGTCGGGTGGCCAATATCTAGGTGGTGGCCAAGAACACGGTCGGAAACGTTACTACTTAGTTTGGTTCTGTAGGCTACCGGTGCTGGGACTGTTCCTCGTAAAACTGATATTGCACTGGTGGGTGTCACAACACTACTCGAGTACAAAGGCCCCGTTCATCCCATAACCAGCTTCATCGGAACCTTCCTTTCTTCCGACTTTCGTCATGCGACTCAACCCCCACCCCCTGCCCTGACCACGAACCAACGCCAAGCGGAAATATTCCCCGACAATCTCATTGTTCGAAACTGCTTAAATACACCCTCCGAAATCTCTCTATTCCACCAACCATCAACCGCCAACACCAAACATGATGGAATGAAAACTAGTGAGTGCACCCCCAGCCGCGCAATTCTTTCTCTTTTCCTCTCTCCTATCGGGGGGATGAGAGTATATATATGATGAGCCATTCGTGTCGCCCCTATCACGACAAGAACTCGTTTCTTGGTGGTGACTTACACTTGTCCTATGCCAAACGGACGATATCTGATTTACATCTCCTTTTATTTCTTATCCATAATCTATCCTCACATAATCTCTATCGCCGTTGGCTAACCTGATAAAGACTTTTACTTGATACCGGGGATTTTTCAATGGTCGAGCCGAACAGCCGGTATGTTTTGGATTCTTTAACCACTCACTCCCGACCGCGCAGAAAGGTGGATAATGCGAGGAGAAAGGAAGGAAAAGTCATAATGATGAAACAAAGATTGCGACAGCCGTGATCCATGCCTCCTAATCACCACATGTGGAGAGAATTGGTTCGATTACCTGATGTGGCTAGGGGTTTTCTTGATATTGCATAATCCAGGCGGAATGCGGGTTGGGATCGGAAGGAAATTGGTGGGGTTGGGCTGATGGCTTGCTGATATTGGCTGGGTGCGGTTTAGAGGCTACTCACATAGCTACTGCAGGGTGCAAGTGTTGGGTATACATGGTGGGGCCCTTTTTCTCCTTTCTACTGCTTTTTGTTGCGTTGCGGGATGGGGAGGGGGAGGGGGAGGGCTTACATGATGAACGAAACTCCATGCTAATGCGGAGAGCTTCGGCTTTGTGAATGATACAATTGTTTTGACTTTTCATCTTTCGACTGATTTGCTTTCGCTTGATTTGATTTGATTTAATTTTTCTTTTTCCAGATGGAGTGGTGGTGGTTTGGGATATAATGCTAATGTTTAAGGGGATTTTAGGGGTTTCCCCCCCCCCCCAGATATCAGTGTTCACGGCGAATACTACTTGGGGGAAGAATTGGCCGAGGGATTGGATATATATATTGTTTAAGGGGCCTAGTTTAATCTACGTCCACGAAGGTGTTTTGTCTTGATATTTGGCCAATTGCTCGTCATTCCAACTGTGATTCATCAGTCCCGTCGTAGGCAATGGAAGGAGTGATGGTATAATACTTGAGAAATTTCCCTGAAAGAGTAGGTTCCGCCTCCAGCGCCAGCCTAGCAATGACATTCCCTGGCTGCTCAGGCCTCAATAACTTGCCTTCCTCCTTCAACTTCAAAAACCGCCCATGACTGGTGCCCATCCCTTCGCTATGCTTCTCGCGGATATCCCCTTGCATCTGAGTATCTGCCTCTCCAGTTTGTCAGTTCAACCCACAGTGCAGGGCAGGAGGGGATAGCGGCCAAACCAATAACCCCTGGCCTAACAGCAACAGCGATGACTCCCTCCTCCTCTGTTGCAAGCGTAACGCATAAATGATTCAAGGCAGCTTTACTAGCACCGTACGCCCCCCAACCCTGATACCCTGCGACCGCCGCTCCGGAGCTCACAAACACCACTCTCCCTTCCCCTCCCCTCTTCCTCAACGCGGGCAATGCAGCACTAACCAACCCCACCGCCGCAAAAAAATTCGTCCGAAACGCCTGCTCCCACTCTTCAACGTTTGCGTCGGCGATTTTTGCAACGGGGTCAAGCACGCCGTGGTTTATTATGAGGGAGTCTATGCGGCCCCAGGTGTTTAGCGCTTTTTCGATTGCCTGTGGGGCGGTCGCATGGTTGGAGAGGTCGGCAGGGAAGTGGCGGAAAGTGTCTGGGTAGGTGAGTTGAAGGTGTTGGATGGGGGGTGGGGTACTGCGGGAGATGCTTAGGACGTGGGCGGATGTAGTGGTTAGGAGGTGGGTTGTTATTGCTAGGCCGGCGCCTAGGGGGGGGGTTAGAAGGGGAGTGGCATACTAGTCTAAGGGGGAAGGGAGATACCTCGAGAGCTGCCGGTTAGGATAATTACGGGGCCCGCGGCTGGCATTCTGGTGGGGAGTGGAGGGGGAGGAGGAAGAGAGGTGGGGCAATTGAGGAATGGGTGTTGGTGGATGGATAGACGGACGGGTAAGATGTCAGCGGCCCTAGGAACCCTACTAGGATATATCATAGTACCCCACCTTCAGGTGATTTCATGGGAATCACTTGTTCGGGCCCTATCTCCTAGCCGGTAAATTACAGTACTGGCACTGTATCATACCAGCGCAGGAGATTTAGTTTACACTGTCCTCTATTCTGCGATACGAGAGACAATAAACCGGGATCCATTGATAAAACCCAATCTGATTCTCGAACGCTCCATTACTACTTCCAGCGCCCACCATCCAACACCCAATCCCTACCTCGGAAGGGTAGACCATAATCCGCGACGCCGTAGTACTATAACTAGCCTGACCACAGCTGACCATCTCTTCTCCTACTCTGCCACCCGATACAAAACCCATTCGATAGACTCCCTCCCAGGACTCTTCATCGGCATCTCCAGCCTTCCCCCTCACAAAAGACTGGTTCTCGCTCACCTTATCCACCCTGGCGCAACTCATCTTCAACCCTCACAAACCCCTCGCTGAGGGCTTCAATCATGGGAGGCATTGGGAGTGCCGCTGTTAGTGCTGAAGCCGAGAAGCGGCGCGGGGGTGGGGTAGGAGTTGGGGCGGGCTGCAAAGAGATAAGATAAGACGTAGGCGCTAGGTCAGGAGGGGACACCGATATATTATGTAAAAAAGGCCAAGGCCAGTCTGCTTATTACTATCACCAGATACATGAGTCCTTTTAACTTGGTACTCTTCATCCTGACTAACAATCCCTTCACACGTATTTTCGGGAAGGGAGTCTTGAAACCAAAAAGAAGAAAAGCTTTTCGCTGCTGCCGTGGACAGCACGGAAACCTGTTGGTCGGAACTGTGAACTGCGTGGTTTTTGTTTTCCACAGTGCAACCGGTAAAATTAGCCCCCGATAGCAGCGTAAAATCATTGACCAATCACGAATTTCACCGATACCCGCATGAGAAGCAACAAGGGGCCAGCCTATCACTAGGCCAGTATGAAAAGCTTAGTAATGCGACCAATGATATGCGGCACATTTCAAAGCAATTGCAGCAACACCTAGGATCCGGAACTGGATTCGGACTCAACCTCGTCGACAAAATGAGTTCCGTCTTTGTTCATTCGAGGTATAAAGTTGAATGTCCCCCCCACCTCAGTGTGGAATCGTATTTCTCCTCAAATTTACTCTTGGCAATCCTCTGCTTCATCCCTCGAACTGAGAAACTGTCTCTATCCCGAATCGATCATAAGGTCTTTAAATATTATTTAAAATGGTCGTTAACCCGCCGCCTACCTGTTGCAAGAAGGAGACTGGCGGAGATTGTACTTGCGCTCAGCAAGCGAGGTGCTCTTGTGGTCAGAAAGAAGCTCTGAATTGCACATGTGATCGTGCACCGGTGGAGAACAAGGTTGAGGGTGCTCGGTGTTCTTGCTGTAGTGTTCCAGCCTCCGACCTCTTTTCAACTTGTAGCTTATTCACTGATATTTCTCCTCGGAATAGTAAGACGGCCGGCACAGCAGTGCACATGCGAGAGGGCCGCTGAAGAGAATACTGTTACAGGGGATAGCTGTGAATGTGGTCTAAGAAAGGCAGAGGCTTGTGAGTGTTATCCGTAGGCTGTAGAGAGGCGCGAAGACTAATTGAATTGTGGTAGGTACCTGTGAGAAGAATGCGAACATGGGCTTGAGAGAGGGAGAGGTGGACTTCACAGGAATGGTGTGACTGAGAAGTAATTTTCGGATTATAGTTTGGAGTTGATTCAGCCTGTATAGTCGTAGCTTATGGTGGCTGTCTTTTTTTGTAGCAAACAAGGGATTTTTAATTCATTGTGACGGCACAACCGCCCTGGGTAGAAGGGAGAGGTTTACCTGATGCGCAAAGCATGATAGGGTAGCTTGACGTGTTCGAGCAAGTGAGAGGGAAGCTTGTTTTGCTCGTTTGAGCTTCTGGATGTTTCGGGGATCGGATGATGCCGAGGTGACAGTTACCCTACAATATCATACATTGGAGTGTGGGTGATGCTCCTCAACCAACAAGGTCGGGAGGCAAGGGGAGGGCTTGTTTTGCTGAGGACGAAGCATGCAGGTCTGACAGGTCTCCCAGTGAGACCAAAGCTTCTCCCTTCATGGCAAGAGCCGTGCGTTGTACGAGTACTCGTACAGCACCTAAACTAGGTCGCTAAAGCTCCACCTTTGATTAGGAGTTACCCTCTTCTCAAATTTCAATCCCAAACGTTGCATGTCTTACCACCGCCGCAACACTACTTGTATTGCTCCTCCTCTCCTTCATTCTACAATATCGTGACCATCTCCAACCCGATACCCTTAAGTGCGTGATTGAGATCCAGACAGAAAATCGCTCTCCGATACAATTACAGCCCCCCGGAAATCTTTGGAAGCTGGTTTCAATAACATACCGTACGCCTCCTTCTCTGAACCTGTTGTCGAAACAGAATTTCTAAGCCGGACACGGTTATCCGGGTTGTTCCAACCGCCCCAAAGTGTTCAGTACTCTAGCTGCCCCGATTTTCCCATCGATTGTCCCCTGCTCGCCGAGCCTCCACCAAGATGTCGTCTATGCGCGGTATGTACCATTCTATTGGCAACTGTTGCAGACCTAGCTGCTGAAGAATAGGGGTCAGGTTTGGTGCAATTTATTGCCGATTTAAGGAATGCTCGGGCTAGGGAATTAGAGGAGAAACGGATAAACAAGGAACTGGCGAATATACGGTTAGTCTGCGATTGCTTCCTTCTACTAGTTGTTACTGACAACCTACAAGGCAAAAATTCAAAGGCAGGCGATTGAATCCAATTCATAGCGAGGGTGGCTAACATATTTTTAAAGATGGCAATTTGAATGGATATCACAAGAAGAAATATGTTTGCAAGGTAAAGCCCGATGTTTGTGAGCTCTTTTGTTTCTGGTGCTGACTAGTTAGCTCCTTTACATCTACATTCTTGGATGGAATGTCGATTTTGGCCATCTGGAAGCCGTGAACTTGGTGTCCGCTACAAAGTATTCAGAGAAGCAAATCGGATATCTTGCCGTCACTCTGTTCCTCAACGAGAAACACGATTTCTTACACTTGGTGGTGAATAGCATAAAGAAAGATTTGCTAGACCATAACGAGTTGAATAACTGCCTGGCGCTGCATGCCATTGCAAATGTTGGGGGTCGTGAGATGGGAGAGGCATTGAGCCCTGACGTTCACCGGTTGTTGATCTCGCCGTAAGCTTCGCTCTCCGCTGAGATCGCCCCACTCCATCTGATTCCAGAAATAGGACATCGAAATCTTTCGTCAAAAAGAAGGCAGCATTGACACTTCTCCGGCTTTACCGCAAATACCCTAGCATCATCCAAAACGAATGGGCCGAGCGAATAATCTCGTTGATGGATGATCCTGATCTTGGTGTTGCTCTTTCAGTCACCTCCCTGGTAATGGCCTTGGTCCAGGACAATCCTGATGCGTATAAAGGCAGCTATGTCAAAGCTGCGCATAGGCTGAAGCGGGTGGTTGTTGATAATGAGTACACGCCCGATTATGTCTATTACAAGGTTCCATGTCCATGGATTCAGGTCAAGCTCTTGCGCTTATTGCAATATTATCCCCCATCAGGTATTATTCTCACACGGTGTCGTACATCAGATTGCTAAACCATCTTGCAGATGACCCAAATACCCAAAATATGATTCGGGAGTCTTTGCAAAGAATTCTTGATACGGCTTCCGATGCTCCGAAAAATGTCCAGCAGAATAATGCACAGAACGCCGTTCTATTCGAGGCTATCAACCTTGCTATTCATCTGGATTCAGAAACGGGTCTCATGACTCAAATCGCTGTTCGTTTAGGAAGATTTATTGTTTCGAAAGAGACCAACGTGCGATATCTCGGGCTTGAAGCGATGACACATCTTGCAGCTCGATCGGAGACCCTGGAACCTATAAAGAAGCACCAGAGCACAATCATAGCTTCTCTTCGAGATCGCGACATCAGTGTACGAAGAAAGGCGCTGGATCTCCTTTATAGCATGTGCGATCCAACTAACTCTCAACCCATTGTCTCCGAATTGTTGAGGTACCTCCAGAACGCAGACTTTGCAATCCGAGAAGAAATGGTACTCAAAATTGCGATCCTCACAGAGAAATATGCTACTGAGTTTCAGTGGTATGTTGATATATCGTTAAGGTTGATTAGCATGGCTGGTGATCATGTGAGTGATGAGGTATGGCAACGAGTGATCCAGATTGTCACCAACAATGAGGAACTGCAAGTGTATGCCGCTCAGAATATCTTGCAACACGTCAAGGGCATGCAGTGTCATGAAACTCTGGTTAAGATTGGGGGCTACTTGTTGGGAGAGTTTGGGCATTTGATTGCCGACAACCCGGGCTGTAGCCCGATCGAACAGTTCATGGCCCTGCAGTCGAAGTTCAATGGATGTTCATCCGCCACCCGAGCGATCCTTTTATCATCTTATATTAAATTCATCAACTTGTTCCCCGAAATAAAACCTCAGTTGATGCAAGTATTCAATGCTTACAGCCACACACTTGACCCAGAGCTTCAGCAGCGTGCTTGCGAGTACCTAGCGCTCGCGTCGCTTCCGTCCGATGATCTGTTGCGTACGGTATGCGATGAGATGCCACCGTTTCCTGAACGAACATCAGCTCTTTTGTCCCGACTTCACCAGAAACATGCGGGAACGAGTGATAAACGGACGTGGGTCATCGGAGGTAAGGATGCAAACACAGATAAAAAGGAATTCGCCCTCACTCTCAACACTGGGCTTAAGCGGTCCTTCACGAATGGTGCTGCTACCCCCACCACCGGCGACGGCAGCTTGGCGAACCCTGCGAAGACTGGAGCGCTCGCTCCGGCCCAGGAGCTTGCCAGCTTGGATTTAAACGGCGAACCTCCAAAGAAGGTAGCCATCAACCTTGCTAGTGCCACCCACTTGAGCCCTGACTGGCACCTTGGTTACAATCGCTTGGTCATTCGCTCGGAGGGCGTTTTGTACGAGGACGTGCAGATTCAAGTGGGACTAAGATCGGAATACCGCACCAACATGGGATGTGTCATCCTATACTACACCAACAAATCATCCGTTTCAATTGGATCTTTTACAACTACAATTAATAACAACTCCCCTGGGCTGGTAACCATTAACACGCAAAAAACTCCTGATCCTACTGTCCCCGCGGATGGCCAGATTCAACAAACATTGATGTTGGAGAGTACAGGCGTCTTCCCCGAGGCGCCAACAATACGTATTTCTTACCTCGCCGGTGCATTGCAGGCTCTGACGCTCAAGCTACCTGTGATTCTTACAAAGTTCATGGAGCCAGCAGAATTGTCATCTGAGGACTTTTTCAAGAGGTGGAAGCAGATTGGGGGAGCTCGTGAGGCCCAGAAGGTGTTCGGAATAGTGGTTAGGGGTCACATGATTGAGCTATCGAAAACCAGGAAGGTTTTGGAGGGTTTCCGATGGGGTGTACTAGACGCTGTGGATCCTAACAATAAGAATTTCGTTGGAGCAAGCGTACTACACACTACTGGTGGAAAGTTCGGGTGTCTTTTGAGGTTGGAGCCAAATTTGGAGACTAATGTATTGCTCCCCCATATCCATCCCACCACACCGTCACAACTAACAATACCCCAGATGTACCGCCTCACCATCCGAGCAACAGACGAGAAGGTTCCTCCACCAATGCTCAAGGTTATGGAGGACAGATTATCGTTGGGATCGCCGCCGCCGGGCTCCAGTAATGGGAACTGATTGGAATATTTAGAGGCATAGTTGGCGGTTTTGTATTCTCTTTCTCCGTCTGTGGCGTCTTTGGTCAATTAATTTGTTGAGCCGGAGCGATGGAATTTACCTTGGTATAGATTTTCTCTTTGTATGTGTTTAATGTCTTGGCGATGGGAAGGTGTATGTGTGGGGTTATTTCATTGGGGTGGAATTTGAACACGGGACGGGGAATGGCGGACAGCAGGGACGACACTCATTTAAAGCGATGTGCCTCGGCTCTAGGGATAGGGGAAGCGTCTGTTGCGGCAATGACCGCTGATCAACTTGGGATGTAATTAACTTACCCTTCACTTTTTCGCTTGTGGATTTGATTTAACTTGTTTGTTCATTTGATCCAACCCGGTGGGCATTTCAAAGGGGTTTCTACACCTTGACAGCCAGGATATAAAAGCAGGTTTGAAGCATGTTTCTGTGTCCCCAATGCCCCGATTCTAGGGGTCGGGTTCGGGGATATAGTTTGGGCCAGATGTGCTTGTTCACGCCATCTGCTCACTTGCTCCACCTTTAACATCATGCTTTCTCGGAGGTCTCTCTCCGAAAATGGTTGTCCCGACCCTGCAGCATGATACCGTGAGCATTAGCGCCTCCGCCAATCTTCCCATGGACACTCCAGAACGACAAGGAAGAGGTAAGAACCGTACCGAACGTTCGAAGCACCCAAGCCAACCGCCTGTTCAAAATCCTCGCTCATCCCCATACTCAACTCCAGCTCTTCTGACGGTATGCCAACCTCCTTCGCAACCTCATCCCTCACCCTCTTTAACGTCAAAAAATCCTCGTTCGGAATGACCGACTCTCGGGATCTTGCGATGGAGCCGATGGTCATGAGTCCCTGTAAGGTCAAATGCTTGCACTCTTCAAGAATGTGCTTTGCTAATGCGGGGGCTGCGATGGGATGGCAGCCGGATTTGGATTCTTCGCCTATAGGATAATTTAGCCCCCACTACCCGTATTGTTAATCCAGGGGGGGGGACCGGAGGTGTTGACTTGGATGTAGACCCGAAGTTTTTGGGAGGAAGGAGAGGTGGAGAGTAAGGCGGCGCGGCCCTTTTCTAATGCGTCGGCCTTTTTGACGGCGTCGACGGACTCTACGGCCCAAAGATTTGGAACCTTTTCAGCCAGGTGCTTGCATTTGTTTGTTTGGAGAGCGCCGATGAAGTGCCAATTTATAGTTGCCGGTAGGCTAGCTGCCTTCTCTAGGAGTTCTGTTGTGTTAAACAACCCATCAACTCTCACATTTATGACTACTGCTAGCACTTGGCATGGTAGAAAGGATATCATACCTTGGGAATAGTTCTCCCCAAAGTGCGTGTGTCCCGTCCGCTCGTGTAATGCTAGAACATCAGTGGCAGGCTTCAACTTTGATACTGCTACTAATCGAACCTATAAATTCACCATTCAATCAGCCAGCCAGCCGACTACCAGACATGGCAGATGCGAGCCGAACGGGCCTTTGTTGATCCCTACTGAAAAAGCGAGTGAGGGAAGATGGGACAAACCGAATTCTGAGAATGAGCGACGGAGTTAATGCGCTGGAGGACCGCCTGTAGGTTTCCTGCTAGGAGCTGGGCGCGGGGGAGCATACCGGCGTCCTTTTCTGAGGGGAGGGAGGGTTGTTGGTCTGTGGACATGACCGTGGGTTTGCTTTCACTTGTGTGGAGGAAGGGGGAAGTTAAGGATGACGAGTTGGGGTGGGTGGTTGATCTGGCGTGTGCTTGGTGGGTCTTGGGTATGTTTGGGTGAAGCGAGATTGGGGATGGTCTACGGGGGGGGGGGTATGTTTTTTTTTGATTTTTTTAAAATCCGCGGTTTATTTGTAACTAAGTAGAGGAAAATCCATGGCATGCACCCAGAGGTATGGCCTGAAAACCTAATAACAAAATAAAATCCTCCACATAATTCCTCCAAGATAACCAGTGAGATTTGTAAACCACAAAAGAGCCTACGTGAACCCATAACCACAAAAATTACAGGGATCAAGTGTTGGCCATTTCCTCCTTATTCTCCTCTTCTTGAGGTACCGTATCAGGGCTGGTGGGGCATGACATTGTGTGGGCTTCATGCGGGCCACCGCAGTTTAAACACTTAAGGGCAGTGTGGCTGCAGGGGCGGCCTCAAATATGGCAGGTGGCGGTGGGGCAATTGTGCACCCCGGTTGGGTGCGGGTGAGCACACTAGCGGCAGAAGGCGAGGTTGTTGCATCTGTTGCTATGATGAGCGAAGCCATGACAGTTCGAGTATTGAGTGTTTGAGTTGAAACACAGTCAGCGTTCTGTCCTATAGATGGAAGAGAAGGCCGCTAGCTGTCTGCCTACAAAGTCAGGCGCTCTAAGGCCAGTTATTGCGATGACTATGGTAGAGGCAGCTTTGCCAGCCCTAGATTCGTCTGTAGTGAGCCATCTGGGCTGTCCAGTAAGGGCAAGTCCAGTGCCGAAAGTGGTCAGCTTGGTTGCAATTGCGTTCAGGGAACTACAGGTTGGGAGTTCGTGCACCAAGAGTTGCATCACTGGAGTGTCCAAGTAAACGCTAACAGTACAGGGGATAAGGTGGAGGAAGGCGCCGACTCTGCTGTTAATAGAGGTAGTCCTGATCAATTCAATAGTGGTGATCGTAATTGTATTCCCCTTCACGGAGACTGTTTGGATATAGGTGCTGGTGAGGGCACTGTTGATTTTGTTCCTGAGCTCTAACTCGGTCTTGTTAAGGGGACTACCCTTTCGTTTAACGATAAAGCGGAGTTCTCTGGCTGTGATACCCCTCCTTTGTTGTCAGGGCTTGGCGGTGGCTGTGGGCTTGGGCTGTGCGGATGCCACACCAGCCTGATTTGTGTTACGTTTCTTACCCCGTCTCCTGGCAACTGTAGCCCAAGAGGCTTTAGGGCCGTGTGACTGGTGGTTTGTGGGGGGTTGGTAACTAGGGCCAGCAGTCGTGCCAGTTACCTTAGTGTCCGTGAGGCAGAATGGTATCGGGGTGGGTGTATCGGGGTAGGGGGGTGCTGCCTGTAGCAAGGTAACCTCATGTGCCAACAAATAGATACTCTCTATCAGAGTGTCGATAGCCAATTTATAGTCTTTGTAGATGTACTTAATAATTTCAAGCAGAATGTTATCGTCCATATTTATGAAGGGTTCATCCCACCCTTTGTCCTTCCCCATCTTGGTGAATAAGTTATAGAAGAATGCTTTGTGGGATTTGCCCGCACAGAGGTGATTGATTCTTCCTACCAGGCATGGTCAAAACCGTTGAGCTTCTTGGTCATTTAAGTAGTGGGGGGCCCTGAGGCAAAAGAATAGGTGATAGGGTCGGGGCGCCCGCTCCCGTAATGGAGGGTCTTGCCTTTTGTATTGGGGAAGGATCATTAGTCACCTTTCCCTTCTTACACCATCGCCACCCAGAAGGGATGGTCAAGGGATCCATATTGTCTTCATGTAACCTGACTGATCACGTTACGCGTAAATCTCATGACAGTGTATATGTTGTTGGAAAAAGTACAATTTGTACTTTTGAGGAAAATAGGGGTAGGGAAGCTGCGGGGGGCTATCATACATGAGTACTTGAATCATACCTGGGTGAGACTGCAGTTGCGGATGGCAATTGCTTGCTGTGGGGTAAGCAGTGCACAGCAATAATGACTCCGGGCTCTGTTCTATAGGACACGGTAGAAGCTTCAGCTTTTACGTTGCACCCAAAACAAGTGATAAAAACTTTGTCAGTGGACCTCGTTTCTGGAGGGATGCCGGGGTATGAATACTGTTTTTTTTTTGTTAAATCATAGAATTTATCTGTTTAAGGTACAGACCTCGCAGGCAACCTGAGTTGTGGCATCAAAAACCTCCATCGTAGGCCTAGGAAAAAACAAGCTACCCACATTTGTCCCCCAGCACTACCATATTTTCTCGCATTATATGGTTTTTTTGCCATGCGCCAAGTATTCCTCATAATTGCGACATTGCTCGTGAGACATATAAAAATGAAAACAGAACCTGCCTGATACAGATTAAGATGAAAGGCAAGAGAGATCAATGAATAATACAGAATGCAACCCCTTGAAATTTCACCATCCAAGGTATACTAGCTTGACTTTGGTCACAATCTAGACACCGCAGCCCTTCCCAGGAGAAATATTTCCTCACTCAATCAAACCATATGAACTGTACTCCCTACTCCCTAATACAAGGCCCACAAATCTAAATCGGTCCAGGAGGGCAATGTTTGGTGCAGAAGGGTTTTCTGTCCAATGGTGTACAAGGCCATCTATTGGATTTTGTATGGAAACTTAAAGTTGAAGTACAACCTTAGAAAAGTAATGTTAGAATATATAATAAAGAAAATAGTTGCAGAAAGTGGAATAAGACCTTTGAAATATTTTCAAAGATGTAGCAAAGTGCCACCAGGGGTAGTCCGGAAGCTGGAGGTGAACGTAAAAGGTCATTCTCGGCTAAGTTGTCCTACAAGGAGGGGCTGGGGTGGAGATAATCTTCACAGACCCAGACAAATTCAAGCGGGTCTTTGCTTACTGGTGACTGAATTGGTAGTGGATGAGGGGATTCCATTGGATGCAAGGGGAGTGGAAGAGGCAAGTCTTCAGTCCAGTTTCCAATTTTGACCTGGACAAACCCCTTTATTCTAATCTCATTGTCCAGCCGGCCATTGACAGGTTGAGTTACCTCAAGATCCCGAAAAGCTTTCTGAATTACTTGATACTTTTCGGCTGAAAAAGCAGCCCAGGCCTCAACCACAACATAGATTACCATGATCCGCTTATCACTGACACTCTATTTCCCAATAGAGTCTGAGTGAGTTTCAATATAGGTATCCGTATATTCCCTCAGGTAACCTTTGAAGAGCTTATTAATTGCTGTATCCTGTGGTTGAAGTAGCCAAGTAGAGCCAGAGGGGATGAGTGAGGTAGTGATTCGTACTATATGAAGCTTCTCACGAACTGTGGGGATGGTATGGAAGCCTCCAACATCCATAAGTAATAGGCTCTCATGGTCCGGGTAAGGGAGTGAGTCTAGATCTTTTGAATGGTGTAAGGCAGGAAATAGCTTATCATCAATGAATGCAAAAAATAGCTTTTCATTATTGTAGGCTGTACCATTGAACTCCACAGACAACCCAGTATTCCATAGATGTTGTTCCTTTCTCTGTATACTATTTCCACTAGTAGTATCAAAGATAATTTTTGGCTTAATTCTTGAGACCCCGTTAGCAAAGATATATAGAATAAGAGAAGCCTGTCTCTTTTCCCAACCACTTCTGTCTAACTTTCCAGAAACTCTTTTGCTTCCTCTCATTGCATATGTTTTGCCATCCAGGTACTTGAATGATATAGGTTTTTTCATCTAAATTCAGTATATTGGAGAGTTGATACCGACCTATATCTGTAGTTAAGTTGGCTCATTCATAGAAGTTTCTGGATTGTGGATTGCGTTGATTAAAGCAGAGCCAATTAATGACCAATCTTTTGCACTTGTCAGGAACTCATGAAGAGATTTTCATTACAGCATGGCAGGAAATACTCTGCCTTTTCATAAATCCATGAAACCAGCCGATCGAAAAACACACATATTTGCTATTGCCCCGGGCTAATAGTGCTTAACAAATAATAAGCGTGTCTTATTTCTAAACCATCTACATCGAATCAATTTCCCCTTCTGTCACTCTTCCTGGAAGAGGTCAAACAATTTCTTCTCCATTTCTGACCATAAGCACATCCACTGCAGTGACTTTGGCCTATCAGAAATGCTACCTAGTCCGGCTATATCCTCTTTAGCAGTCCACTATTGTTACAGAGTTGTTTCCGGAATTTTCCAGTAGATTGAAGCCTCTTGGTGTATTGGACAATGAAACTGACCATTATCCATGGATGAGCGAACCGGAACTCAATAATACAACAAGAACAGAATCACCTCTAGCTTCTCTGCTTTGCTATATAAGGGGCCTACTTTCTTGATCAGTTCAAGACACTGCTGAAATGATTGTGCTCCAATAGGCAGAGGCCTTAGTCCTGGTCATAATTTCTTTTGTGGTCCAGCTGAAGGTGATTGGGTCCAGGAACTTTCATTGTTGGCCTTATAGTAAATTGCATGAAACTTGGGTCGCATCTCGATTCCGAATATAGCAAAACACAGAAGTATGATTAGAAAAAGGGATAGAAAATGCTTAGAAAAAGCCATTTTGGTAGTGGGATTGCTATCTCTTGTAATGTTGTTATTGGTATCCTAAGAAGGCGAGATTGACCTGTCCGATCTTTTCCGAGAGATCTTCAGTCATGGATCTCTCAATTAAGCTTAGTCTATTCACTCTTAGCACGCAATATGCTTAGCGAAAAACTGTATAACAAGAGATAATATGGTACCTCTCATCCAAAAACAAAAGTAGAAGCACAAGATAGAAGGAACAGAAGGCAATAAGAAAACCCACACCATGCTTCTACCAAAAGAAAGCATTCCACTCTCAGGCCAAGGCTTTCCTGTAGTGGGCCACTCTCCTGAAAACTACCTTTAAACAAAGGCAACCTAAACAAAAGAAAACTCCTTGAAAAAAAAATGAATCACATTTTTCTCCAACCCAGCCTCGACGTGGATGGAGGGTTCAACAGGTAACCCACAGAGCTTGTTGAAGGGCTAAGCTCCCTTTCTTTGGATTTAAGAGCATGACAGCCTGGGTATGATATTCCTCCATTTCCCATAAAGCCCAGAAGGCCGGACAGTAAGTGACTAGAGATAGTGCAATACCAACAGCATTTTGCAAAGATTATTATTATTATTATTATTATTGTTCATTATGCTTATGGAGCCAAAGGGTATGAAGCTGAAAAAGTACATGATTGTAGTTCCTCTCACTACTGGTCCCTGATTGCATCTCCTATGTCCTTATGTCTCCTGTTCACTTGGCCACCTGCCAATCCCTTCTCTCCTACTCCACTAACACTCACTGTGCTATCCTCCACTCCACCCATCTCTCCTTTTCCAACTTCTCCCCTCTATCTTCAGCTCTGCCTTCCTCCTCTTCCCATTCTCTACTATCCTCCTCCCCTTTCCTGCCTTTGCCAGAGTACTCATACTCTGGCCTCTGCCCTAAGTGTCCTCTCCTAGTACCTGCCCAACTCTTTCTAACAAATTCCCCCACAGCCAGCAGGCCTGCCTTGGATCCAAGCACATCTGGAAGGTGGAATTGTTGAGCAACTGGTTTGAGAATATGTCTGTGGTGGTGAAATTTGGTGCAGTAGAGCAGTATATGTTCTGGTGTCTCTGGTGCTGGTGTTCTCTTCTCACAACTACAACTGCTACTGACATTCTCATCCAATTTGGAAAGATAGGAATTGAAGTAGCCATGCCCAAGTCTGAGTTGGGTGACAGTTGCAAGTTGAAGTCTGTTGAGCATGAAGAAGTGGGATGGAGGGTGGAGGGTGGGGAGGTGGAAATGGATAGACCTGTAGTGTCTGCCCTGTCTGGGAGGTTGTAACTTGGTCCAGTACTTGTGTCAGGCCAGGAGGGCAGACTGTCTTATCTGGGTCTTCAACTTAGTCAGTGAGAGGTAACTGTCCTGTGTAGGTTGGGGATACTCAGCTGCTTGTTTAGCTAATCTGTCAGCTTCAGCATTGCCTTGTACACCTGTATGTCCAGGAACCCAGTGCAGATGAAGCTGTAAGTCCATATCAGAGTCCAATAAGTCCTTGGTAAGTTGCTGAATCTGTAGTGAAATTTGGTGTCCAGGGTGACGTGTGAGTTTGTAGGAGTTCCTGATTGCTGCTTGGTTGTCTGTAAAGATCCAGATGTGCTTGAAAGAGAGGCTGGTCCTGCTGGCTTCTATGAGTGCTCTGGCAATACCTGCCAATTCCCCATCATAAACCTTCATTCCCATCCCTAGTCCCACCTTCCACCTGCCCACAATCACTCCATCATACATCATAACCACTCCTGCCCCTACTCTACCTGTCTGTAGTTCACTGCCATCTGTATAAAGGATAATGTTTTCTGTATTATTGATCTTATTGAAGAGAGCAGTATGGTGTCTGGCTGTGGTTGCTTTATCTTCAGCACTGATGAAGATCTGGAGTCTGGAGTAGAGGGTTGGGAGGTTGATCTGCCAGGGTGGTTGGAGGTGTTGCTGGTATTGCTCAAGTTCTTGTCCTACTGGTAGATAGTTACTGACTGAATTCAACACTCTGATCAATTGGGTGGGAAACTTAGCTTGTTGAGAAGGTGAAGTTTTCCATTCAACTTTCAGCTTCCCATATGGCTCATGTTGGGGGTCAAAGGAGTGGCTATTTCTCTATCTAAGTGGTGTAGAAAAGCAAGTATCTGAATCTGAAGAGGCAGAGGAAGTTGTTGAAGATGCAAGATTGGTTGACTGGATTGTTGATGGGTAAGTGGAAGGTGTTCTCTGTCTAACAGGATGATCTGAAAGCATCTGTAACACTCTGTAAGCATATCTTTTGCAAAGTCTTTCAAGTCTCAAGGGAACTGGAAGGGTGGCTGCCTTAATCTCAAGTGCTGCAGTAGGTGAAGTTCTGAAAGCTCAAAGAATCCTTCTGTTAGCTTCTGCCTGTAACTTCTCTAACATATTAGCCAATCCAATTTGCCCTTTCCATCAGATTTCTGCTCCATAGTCAGCTATTGGGGTAATGCAAGTGTAGTATAACTGCCTCATTGCTGGTGCTGAAAGTCCCCATTCTGAGTTAGAAAGTCTGGAAATCATGTTGAGTGCTCAGGTTGCTGCTGCTGTCTTTTGTTGTACATGATAGTGGAATAGAAGTTTCCTGTCTAACCAAACTGGTAACCATCTGATGGGCTCTGAAGGGGAAATAACTGTGCCATCAGGTAGAGTTACTGGTGAGTTTCTGGTATAATTGCTGGTTTTGTTGTGAAAGTCTATAAGTTCTGTTTTGGGGTCATCAAAAACTATAACATTGTCAGCTGCCCAACTCCAGGCCCTCCTGGCAGCCACCTCTAATGCTCTAGAGTTGGCCTCCACAAAGGGTCCTGTAACCAAAAGTGCAATATCATCAATATAGGAGTGGGATCTTAGCTGTGGTGTCAAGCTACTTGGTCTCAAATCTTTGAATAAGTTTGTCAGGTAGAAGAGAAAGATGAGTGGTGAAATAGGTGATCCTTGTGAAATGCCTGTGTTGACTGGAAGAAGTTGTGGTCTTTGACCATCAAATGCCAATCCTAAGTATCTGTCTGACAGGAAGCTGTCTATCCAGTTGAGTACAGGAGTTGGAAAACCTAAAGACTGTAAAATCAAGAGTAGTTGTGTTCTGGAAACATGGTCAAAAGCACCTTTAATATCAACAAAGAGGGAAAAGAGTACTTTACCATTAGAGTTAGCTTGGTGAATATCATGAACAAGAGCCATAGCTGTATCAACTGCACTCCTGCCATGTCTTCCTCGCATCTGTTCACCATGTAGAAGTCCCTTGGTTTCTGGAAAATAGGAAATTCTGTTGGCCATTATCTTCTTGGAAATCGTTGGTCGAGGTGGGGTCACCGGAGGAGGACTGTGTGCAATACACAGTAACTTTGATCAAGCTCTAGCGAGGTCAAAGCCCCAACACCCAAACAAGCACAATCCATCAACAGGTATATAGCAGCTATCTCTGTATGACGGCACAGGCATTAGTGTCGGCCCAAAACACCACATTCATTGTCTAAAAGAGATGTAACTCTAAATACATTCTGTAAGGAAATCTAAGTCTATCCCACATGCTGGCACCGGTGGCACACTGGCACTAGGTGTGTACACCTCCTCCAGTGTACCGTCCCAATTCTGGTACATGGACTCATCGATATCCACAAAGATACCGTTGTGCGTGAGATAGGACAAATCATATCGCCCAACCAGCCTGGGATCCTTATCAGCATTACAAAGGAAAATACAGGGGCGCCCCCAAGTAGATTGCCCCCTGTAGTGCAGATCACGAAGCCCCAATGTCTTCTGACAACCGTAATACTGCTTCCAGCAACCCTCACCGTCGTACCTATAAAACGGCACATCATCAAAGACCATGAACACGGCATTGGAGTTCATGCGCATGCATGAAATCTCCCTATCAAAGAAAACATGGTCACCCAACCTTCAGACATAATCAGTCTTTCCAAGACTGGATCGACCTATCAGATGAAGGGAGGGACAGCGCTGGCGATCATCCGGTCTGTTGTAGACAAAGCGATCAAAGTATCGGTTGATGATGGGTATATCCCGGTAGGAGCGGGTGGACACCCTCATTGGGTACGATGTCATTCATCTGTGCCAGGCCATACACAAGGTTCTTGTGTGCCTCGATCGATGGACGATTGACAATCAACTCTCGAGGGATAAGCTGTGTGGACAAATGATCAAAGTCCGATATGGTCTGAGCATTGATCAAAGTATCACACTTGGAGGAGGCATCATCTGACTTGACGATATCAAACCTGGGGTCTCCAGTAGTGGGCCAAAGACAGGTGGTGTCCAAGTCCTCGTGATCCTGAGGATCCCCATTGCAGTGAATGGGACCCTGCCTTTGCCCCTTGACCGTACAGGATGGAGCGCAATCACCTGCAACCACCTGGGTACCCGCCACAGGCTTGGTGTGGAACTCGTGGTTCCCTACCTTCGTGACATAACACCTGAGCAAGACATTAGCAAGCTACCCCTAGAGTAGTGGTACGGGTTAGAATTGGCATACCAGATATCAGTGTGATTCCTAACAGGAGAGATATTCAGATGGCAAATGCGATTGTCCAAGCGAATGTCAAAGGCCCGCACCGTCTTGATATTTGGTGGGTCCCCCCTCGAGTTCAGATATATTTGGCCGAATATATGCATGTACCATTTGCCCTCTGGTACAACCTGCCCATTCTCTTCGCGCCTAGCCTTATGGCTCTCAAAGCACCCAATGAGCTCCCTCAAGCTGTAGCGATGCTTGGAAAACTCAGCATGAACTGCGGCCACAGTAGGCTTTGAATCGAGGTTTGGATAGGTGAGCAGCACTGATTTGCCCCTGTAGCCCTTGTGGGGTCTCGGGCGCAACTGTCCCCTACGCCTGCCGGTGGCGATAGGTACCATCTCGGGTTCAGGAGTGCCATCCTGAACGAGAACCTCATTGTCGGGGCCAGGACAACACCAGGAGCCACAGCGGGAGCAGGCGACTCAATCACCACCTCCATTGCGGGAGGTGCTGGTGTTGGCGAGCTATGAGAGAGCGGAGAGGGAGACAAAGTGAATAGGGGACCGTCATCAATCAAAGCCAAATCGTCAGAGTTGCCTGAGACGGAGGGAGAAAGAGGAGAGTCGGGGTCTAGGATGTGTTCCATCGTGAAAGGGTGACCTAAAGATATGGTGTAGATGTCTCAAAGATATTAAAGAGAATCATGACAACGGGAGGGGAACACCTCATTATATAAGACAAACACATTGCGCCGCTTGTGCGTGGCAACCGAGTATGAACAAGTAGACATTGGGCAACATTCTGCGCCAAAAGGTACGTTGGGTGGATTCTAAGTTAGAAACAGCAGTGAGTTTTGCAAGACGGAGTCTTGGCAAAAAGAGGATCTTTCAAGATCCCCTTGGCTAATATTACTGTTTCTAAGGGACAACTATACCCTCCCCTTCTTTCGGGTATTTACTAAGAAAAACATATGTGAGGGTACAAAGGGGATAGTCGGGGGATAGTGCAACTATCCCCTTTCCTAAAAGGGTCAAACAGGCAAGCGTAAGCGCAGCATCCACATCTGGCGTAGCAACCGTATAATTCCAGACACCCAAGTGCAATAATTCCCTGTTACCCAGCCTTCACACAAGAGCCCCGTTGCAAAGCAACCCCCACCCTAGGGAGGGAGGCACATGACTCAGTCTCTGAGTCATACCCAGGAGTCATACTCACAGGACCAGTGGCCTTGGGCCCGAATGTGCATAGTGAGCAGCACACGGCTGGAAGCATGCACACAACTGGCTGGTGCAATCAATAGTGCCCACATGCAGCATGCATATTGGCCCCCAGACCACACCACTGCCACTCTCGAGGATTGAGAAATGATAGTTGATCGACATTGGCAGGAATGACAACCCAGCCACAGTGGGCAGAAATGTGTGCGCAGCTCACATACGTGTTGATACCAGCAGCTGGATTATGGTGAAACCATACATGTCTAAGGCAGCGCCCCGTTGAGGGTTCCGCAGTGAACCCCGGCAAGGCGAGCAGACCTAACACATCCCGTGAATTATTAGGGCTCTCTGAGCCATATTGGCCTGCAAGGCGCATGCTCGAGCAAAATGAAATGTGAGGATGGCACAACAATGGTACCACATGTTACTGCAATCCATGGAGGTCCAAGCGCATCACACGACACCACGCGGTGCAGCCCCCCACGGTTTCCGATGCAAAATGGCACTGCAAGTGATCCTAACACATATCTAAATTGGTCGGTGACAGGCAACAAACTGTACACAGTACAAACTCTATCTGCAGTATTAGGCTTGACATCCCTTCGCTCCTGATACAATGAACAATCTGTTGTAGCGCGCGAAGTGACTCTACCAGGCAGTCATGGCAATAGATAGATTACAAAGTAAGTATCAGGGGTTTGGGGGGTCTCCTCCCAACAAAGGGGGTCCGGGGGGCTTGCCCCCTGTGTGTGAGTAGTGGTAACGTCGTAGGGGGGAGCTGAAGGCGAGGGGACCACCCCCCCTGCATGTTTTTATCTCAGAGCGAAATGCCCGCACCTCAAAATTGATTTAAGTGGACAAACAAACATATCAATTTGACGAACTAAAAAAGCAACCAACTACTCCCCAAGGCCCTGGCCGGCCAAGTCCCACATGCACTGTTCCACTACACCATCATGCACCTGCTGAAAGCAGATGCAATCCTCAGGTGTCCGGAACTCCCCCACAAAGAACCTCAAAGCCTCGTGGAACTCATCCACCATAACCCGAGTCCTTCTCTCCAACCTGACCGCCCTATCCCTCCAATACCTCCTCCGCTGAGCCTCCCTCCTGGCAGCCAGCCTCGGGGACATGCCAAACTCCCTCCCAGCCTGCCGACGAACAGGATAACCCCTAATCCCCGGGTTCAGGCAGCACATCAATCGGTGGTGCAGCATCACCGCAGGGCAGACATCGAGGTGCTTGGGGTACCTCATCCCCCACATCGCGGCAAACCAGACCACAAGGGGAATCGCCATATCGGGCACAATGGTAACAGCCCTACAGGCCTTGATCTCCTCGACCGTGCGCGCCGTGAGATCAAAGTAACTAGGGTTGCCGATGTAGAACATCATCCCAACCGTCAGGTACACACTATGCGCGAGGGGCAAGGTGTCCAACCCGAGGCTCCAACCGCGAATCCGTTCTGCATAAGCACTTCCATCAGCAGCCGAGGGCAAAGGGTGCCCACCAACAACACGAGCAGGAGTATGGCCAAGGTGGCCACAGAATGAAGAAGCCGACACCATCAGAGATAGCGCCAGGGCAGGACTCATGGTCGCGTAAGGCCCCATATCGAGGGTGGGGGCAGGAGAGGCAACAGCTGGGCTACCCACTGGAAGAGTAGAGGGCTATGTCCCCGAGGGACCCGGTAGCTCTAATGAGGCATCGCTGCCCTCAGCGTTATAAACCTGAAGTGTTGAGAGAAGCTTTAGTGACAATAATGTCTCTATTAGACGTAAATGTGGGAAAACGATAGAGTGAGGTGTGGGTATGAAAGGTCTGGTCAGAAGTTGGCCATCCACACCTACTTAAAGAGTAGGCGACACCACCCATCCACCCACCACAACCATTTAAAAGCAACCACACCGCCAACCCACCACATGCCCATGCTCCATGACGGCCATACCCACTCCTGCCCACCACACCACTGCACCGTAATTTCAATATAGCACCCAACAAATGCGGATGGACAAGAACACTTACCCTCACACGTGCTCCCAAGCGACCGAAGCTCAGCCCTCCTAACAAAGGGCCACGCCCTGCTGCCCCCTGCCGGCGCAAGTCTAAATGCACATCCAACACAGGCTGGAGCAAGAGCACAGCCCGCCCAATGGGTAAGGCCAAGGGAATATGGGGTTAGTACACACCCAACCAAAAACATAGTGTATGGCACTAAACATTGCAGGACAAGGATCCGGAGTCATGCACGGAATGAGGCCACCAGTCAGCTCCGAGAGTCACTGGAGGGATGTCCGTCTGCAGGCAACCGACACAGCCCTCACAGTCAAGGTCATTAAAACGGATCAGGATGTACCACGCTACCTCTGGTACCCACTATGGAACCTTTTCAGTACCGCTCTCACCCCCGCCCGGCGCGTCCCCTCCACCATCTATGTCAAATACCTGGCCATCAAGGCCGAGATGCGGCTAGTCTCATCGGTGCTTCACCGATCAATTGTTGCCTCAGGGCCCCTCGACGCCCTGGTGGCAGCATTCAGAACCCCCGCCCATGGTGACACTTTCACCCGTGCCACCATCACCTTCACACCACCTGACTGAGAGACCGAGATGGCCGAAGGTTTCCAGACCGTTCCAACCCCACCAGCTGCCACCCTCGCCGATACAGTGTTCAGACTGGGGCCACTCTCCCCATTCCACATCCCAGGTGTTCAGGGGTTTCGCTCTCTTGGGGGTACAGCTGTTTGTGCCACCCTCGGGCCCAATGCCGACCCCCTCTACGATACCATAACCGTGAGATCCGAGGTCACCGGAGGTGCCGTGCTACGCCCCTTATCGATCAGGGTCCCCATCGGTGAATGGCACGACATGACGGAGCATGTGTTGCGGATGATAGGCCACAATCTCTATTTCCTCTTCTGTACGGAGACCAGCCCTGTCCCAATCACGTTTGCGGAGGGCATAGTGGTGACTGTATGCTACCGCGAGCACTAGGCTCTGGTATATTAATAAAATAAAATAAAATAAAATAAACTCATTCGTGTAGTAGTCTCATCACCCCCTGAGGCACAACCCGCACAAAACCCTGTGAGCATTACACTCCGAATAAAAAGTGAAATGCGCAGCTACCACCCATCAAATGCCAATCCTAAGTATCTGTCCGACAGGAAGCTGTCTATCCAGTTGAGTACAGGAGTTGGAAAACCTGAAGCCTGTAAAATCAAGAGTAGTTGTATTCTGGAAACATGGTCAAAAGCACCTTTAACATCAACAAAGAGGGCAGAGAGTACTTTACCATTACAGTTAACTTGTTGAATATCATGAACATGAGCCATAGCTGTATCAACTGCACTCCTGCCATGTCTTCCTGCCAGCTGTTCACCATGTAGAAGTCCCTTGGTTTCTGCAAAATAGGAAATTCCGTTGGCCATTATCTTCTCTGAAATCTTTGGTCGGCGGTGGGGTCACCAGTAGTGAACAGTGTGCAATGACACTGGCCTATAGGATTTAGGGATAGAGTAGTCAGGCTTGTTAGGTTTTCTGAGAATGACACCTGTTGCTTCTCTCCAGCAGTGAGGATGGTAACCTGTTGTAAGTAGTACCCTGAATAGATCAACAAGAGGAGTTGGAATAGATCGATACACATGACTTAAACAAAGAAAGTTGATCCCACCAGGTCCTGGAGCTTTGTTTGCTGCTGAGTGGAAGATTGCATCCTTCACCTCTAAGTCAGTAATATCAGGCCAGGGAAATGACTTATCTGTTGGTGTCATTTTGCCAAGAGGTCCAGCTGGGTTGTAATTAAAGTTCGACCAGCCAGGAGGGAATGGCTGGCCATGGTAGAGGCTTTTGCCCTCATCTAGCTATGTGGGTGAGAGTGCCACCAAGCAAGGGAGGTTAATCAGTTAGCAGCAGAGGGTACTAGCTATAGTGTCCTTATCTTAGAGGAAACGATTCCAGTATACTTCTGAAGCTCCAAGTTCCCTGGCCGGACAGGATGGTGAGATGTGTATGTTCATGGTGTGGACCCTGCTTCTAACCTTCCGAAATAGCAACTCGAAAGGTGAAGTCAGGAAAATCGTTGGGCCGGAGCTTGCCTGGGGTATAGATACACTTCTTTTTTTTTGTTATTGTTAAGTCTACATTTTATTTTTATCATAACTAAGTACAGGCAAATCTGTGGTATGCGTCCTGAGATATGGCCTGAAACCTAATATAATAAATGAAAATCCTTGACACCATTCCTTCAAAAACTAGTGAGATTTGTAAACTACAGAAAAAGGCCTTATGTGAACCTATAACCACTAAAGTTACAGGGATCAAGTGTTGACCATTTTCTCCTTATTCTCCTCTTTTTCGGGTACTCTTTGAGGGCGGGAAGGGCATGACATTGCTTAAGCTTTGTGTGGCCCACTAGAGTTTACACACTTAAGGGTGGTATGGCTGCAGGGGTGGCCTCAAATACGACAGGTAGTGGTGGAGCAAGTGTACGTTCCAGTTAGGTGTATGAGGGTGCACCAACAACTGGAGGTTGGATGGGAACATCCATTGTTATGATAAGCGAAGCTATAGCAGTTCGAGCATTAGGTGAGAGAGTTGAAACCTAGTTGACACTCAGTCCTCTAGGTAGAGGAAAAGGCAGCCGGTTGGTTGCTGACAAAGTCAGCAGCCCTGGAGCCAGTTATAGCAATAACTATCCTAGAGACAGTTTTACCCACTCTAGATTCATCTGTAGTGAGCCACCTAGGTTGCCTTGTAAGGGCGAGTCCAGTGTTGACAGTGGTCCATTCAGTTGCAATTACATTCAAAGAGCTAGAGGGGGGAGTCTGTCCACCAGGATTTGTGTCACTGAGGTATCCAGATGGATGCTAATTATACCGGGGATGAGGTGGAGGAAGGTGCCTGCTTGGTATTAAGCGAGGTAGCCCTGATCAATTCCATTGTGGTAATCATGATTGTATTCCCTTTTACGGTGATGGTTTGGACATAGGTACCAGCTACTACAGTGTTGATCACATTCTTAAGCTTAAGTTCCGTTTTGTTAGGAGGGCCACCCTTCTGGTTGACAATAAGTTGGTGTTCTCTAGCAGTAATACCCTTCTTTTGCTGCAAGGGTTTGGTGGTTGTCATAGGTTTGGGCTGCACAGGTGCTGCACTAACCTTCTTGGTGTTGAGCTTCTTATACCCTCTTCTGGCTATGGTAGTCTAAGAGGCTTTAGAGCCAACTGACTGGAAGTTTGTGGATGGTTGGGCATAGGGCTGGCAGTCGTGCCTGATGCCTTATTCTCTGTGAGGGGGACTAGTATCAGCCTAGGTGTATCGGGGTAGAGGGGAGTTGTCGGTAGCATGTCTAGTGTAACGACCCTAAAATAGATAGCCACAATAACTCCCACCTTAGCCCTAATGGTATGCCGAGTGGTAACCAGAGGTGGTATGGTCTCCTATACAAATAGCTGGTGAGCTGTGGGCTAATTGGTAAGGGTCATGTGCCTTTCTAGAAGGTCACGTGCTCAGCTCTCCAAGGTGGCAGAGTTATTTTATGCGTAAAGCGAATGTTTATTACGTGAAAGATTCAAGAGGAATTGAGTATGGGCTAAACATCATTGCACGGCATAAGGATACTCTAGTAGGAAATATCCAAGTAACCCTACCTTCACCGGCAAAGTCATCCTAGAACTTAGAGGTCGATTGCCGCACATTGAATGGGCTCTTAGATGTTCATGGACGCACACGCATCTGCGTGAGGAGGCCCCACACCTGAGTAAAGGTTGCCCAAACATGCTATTGAACTTGGGCGGATTTTGCTAACACCCCCCTCTGGCCCCAGCGTTGGGACGGTGCGTCATAGGCAGACGGCCGCATAGTTGCTTATTTGCTAGTAAAAAGAGGTCATTGGAGTGGCTGCTGTAAGACTGTATATGTCGTCGCCCTTGTTCCAACTGAATGTCGTTAGCAGGATATAAAAGGGGAGTATGCGTAACCGCCAAAATGGGGGTCACCTAGATATGGTCACTCCGGCACCTATGAGTCTATCTTAGCCTACGGGTAGTAGGGTAGGCTTCCTAGTGGTACTTAGGTAGTCCAAGGAGGCCAGGGAGCTTTCGGGACAAATACCTCAGTAACCAGCCGGGACCTTCTCCCCTTGCTTTGTAGCATTTCTATGGGTTGTTATTGGACTCGAGAGGTATGAGTCTTATCCCGGTCGAGTATGTCCCAAGAGGCTGGCTATGGGTAGCACCCACTTAGCCAACCATCGGCTACATCTCACCGGGGGAGCTTGCATGTCAATTTATCACATTGGATAGTCGTGTAGATTAAATGATGGACTGCATAGCTTGTATAGACGAAACTACCACTGGGCCAGTGAGTCCACCACTTAGGTATTGACTCTGGTTGTTGTCATAACAGTTAGCCACTGGTATGACTTCGATACGAAGAGTTTTTCCACCTGCGGTTGTATTGGTGATGCATTGCAGAAACCTATATCCTATTGACGGAGTTAAGTATACCCGAGTTGGTCCAATAATTCTGGCAGGATAATTCCTGATGGAGGGTAGAACTCGGTCAAGCACTAAGCAGGACAGGGTACTCCTACAAAGTCGGAGTTGTGGTGAATGTCAAAGGCTTAAATCTGATATCTACTTATGTTTAAGTGTTTGGCATTCTACTTCGACAACCAACTTTTCCTCAAGAGAACTAAATTGAGTGAAGCTTCGAGCTTAACTATATTAAGTTTTAACATTTGATTCTTTTGAATTATTTACCTCATCTTTATCTTCCACTTTGAGTGTTTGGTGCGGTCCCAACCGTAGAGTTCACCTCTCTATAGGGTGCCCCCATTACAGCTACTTCCTGTGCCAGCAAATTGATACTCTCTATTTGAGTATCGACAGCTGATTTATAGTCTTTGTAGATGGATACAATTATGTCAATCATTATCCTCAAATCTTGGTTTATAAACAGATTCCAATCTCCCTTATTCTTCACTATCTTTACCAATATGTCTTGGAAGAATGCGGAGTGGGATTTGCCAGTACAGAGATAACCTTCCCTATCAGGCTTGGTCGACCCCATTGAGCCTCTGGGTCGCTTAAACAGTGGGAAGCCCTGAAGCAAGAAAATAGGTAAGTTGGCATTAGCAAAAAAATGTGCTGCATCATGTGCTTTGCTGTTGCTTCCTGATGATGCTGGTTGCGACTTTAGGTCCTCTGGGTGCTGTGGGTCCTGTAATTGAGCGCCATACAAAGTTGTGTCCTGTACCCTGGTATCATGTTATGGTGTGCCCAGTGCATCTGGAGTGTGTCTGGAGACTAGGTAACACTGCACCTTCTGTCCTGACACATCAGACTTTCCCGTATGCATCCAGACTCACACCGCAACACCATTGCACATAATAATTACCACTCACTAACCCACGCTCCTGAGTTCCCCTGAGTATCCTCCCAGCCTCTCAGAGGGTGAATAAGGCTTAGGTCTTGGCAGAGCAAATATAGTTAGCCCTGGCGCCAGGTGAGAAAGCCATCATACCCTTAATCTTAATTTTACACTAAAGAGTACTATTTTTAGCACTTGATCTTTCAGAGAGCGAAAATGCCAGCTCACTCCAGTATGAAAGCGAGTGATAGACAGGATAGTCTCTAGTGTAGCATACTTGAGTCATGATGGGTTCTTAGCACTTAGCCTCAAACGTGACACGACACACTCTCCTCTCATCACCACACTCAACATCCAGATTCCCAGGCACACAGTGCAATACTCCACCACAACCTCTACACTGATCCTGAATCTGGTACACAGAGGTTTCAGGGCTTGACACCAGCTACATTCTGGTATAAGGTACGACCCTGTCACATCAATACTCATGAAATCACCACCTGCTATGGGGGGTGCTCCTGAGAAGGTATAGGGGTTTGCTGGTGATCCCAGAACTCGATGGGAGATTCCTCCACAACAGCTTAACCAATCATGAAACGGTAAATGGGACCTTGCTGGGCTCAACTACAGCTACACGCCTGTATAAGGTACATCCCTATCACATCGAAACTGATGAAATTACTATCAACTCTGGGGGGGGTCCGGACAAGGCTTACGGTGTTTTGGCGATCCTGAACACAATGGGGGATCCCTCCATAACCACTTAATCAATTTTAGATCTGTGATCTGAAGGTCATTGGGCTTGACACAAGCTACACGCTGGTATATGGTATATCTCTGGCGCATCAATTCTGATGAAATCGCCATCTCTCCTGAAACTGGTCTTTAGAATAGGTACCCTGGCAATTACAGAACTCAATAGCAGATTCCTCCACAACCTGTCTACCAATTTAATTCTCTTACATGGACGTCATTGGGCTCGACGCCAGCTACACCACAGTATAAGCTATGGCTCTGGCACATCAAAGCTCATGAATCAGCCTAACCTTCTCATAGTGATCTTTTGACACAACTAATTGAAAGCTCAATGGCAGATTCCTCAACAACCGCTTTGTCAGTTTTGGATGTGTTACCTGGACATCGTTGGTCTCAACGCTAGCTACACGGCGGTATAAGGAACATCCCTGGCACATCAATACTCATGAAATGGCTAACTCTTCTGAGAGTGGTCTTTAGAATACGTATCCTGGCGATCCCAGAACTCAATAATTGCTGCCTCTACAACGGCTCAACTGATTTTGAATCTGTCACTTGGACTTCATTGAGCCGGACACCAGCCACACGCTGGAATGATGTACGTCTCTGGTGCAACAAAGCTCAGGAATCTGCCCAACCTTATAAGAGTGGTCTTTTGAAACAACTCATGGAGACCTGGATAGAAGATCCCTCCACAACAGCAGAACAGATTTTAAATCTGTCACCTGGATGCTATCGGGCTTAACTCTGGCTGCATGCCGGTATAAGAGACGTCCTGAGGTGGCAATTCTCTATAGAACTATACATTCCTGGGTAGGGGGGGCTGAGGAGGCCCCGGGGAGGTGCTAGTAATCTCATAACTCAATGGCAGATTCTTCCAGACTCGCTCAACCGATTTTAATTCAATAACCAAGACGTCGTTGGGCCTAACACTATCTACATAGCGGTATAAGGTACGTCTCTGTGGCATCCAAACCCCTAAATCCAGTAATGTTTATCAGAGTGGTCTTCAGGAATCCTAACCACCTGGCGATCCTAGAACTCGATGGCAGATTCCTCAACAACCGCTAAACCGATTTTGATTCAATTACCTGGACGCTATTGGGCTCAACACTAGCTACACAGCGGTATAAAGGACGTCCTGAGGCGGGAATTCCCCATGAAGCTATAATGTCCCAGGTAGAAGGTCCTTAGAAGGATTGGGAGGTGCTGGCGGTCCCACAACCGGTCAACTGATTTTGATTCTCTAACTTTGACGTTGTCAGGTGCGACGCCAGCTCCATACCCGTATGAAGGACGTCCCAAGGTGGTAATCCTCCATGGAGCTATAGTGTCCCGTGTAGTGGGTGTTTACAAGGCTCCTTTGCTCTATTTGAATTGTCCTTTATATAAGACTACTAGTAAATTTAATACTTTGATAGCATGAAATCTATTGTGACCCATGTGACCTAGGTCAGAAACATGTAAAGGGGGGACCGTTCGCGAATTTCTGGAAGATTTGGTCCTGCATCTGGTTGCATCCTGAGGATTAGGTGTGTGCCTGGTGCGTTCTGAGTATTAGGTGCTGCATCAGGTTGCATTCTGAGAATGGTATGGCCCACCAGTTGTGCCCTGAGGATGGCAAGCGGCCATGTCAGCTCCAAATTCGCAATTGACGTTCTAGGCATCAGGGGTATCAGATGTACTGGACACTCAGGACACAAGGTATCATTTTTGCTGATAGGGGCGGCCTACTCTGTAGTGGAGCGTGATACTCTAGGCCTTGGAGAAGGATCACTGGTAGCCTTTCCCTTCCAACAGTAACACTGCCCAGGAGGGTTAGGAGAGGGATCCATAATGCACTTGTGTAACCTGACAGGTCACATTATGCGAAAATCTTGAGATAGTGTATATGGTGTTAAAAATGGAACAATTTGCACTTTTGTAGGAAAATAGGGGAAAGGAAGCTTTCCGGGGTATGGATACAGGTGCTCGGGTACTTGTCCTATTCTGACATTTGTGAACATGACCGGGCTTCTATTAGCATGCACAAGGATGCATCAGTGTATATGAGAGCTATTTTGATTGAATAAAGAAGCTAAAAGTAACCCAAAGAACGAGGAAATATCATGACATCAGCAAAACCACAGGGTCACCTGCAGTGCCCCCTGTGGTAGAGTTTTATGTTTTGTGTCATCACCTGTTAGCCAATTGTAATTCTAAAACTCCCATTTCTTATATTTCAAAAGCAGATGCTAATCTTAATTTCTGCAAAATATGAGCTATTTTTATCATCCACTCACAGACCTTTTACATACTGAAGTTGCAAATTTTGAACAAATATTGCTCCACTTTGATATATAAAATGTTGGTCAGTGAGTGGCAAAAATAGCTCAGATTTTCCAGAAATTAAGATTAGTATCTTCTTTTCAGTATAATAACAGGGATGTTCAGGATTATATGGGGTCACACACGATTAGACAAAATGGAAAACTCAACAACATGGATCTACAAGGAGCATAGGGGGAAAAATATTTTATTGCTGATGGAGATACAGAGTACAAATTGTATTTTATAGATAAAAATAAAATGAAATAAATAAGAAATAGGTGAAACAGAAACCAGAAAGGAAAGGAGAATGTATAATCTAAAAATTAAAATTGTTGCCACCATTGTCAGTGATACAGGCTTCAATTCTCGAAGACATAGATAGAATAAGATGATTTATTTATTTCTCAGGATAGCTGTTCCACTTCTCATAGAAATATAGAATTAGAATTTAAGTTAATTATAAATGACTTATTATTATTTAATATACCTGTTCAAGAAGGTGGCGGATCTCACGAACGGACATCCTGCAACTTAATTGATCGCGAAGTTTATCTTTAAGCTCTATCCTAATAGTTTCCAGAGGATTTAGGTCCGGTGAGTTAGCTGGCCAAAATAATTTTAGGTATCCTAACCTTTCTCAAGGAATATTATGATAATTGTGGATCTGCGCTGAGGCATTATCCTCCATTATTATAATATTCATATCAGGAAACTCTTCAATAGCTTCCTGTGTAAATGGATAGAGGAAGGGGGACAAAATTCTTTCCTGATAGATATTGTAACCAACCAGCCTTCCCTTGAAGTGTTGGTAACGGGAAACAACTATCGTGACTATCATAAACTATTGATATAGTCTATGTAGTTTGCTTGGTCTAATGTTATACACGAAGATCTTGGGTTCGTAGTAGGTGTAGTGATCGTAGTAAGTCCTCTTGTGTAGGAATAGAGTTCTCGCACACAAGCGAGGTAGTATAGGGATAAGGGAATTAGGTATCTCGAACATATTGCACCTATGGAAGGTCACTGTAAATGGGATTGGCCCATGCCCCAGTATCTGAGTGGTGTATTACTTAGATGGTTGCGTGAAGAGCTCTAACTACTGTGACCGTTTTCTTTTCTTTTTGCTTTTTTTTTATTTATAATCAAATGCATTTGTTTAAGGTACAATGACAGCATCCTCCGTCTCCTCTACACACCCGGCGATTGAAATCTCAACACAACGAGATTATCACCACTTTTCCCAACTCCACCCCCTGTTATGAGTTCGCTCTAAGGGGTGGAGTCATACCTCCTCTACACTTCTGTTCCCTTAGGTTTATCCCTTTGGGCCTTCTTCTCTCTGGGTTGACGGATTTTGTCTTCTTTTTGTTGATGTTTCCTCTCCCTACCCCCCTTTTGCTCTGCCTCACTTAGAGCATTTGCAGGGTCGGCAACACTCTTCTCAATGCCCATGTTACAGACGGCCGTGTACATGGTTTGCAGTAAGAGAAAACAATTCAACAGGCCACTGTCGATTTCTGTACTCTCTTTCTCTTTAAGAGGCTGCCTTGTCAAGACACGAACGCGTTTTCCGATAGTTTCTAAGGCACAGAGTTGGGTCTACCCCTCTTTCTCCTCCTCCTCACACGGTCGGATCGGCTGGCACCCTACTGCTTCTCCACTTTTTTGGCTGGTACCCACAACTAGCTGGCTGGTATCCATAACTACTTCTTCACCATTCGGACTATGACCACAGTCCATCACGGCCTGCCTCTGGGAGGATGGTATTGCACTATCTCCTTCCTCTTTTTCGAGTGTGCGGCCAAAATAGAGGGCATCTTGAGCCTCCCCAGGACTTCGATCATGCGGGGCCTGGCCCCTCCCCCGCTGAGTGTGGGCAATTTTCAAGTGGTCTCCGCTACGTTTGCTTTTTGTTTTTCCTTTGTTCGGATGATCGTGCCATGGGTTTTCCTGACTCTTCCTGCTTGTTCTTTGATTTGATTCCATTCTTCTATCTTTCTAGCTGGTCAAGGGTTTCTTGTTGGGGGCTGGATGTGTGGTTGGTTCCACACCAGAGGGACTTGGGGGGTTGGCTTTTTCCCGGGGGGAGTTGGGGTTTTTTTTATGCCATAGCGTAAGCTGCATGGAAGATTTTGTACCCTAAAACAATAATCATATGATTCAAAGAAAAAAAAGAAAGAAAAAAAAAAAAGGTACAAAGACAGCATGAAGCTTTAACGCTATGGCCAACAAAAACCGTACCCTCCTCACCCCAGGAAACATCCAAACCCCCAAGTCCCTCTGGTATCAGACTAAGCGCACATCGTGCCTATCGCCTAACCAAATCCTACGAACACACACGTACATCTGAAGGAAGTAGAAAGGAAAGAAGCAAGCAGCAAAGAGAGGAGAACCCTTAGCGACATCTACAACAGAAAGTATAAGAACAAAGGGAATGAATGAACCCCTGACAAAGGAAATTTATGTCTGATAAGTGACGTGTATCAGCCTGAGCTAGGAAGTGAGAGTGTGGACCTGCACACCGGAGCGGTGCCGGGGAACGAAGCCATACCCGATGGCAGGATGGGAAAGCGGGTGGGGGAGACACTGGTGAGGGGTCTCAGGTAGGTGTGCCAAAAGGGGATTAGCGATGGCCAGGAGGACGGGCGTAACCGAGGCGGGTTTTTGTATAGCGACCGAAGGTCGACCGTGGAAAAGGGGGCAGTAAGGTACCAGCTGGGGAGGTGGGAAGAGGGGGAGTGGGTGTAGATGTAACCAGGCAACGGGACTAAAACCAAGAAGGTATGGGAAGGGGGATGGTTGGAGGAAGGACTTCCGAACACTAGAGACGACCGAATAGAGTAACCGCGGCCGATGCTTTTCCGAATGCGAAACGAAGACGAGGTGCTGAAGTTACTAACCGAAGTGTTCCCCGACAGGACCCCATAACTGAGATGGAAAGGTGCTTCGCCAAGGGCTTGGAAAGCTCAGCGCCGACTGTGAGAGAAGAGGACAGAATGCCGACCGTGCCAAACCTAAGCGAGGTGGAAAGGAAATGCGGGGTAAGGGGGAGAACTGAGCTTAATGAGCGGGAGTCAACGATGAACAGGAACAAGAACCCCATGGAGGACGGGGTAGACCCCAGAGAGAGAGGAGGGGTTGTAGCATCGCTCCCCTAGGCAGAAGCCATCAAGGGGGAGGAGAGGGGGTGGTGATGAATCCCAAGATGATTTCCCTGGTGTTGAGATTTCAATCGCGGGAGGTGTAGGGCAGATGGTTCGTGCTAACGAGTGTCACCTTTTTTTTCTTTTTCTTTTTTTTTTTTAAATCATATGTTCATTGTTTCTACGGTACAAGAAATGACATGCATCTTTAACGATATGGCCAAAACAAAACCGAAAATCAAACATAACCATCAACAAAAGAAACAAACATTACCAGTTTCTCCAACGCGACCAATAAGCGTCGCAAAGCAGCCGTAGCTACAATTAAGGAAAGTAAAAACCGCTAACTAGTCTCGAAGGCCAGAGGCGGATCGGGCTATAGATTGAATGAGGGGGTTTGGAGTGGGGGTGTGGAGGGATAGGGCAAGCTGGGGCATCCCAGGAGGGAAACCGGTGGCGGTGGTACGAATGAACTCAGCCAGAGCAATAAGCAGCTGTTGGTCGGACCAGATTGGGGCCTCGGGGGCCAAGTCCGAGACCCCTTGGAGGAAGTGGGATCTCTGATGGGCGGAGGAGGGGCAGGACAGGATCGCATGTTCAAAGGTCTGTGGGGCCTCAGAGCACAACGGGCAGGACATGTCGGCATCAGTGTTGTCCCATGAGGGGTGAGCCGCGAGATAACCTTTCCCAGAACGCATCTGGTGTATCCTTCCTGCAACAACCTTGCCCAAACCCATGAAGGGATGGGGGTCTGTCGAGGGTGGATAGGGGTAGTATGGGGGGGCTGGGGTGGAAGACCAGTCAGAGAGGAGGAGTTGTTTAGCCCTTAGTTTGAGGCGAGCATAAGATGGGACAACCCCAGGAACTGGGGGCAGGTAGTCTGTTAAGTGGAGGGAGATGGAGTGGCAACATAGCGACGTCGTGTACGAGCGGGATGGCCGAATTCGCCAAAGCTGTGATGGCGTTGTGTCGGTATCTTGGGTTCCTTGCCTTGTCTGGGGTGGAACGCCAGTGGAGATTGAAGAAGAGATAGGGTTGGGAGGTAATCTTCCCACGCGCCCACAGGGGAGCACGGTGGGGCGAGAAGGTGGGGACGGATTCAGGGAGGCGTGCCGTGGCAGGGTTTATCTCCGGGGGTGAGCAGATGAGCGTTAGGCCAGCAAGGTGGCGCGGGTGGCGTATAAGAGCAAGTAGTGGGGGGAGACTGGCTTCTCTGTGCAAACATGTTGTGTTGGTGGTGGAAAAACAGTTAGTGATCCACCTACAGACCCAATGCCAGAAGACGGACATCGGGCACATGATCGAAGGGCGAAGGTTCCAGACAGCAGACCCATAGAGGATAATGTGAGCAAGGAGCGAACACGCCAAGGAGAGACAAAGGTAGGGTGGAAGGCCCATCCCGGGGGGAGATAGGCGGTGAATTGTGGCCAGGGCGCCATTTGCAGGAGTATACCTCCTGGAGAAGTGGGACCTTGGGCCAAAGGAGGGGGTGAAGATAAAGCCCAGCAACTTCAGGCAGGATTGTAAATAGAAGAGCTGATCCTCCAGCTGCACTGGGAGGGAGCACAGCGGCTCATTGTTCCTGGCGGTTCTCCAGTGGATCAGTTCGGTTTTCGGAACTGCGAAGGAGATGTTGATTGGGGAGGCCTTTCCCTTGAGCGCTGAGAAGGATTTCTGAACGAGGCTCACGTTGGTTCTGTAGGAGGGCGAGGCCACGGTGACAGCAAAGTCCTGACGTAGGAGATAAGAAGTGACCTGGGGATTTCCAGGTGGAGTGAGGAGACGAATATGACGAACAGAAGAGGGGAGATGGGAGATCCTTGAGGGACTCCGACTGAAGCCGGAGCAACAAGGTGAAGCGACCCTTGCAACGTCAGGCGGCAGTTGCTGTCACGGAGGAAAGAGCCGACCCACTGGATCAGGTATGGGCTGACCCCTTTCCTGCGGAGGAGAGATAGGAGTGAGGGAGACTCCACGTTATCGAAGCCCCCTTTCACGTTGAGGAAGAGAGTGGAGACTTTGTAGCCGAGGCGGTGGAAGGACTCAACATTATGTTGTAGGACGAGGGCGGCATCGGCGGTGGATCTTCCAGGGAGGGACCCGCACTGAAGGGGGTGGATGAGGGAGCATATCGTTGCTTGGGCTGAAAGGTGAGAAGCTACCACTCTCTCAAGGATCTTGGAGAGCATTCGAAGGAGGACGATGACCCTGAAGGTGGAGGGTGAGTCGTATGAGGGTTTACCCGGCTTGTCGAGGACAATACCAAGCGCTTTCTTCTGGGAGGGAGGGTGAACCCCGTGGGCCAGCAGGGGGTCCAGGAGGGAGGGAAGCAGGGAGGGCTTGAGACAGTGTAAAGACTTCCACACAGAGTACGGGATGTGGTCGCGGCCAGGGGCGGAGGTGTTCGAGGATTGGGAAATGGCCCTGGATATCTCTTCCGAGGTGAGGGGGGTATAGTCCTCATAGTGCGCGAGGCGGAGGAGCGGGGGAGGTGGAGGTTTGGTGGGAAAAGATTGTTGAAGAAGCGTTTCAGCTACCTCGGCCGGGTCGGAGGCCCAGGGCAAGTCCGGGATCTTTTGTGGTGGGCGACCAAATGCGAACCTCTTGGCCGTCCAGAGGGAGTGTGGAGTGGCCGAGGACAAGAAGTCCGACCAGTGTGCTTTCTTAGCTGAGGCGACGGCCTTAAAATATGTTGTTCTCGAGCTCTTCACATTGCTCCAGTTGAGGGGGGACGTGTCGAGGCCGGATATCCTTGCAAACTTGTGATACTCCCTTCTCAGAGACGACAGGCGAGGGGACCGCCATGGCTTCGAGCGGGGGCACGGGCACTTGCTTGGGGCATGGGAGGTCAGGAGGGAGGTAAGGCCGGGGAGGAGATGTCGAACCACCTACTCAGGGAGTGGGGCATGGGTTTTGCTGGGCAGGGTAATGTGGTGAAGGTATCCAATGCCTTCCCTACCGCATCTAGGTCAAGGAGGGCCCAGTGTGGAGTAGTGGGGGTAGCATGATAGCGGGCGGTTTTAGTGTTATCACACACGGAACGTGGTCTGAACCAGTGGAGGAAAGGGGGGTGTCCCATGAGGAGCCAAGGGGCGAGAGAGCGGTATTCGCGAAGGCCAGGTCCAAAACAGAGGGTCGCGAAATGGTGTCAAACGGGAACAGTGTATAGACCCCAGAGGTGTTGAGAAGATGGTACGCGACGTCGAAAGCGACATCAAGGTAGCGTGCAGAAATGGTAGTTTCCCTTTCAGATAGGGAGCGGCAGGGATCTGCCAATGGATGGTGAAGGTTAAAGTCACCTAAAACTACATGAGGGTAGGGAAGAAAAGAAAAAAGCCGTTCAGGTGGTATGGGATGGTAAGGAGGAGGGTTTGTATGAAGAAGGTATACCGAGGTGACCCTGAGGGAGCGGTGGGGGGATCCAAAAAGACCTTCCGGAGAAAGAACATCCACTGAGAGCATCTCTGAGGAGTCGTGAAAAACAGTTGGGCAGGACAAGTGCTGGTTTAAAGTTCGAGAAACATAAATGGGCACCCGTGGGCGGCCAGGAGGGGGGGTGGCGAAGGACAGAAATCCCGGAAATGTTGGGAGAACCGATCGTCTAGAGGGGGTGTCTTGAATGGCAACAAGCAAAGGCGGGTTAGGCAGCATGGTAAAGCTGTGAAAAAGTGAAAGAAAAACATCCCACCTCCCAAGGCAGTTATGTTGAACGATTGGAAAGGACGGGAAGAAAGCCTTGCTGTCAGCGGATTGAGTGAAAAAATTCTCCATTATCGGGCAGAGCCCTCAGAGGAGTCGGAGTCAAGCGCTTCATCACCGCTCTCTCTTGAGGCGAGATCGGTGATGCTCCGTTGGGCCCTCTGCCTAGCTGGAGCAGCATCACAGGGGAGTACAGTGGTACTCGGGGTGTGAGGAGGGGCACTTGGTGTTGGACGAACGACCGTCGAAGGGCCAGCCTGGTCTTCAGTGAGATCCATGCTGCCCTGTGTCTGTCGAGATGACACCTTTGGTGCGTCTGGGGTAGTCTTCGGGCAGAAGGGGCAATCCCTGCTGCGCGCAGAGTGCTCTTCTTGACAGTTAGGGCAGCATGCCACCGAGGATGGATAGCAGGCAAGGATAGGTTGGAGATTGCCACCCATAGGGCAGGAAGGGTTAGGGCAGCTATGCTCTGCTTTTGTATGGGGGAGCGAGCAGAAGGGACAGACAGGCAGTTCGCTGTGAAAGCGGTTGGAGATGTGGCCGAACTTCCAGCACTTCTTACACTGGGAGTTTTTAGAGGAGGAAAACATTTGTTTGGCTCTACGGTTTCGGGAGAAGAGGTTGACGGAGGGGAGGATGGCGTAGGCGTCGGGTGGGGCCACTGTAACAACCACGGAGGTGGCCCTCTTCTGTTCACGAGATTCCGGGTGCAGGTTAAGGTAACGCGCTGAGAGAATCGAGACTCCCCTGGCATTGCGGATGGACTGATGAAGAGAGACGAATAGTTGTTCATCATCAGAGGGGAGAAAGTCAAGAGGGATGGAGTGAATCAAAAGTTGTGTTTCGTTCAGAGCGGGCTTGAAGAGATCCCAAGGGGAGTTGCCTACAGGGTAGGCTGTGTTCTGTCTCGTGGTAAGGGGAGCGAAGTAGGGGGTGTATGTTGACGCGTGGGTGTGAAATTCGGTGCCGAGCTGTGACACTGAGCCTTTGTCGTTGACGGTGCAAGTGAAGGAAAGGGGAAAGGAGCCGTTGGCCTCTCTGCGGACAGAGGCTGCAATGTCGGGGAAATGGGCTACGATTTTGAGCGCTTCTGGGTGGGGTTCGAAGGTGGTCTGGAGGCGAAGAATCTGCGGACAGCTTGGGGGAGAGGAGGGGGAGGTTTCGTAAAAACCTCTCCCGACGCAACCGCAACGGAGGAAGCCGAGACATGACCTGTTGCCTGACAACCCTTCTTGCCTTTAGCAGGAGGAGCGGCAGCTTGGGCATAGGTGGGGGTGGCCTTGGAGGTGATGGTGGTGGGGGGTCCCCACAAGGGGTTCAAATGACCAGGGGTCCAAGCGGGACAGGGGGGTATTTTGCTTTGACAAATTCCTTCGCCTCCCGGGTGAGGGGGAGGGCCAGACCGTATTAGGTGGTGGTGGGGGTTGAGCCGGAGGAGCTCTTTCTTTCCCTTTCTCTTGGCGAGCGGGGTTGGTGTTGATGGAGGGGGCGGGACAAGACCCAGTAGGGGAGTGTGTGGCCTGTTGTGGGACATTAGGGCGTTGGGGAGGAAAAGAGGCCTGAGCGGCTGACGGGAGATGGGAGGCAATGTCACAGAGGGATGCCTGGAGAAGGGCGAGGTTTGCAGGTTGCGGGGAGTGGTCCAGGTTAGCAACCTGGGAAGACAGGTCGTGGATTGCGGTCGAGAGGTTCTCAAGAGCAGTTGCGATGTGGACGCTCGATTGAAGCAAGGTGCAGAGTAGAGGGAGGAGCATTTGTTCTCCGATGGAGAGGGTGGAAATGTTTGCTGGAGTAATGGGGGGGAAACCTGCGGCGCGGAGTCCCAGGTCAGCGGCAGTCTGGTGGAAAATCGAGACCAGATGGTTGAGATTTCCAGTGGTCGGGAGGGGAGAGAGAGGGGCTGGAGTAGCGTTTCTCGAGGGGCCACCCTGATGGGAGGCCATGTCTGAAGGTGATGGTGGGGACGTAAGGCCCAACAATGAGGACAAAAAGTATGGGAGGAGGTATCGTGGGCAGAACGACGTGGTGTTGCGAAATGTAGGTGGGGGGAGACAGTGGAGCGGAAGCGTGGCTAACTACCGCGACCGTTTCTTTTTTCTTTTCTTTTTTTCAATCTCGCTTATTTATTATTTCTATCAGGGGGGAAATGCACACCCGTGCCCACTCCCCTAGTGCGAGGTACAATAGACTTTTGACCAAGCATTGGCCACGTAGTCCAAAACTTTCACCTACAGTCCATCCCGCCATCCCCAAGATAAAACCTTCTGACCCAGCCCGACAAAGGAAACCCCCGCCCGGTACTATGGGTAGAAACTACGAGATGAGAAAGCGGGCCTGAAAGCCACAAACAAATAACCCCAGCGAAAGCCTAGCCTAAAAGAAAAACATCCCCAACCGACAGTAGACACAACCAACAAAGAAAGAAAAGCAAACCCACTCCCCCAAGTCAAACGACCTATGAGCTCAACCGTAGTAAAACACCACCGGGCCCAGCTCCCGAAGGAATAGGGACTCCTGAACGATGAGTCTCAAGGACACACAAATAAGAGGTAACTCCCGGAGGCATATAGCCCCGCCAGCCAAGGTTCAGGAAGAGCAACCGAGTTCAAGAGGATGCCGCCTAATGAAGGAAGGCTTGTGGCAGCCGGAGGAAGATCCGGTCGGCGATGTCTGGAAACAGGACCCGCAGAGAAGGTTTAAACATGCGCCCCTAGTCCGAGGACATCAGAAGGGAGCAGAGGTCTGAGGGTGGGCGTAGAGCCGCGAGCAGTAGGGTGCCAGCCGATCCAGACGTCGGGAAGGCGGAGGACGGAGGGCTAACCAACACGACAAGTGCGAGGAAGGCTGACAGAAACTATGTCACGATATTCCCAAAAGTCTGACCGTTGACGGGTGAGGGGTTGCCGACTGTGGTTGGCTGCCTAAGCGAGCCCGGAGGAGAAGAGGGGGAGAAGGCGAACTCAACCAACCCCTAGGAACAAGCTTGCCAGGCCTGACCATCAGAAGGGAAAGGAAGAGGGAGGGGAGATGGCTTCACTCAGACAGAGGCAATATGGCGTGTCTGAGGAGAGAGGGGTGGAGGGCAGTGACGATGATTTCTCGTGGTGTTGAGATTTCAATCGCCGGAGGTGTAGCAGAGACGAAGGATGGCTCACTACTGTGACCGCTTTTTTTCTTTTTTTCTCTGTTTTTGTTTTTTTTCTCTGTTTTTCTTTTTATTTAAATCATATGCATTTGTTTAAGGTACAAAGACAGCCACGCTCCGCGCCCTCTATTTTCCTCCCGCTTAAAATACTTACCGCATTCGGCCAACATAAACCTCAGGGTTTGGTCTTTATTTCTTCACGAT
>Ga0307509_10001276_pt1 | contig 42723 bp, 19 predicted proteins | sample 10_EM_MG_FD_202245 | JGI IMG/M metagenome (GOLD analysis project Ga0307509, IMG submission 202245) | Populus trichocarpa ectomycorrhiza microbial communities from riparian zone in the Pacific Northwest, United States - 10_EM | ecosystem: Host-associated > Plants > Roots > Unclassified | place...
ATGCAGGCGTGGGGCTTCCCCGCGCAGATGCGTGTGCGCCCAAGAACATCTAAGAGCCCATAGAATGTGAGGCAATCGACCTCTAAGTTCTAGGATGACTTTGCCGGTGAAGGTAGGGTAACTTGGATTCCTCAGTAGGGTAACTGGGACCCATGGGCATAATGACCAAATTCCCAAGGTAGGGTAACTTTGCCCTCTTATGCCGTTAACCGCTCAGGAAGTCCTCCGGACGACCACAGAAGTCGCCTCGGAGGTCCGTGTAACATTCCCATAATTCTCTTGACCTTATGCGAATGTGCTCCTGAAAGGTTACCCTGCCTAGTAGAGTACCTCAAGGCTACTCAACTATTCCCTAGGCCTTATCCTAGGTTTACCAGCTATTTGTATTAAGTATTCGAGACCATACCACCTCTGGTTACCTCTTGGTATACCATTTGGGCTAAGGTGATAGTGATTGTAGCTACCTATCGTAGCGTCGTTACAACCAAAGACATGCTCAATAGAGCCCTCCTCGTAACCCCGTATACGTCGCGGCCGTCTGTCCGACCGGATCCCACTCGCAGGATATATGAGGGAAGACCTTTGGCAAGCTTATGCAAGTGGGTTGAGCCAAATCAGTCGACGTCGCATACGGTTACTGAGCACTAAAGACGAGAGTCACGAAAGTGGTCACTAGGTAACGGGATGTTTTTACGGACAATTGTTAAGCAACATGTTCTATACTCCACGCTCTCGCGATGAAAGTCGCAGAAGTGAATAGTGTTGTTGGATGAGGTAGTTTGAGAAATCAGGCATACCCGCACTCACACACGTCAAATAGCATCCGTAGGATGTTGACGGAACCATACGATAAAGATGTGACTATGGAGAGATAATGGCTATTGGTGCGATTATCGTGACAAGTCTATCTTATGCCTCGCAGATGTCAGTTGCAGAATATGTCTGCAATGCTGAGAGGTTCGATAACAAAGCTGGCCCCTTTGTTGGTTCGATCATGGAGACCATTCTGCGTATGCAAATGGTAAGCAAAACTCCATGCCGACGAAGATGAATCGTAACCAATGGACTGATGTGTGGGAGCACCATCAGGTAAATTCATGGTGTTGCGTTTCGGAAGTCGAAGTGAGATAATAGAATTGTCAGGGTCAAATGGTGTTCGCACTTTTAGAAGAAGCTAGAGTTTGTTCGTAGGTACTTAGTTAGTATGAGAATTAGATGTAGCCCGCGACCACCCAGACGCGGCATATAAATATCAAGGTGCCTCTCGAGCTATTTGAACATTATCAAGCAACGGAGAAGAGATCTTATCAATATAAGTTTTTAGGCTAAAAATCTTTATCACTCTACCTACTTCTATTTTTGAATCATTGAGCCTTCCTAGACAATCTCCGTCTACGATAAAGATTATCGGCCTGAGTTATCTCGCAAGACTTTGAGATATGCTCCCGCCTAACAGGCTGCATAGTTGCTCGTTTGCTAGTAAAAAGAGGTCATAGGAGCAGCTGCCGTAACACCATATATGTCATCCCCCTCCATCTAACTGAATGTCGTTCGCAGGATATATAAGGGGAGTATGGGTAACCGCCAATATGGGGGTCACCCATATATGGTCTCTCCGGCACCTAGGAGTCTATCTTAGCCTACCGGTAGTAGGGTATTCTTCCTAGTGGTACTTAGGTAGTCCAAGGAGGCCAGGGCGCTCTCAGGACAAACACCTTAGTAACCAGCCATGACCTTCTCCCCTTGATTTGTAGCATTACTATGGGTTGTCAATGGACTCTAGAGGTATGAGTCTTATCACGGTAGAGTATGTCCCGAGAGGCTGGCTATGGGTAGCGCCCATTTAGCCAACCATCGGCTACATCTCACTGGGGAAGCTTGCATGTCAATTTATCACATTAGATAGTCGCGTAGATTAAATGATAGACTGCATAGCTTGTATAGACGAAACTACCACTGGGCCAGTGAGTCCACCATCTAGGTATTGATTCCGGTTGTTGTCATAACAGTTAGCCACTGGTATGACTTTGATAGGAAGAGTTTTTCCACCTGCGGTTGTATTGGAGATGCATTGCAGAAACTCATATCCTATTGACGGAGTTAAGTGTACCCGAGTTGGTCCGATACTTCCGGCAGGATAATTCCTGATGGAGGGTGGACCTCGGACAAGCCCTGAGCAGGACAGGGTACTCGCACAAGGTTGGAGTAGGGGTGAATGTCAAAGGCTTAAATCTGATATCTACTTAAGTATAAGTGTTTGGCATTCTACTTCGATAACCAACTTTTCCTCAAGAGAACTAATTGAGTAAAGCTTCAAGCTTAACGATATTAAGTTTTACCCTTTGATTCTTTTGAATTATTTACCTCATCTTTATCTTCTACTTTGAGAGTTTGGTGCGGTCGCAACCTCAGAGTTCACCTCTCTATAGGGTGCCCCCGTTTCAACTTCCCATGATAACTCTTCCCCTTTTATTAGACACATCAATTCCTAATCTTGTTTCTTCCTTACTTTTCCTTGCTTGCTCCCCCTATTTCCTCCCTCAATTCACACATAAATATATGTCCTATTCCGAGACAACCCATTCCATCCAAGAAACTTCCTGTAAGCATCCCCGAACAAAATTTTCAAAAGAAAACCGACCCCAAAACCCATGCCCACAGTAGATGTGACTTAGGGAAAGGGTAATACTCAAGTTATCAAACCAACTGTCCATCCTCCTACTATTTTCCTTGTTTCAAACAAAATACAACTTCCACCACTTCACTCCCTGATTCACTACACAATCGCAACGTTCTTGTAACTTCTAAGCTAGTCTAAAGGAAATGCAGCATGCTGCGGGTCGGCATCGGCTAATAGCTTACTCTAGTACCTACTGTAGATGTATCGGCGCATACACCCAGACCCTTTGAAACTTCAGTAGTCAGTTGGTGTCTCAGAGTTTGGGTTCTCATGGGTTACCCTTAATGTGGCAGGAGGTGGTCTGGAAGGATATTGTAGTCCTGGGGGGTATTAGGATTCGGAGTTTGGAACCAGAGGAGGTCAAGGTGATGATGGCTACTATTAGGGCCAGGGATAAGCCTTCATGACGTGCTGAAGTAAATTCTTCCATATATACTGTAGCAGCATGCAAAAAATGAGAGTTGAAGTAAGGGCAACCTAGCAAGCCGACGGAAGACAAGATCTAGATAACTGGTACACTATTTAGATAAAAAGATATTGAATGACAGGAAGGGAAGATTGACAATCTAGTTATTATTAGCATACCCCCGACCTCGAATATGCTTGCTGCCCATTCCATATCTGCCCCAGCATCAATATACACAAATCGCTAGAGTGGGATGTTAGACTAGGGACAACTGAAGAACCAGGATAATATCCACTCTAGCCAGGACTCCAATGGGAGATATATATAACCTTACTCCATGAGAAAGACTGGAAGGAAGCATTTGGGAACATAAATCGGCCCTCGTCCGAATCTCTGAGCGATTTGTAATCGAGTGATATCCTATGGGTAACCAACTCCCCGACGGCATCATACTGGAGAGTTCCCGCATTTAACGTGATGTCTTCCAGCTCCACCGCACATACCCTACCCCCCCGCCACCGGGCAGCTCTCGCTTTACCATTAAAGTATAGTACCTCCGTCATCTTCTCACCATCGTCGCTAAATCGGATGGAACACATTCATCCCCTCGGCGTTCTCGTGACTAGGTCGACGAAAAACTACGTGATAAGTAAACCGATGCTGCAATAACGGACCAGTAAATAATAAAAGGAACCCCCGCTATTTGCCGTTCTTGGGACACAGAGTAACAGAGAGGAACTACAGAAAGGTCAAGTCAAGGGATTTCGTCACGCAGAAGTGAGCCCTGATAGCTTTTCACACTACCACCAGCGAGATATGAGGTGAAGGAGTATTTCTCTTATCTGGCCCAAGGGTTAGTCCCCTAAAGTAAGGGGAAAGGGCAGTCAAGAAGACCATAGTGCACTGCAGGCTTTCTCACGCGAACGCTAAGTGATGTACCGTACAGCTTTAGAGAGTGGAAAGCTCACAAACTTGGGTAAACACCTAATTCCTATAAAAGTCAAAATCTAATCTTCGCTATTTCCTATCACCCCACTTACTACAGGAAAGATACATCTATAAGCTCCGAGCAGCTTCCCCTATCGTCTCCGCAGCGGGTGTTGCTGATCTTTGAGTTTGGCTATGGTGGCCCTCGAGAGCTGGGGAACTATATCCAATTTTCTGTTTTTTTTAGCAAATACACGCCTCAAGGGTTGAGTGGGGCGGCGATCCTACGCGCAATCCTATGCGCAATTAAGGGAATTCGGATGAAGTGCCGTGATTTCTTGGGGCTAACGGGCTTAGGTGTGGTTCTGGGATTTGAAGGTGGTCAGTTTGGCCTTAACTTTAACTGAATAAAATGTATTATCTAATTGACTGATGCACTGTACCAAGGTATGTCCATGAAAATCAGAAAACCAAGGGCAACAAAACAGGGATTTGTGCGAATCATTAGATCGCTTTTGTGGGGAGTGGCATGGAATAGTTGAAGCTAGAAACCCAGACCGGTTGAATTTGTGGCTATCTTTCTATGACATATATCTTGGAGATTCCAAAGGGCTTCCGGGAGTTTTAACTAATCTCTATAGGACCGATTTGTGCTCAATTGCTCGAGTGCTGTGACCAATTTTTAGCAATTTGGTTTAGGATCTTGGTGGGGTAATCTATTTCATATCCACTCCAAGCTTGTGTTTGCTAGTGCTTAGTATTTTCCACCTATACTACTCCACTAGATTACAAAGACTATCTTCTCACCTCCCACGATCTCGCTAATATTTTTTCCGATTTTTATTGGCACACCCGTGTATTGAAGCTTCTACGATATGCGCTATCAGAGGAGTGTTTGGTTAAGATCTGCACTCTAATAACCCACACTAACTGGAGGATAAATATATTCCCCGCCCTCCTAATTATAATAATTACTGCCATCGGCTTCAAGAATTGCCTCCCACACCTGCTAAACCTCTGATTGATAGAGCGAATCATCACTTCCGGATCCGTTATATCGCAGATGCAGCAAATCTATTCGTCATGCTCCTGCTCGAATGTTCACCCTGCCGCACAGGGGGGCGTTAGACTCCTGAATTGTGGTAGACTACCGTAGTTTAGATCATACTCGAGTACTCGACTAGACTTGCTTGACGATCGTTATGTGATAATTACGGATAGTCGAAGGATCCGACCGACAAGCTAGACTTAACCCCCCAGCCTGTCACCTCCCACAGCACTCGAGATACCGTGTATGCTCAATTTGGTCCCGCATACTTTGCTTGGCTTACGTATGTAGCCATGCATGCGGTGTTGTTGCTGTGCTTGGTTCATCCCCACGGGTTACCCACCGAGCATGATACCAGCGCGGTAGCTCTACTCGAGCACAGCCCGATATAAGCGCACCCCAACCCCTCTTTTTAGGACTTCAATAACAATACTGGGACTGGCTCACACTCTTGCTGCTTTTATTCCCCAAATTCTCCTAATACTCCGAGAGCTTCGATTGCGGAGCTATGCGTCGCCTTATGATAGGGACAGGTAAAGCTTCCCAGATTATCGAGGCAGTGGAAACTACTTGTAGTTGATCACAAACAATCGATCTGGAGTCCGTCCGGAGCATTGGGAGCAGCATTTCTTAGAGAATGGTCGAACCGAACGCCGTGCTTTAACGCGGGAGGAGATATTTAGTCCCCTAAGTTGGGATTATTCGAGGTACTCGAGAAGACTATTTGAGCGCTCTATCCTTCAGTCCCAATTCCTGTGAATATCACCGTTAGGGCAAGGTCTGCAGTGATGGAGTCGTTTGATGGGACATTGGGCTAGACGCTGTTGAACATGGTAAGATTAAGCGAGAAATAAGATGCGGCTCTGCTATCAGGGGATGAGACCTACCGGTAGAAGGAAGCCATCAGCACCAGATCGACATGCTCAACGATACTTGCGGTGGGAATCAAACAAATGGAAACCTTACCAGATACTCGAGTACAGTGCCGGCACGCAGTTTCTAGAACACGAGTGACGTTTAGCGGAGGGAGGTTGGAGAGAGGGCGGAATTGGAGGGCGCGCCCTCTGCCGTCCAGCAGCATGCTCGAGCACTTGTGCCTTATCAGCGGGAATACAGGGAAGCGACCCTTGCCGAACTGAGCTGCTCGAGGCCCGTCCCACGGCTCCAGCCCCCGATCGCGGGCACACTCCTCGCATGTTTTTAGAATTGTATGCCTTCACCCCGCGTCCCCTGGGTAGCCCCTTCCACAAGTCTATCATCACCACCGTACCGTACCGTACTCCGCGAAGGATTGGCTTCAGGTTTCAGAGGCACATCTTTGCTCGAATACTCGAGTACTAAAAAGCACAGCGTCGGATTCCAACCATCCGCAGAATATTGGTATTCCTTCTAGAAACACCCCTGCAATCCTGAAACCAAGCTAAGGCCTGCGCTTCCCCCCTCGAATCTACCACGACTCCTTTCTTCCAACCAAGCACATACCGTACCGTATTTCATCCTCGCCCCTGACGGTACTCGAGTAGCCCAGCAACCCCATACTCATCGCCCACGAACCCTCAAGTACACAGACGAACTCAAGTTAAAGACTCAGATATCTTCGATCTACCTCCCAACGAAACGAAAATGCTGGCAAACATTCCTCAGCTCGCAGTCATTCTGGCTTGTCTTTTAGCGGTTGTGATGATTTTGGGGCTAATACTCTGTCTGATCAAGAAGCAGAAGTCGAGCCACGGAGGAAGTTTCTCGTCCTTGCCCAATTAAAGGCATGGGGAACGAGCGGGAGAAAAGGAAGGGCGAGAAGGACCCAGCACTACGCTACACTCTATGAACAAACATTATGCGCGGTTATCTCTCTATCTATACCGATTTATTCTGACGATATCGAAAATCAACGATAAACTCCTTTCATCAACATCCCTCGCATCGCACATATCGCACCGCACTGCACCGACTCACTCCGCCGGCTTCTAGAGGGAGGAACTTAATTCTTGTACCATACTTTTCTTTCTTCCTCCGTCTTCGATTTTTATTATCATTTCGTTCTTCACCCAGCAGGTGGAATCGGGCAGTACTCTCTTTCACTACTTTATTTCCTTTGTCATAAACCGGCTGGATATCTGGAGGCGTTTTGTATTGGGTTTTCCTTCTCAGAAGTCTGTAAAATGAAATTGATTTTCTCTCTAGCACAAAACATCACTCAGTCGAGAGGCTTGCCCTTGATGCTTGGGAGCTGGGGGGTGGATACTTTGTCCTTTCATGACTCTGGTAGTTTGTGCTGCCTATCCAACCTGGCGTAAGAACACAATGCTAGACAGATGTATTGGGGCCAGGTGAGCAAGGATCAAAGGAGGGCTTGGAAATGTCCGCCACTATTTTTCTGGTGCTACCTTACAATGGGCGTCGGTTCTTCCCTCGTTTTGGACCTTCGTATCATAGATTTCCCACTTTACCTACATTACCAAAACCCTTAGCCCTAGCATTCGGTAACATAACAGAACATATCTCGGCATACTCAAGTGCCTTGGTGTTTGTATCTCACTAATTTCTTCTTCCTTCCAAACCTAGAGGTTCTGTGAAGGCCTCTCACTGCAACGAGCTCACTCTGGTTAGCCTTGACCCGATTTTTCCTGGATCAAGTTTCGCTAGGCGGCGTGGTGGTAGAGAGGAAGCTCACTATCTGATAAGGGTTACATGTGTCCCCGAGCCAAGAACCGGCAACTATTTTGCCTTTCTATGGGCTTGTACTCGAGTACAGGTACAGTGCATTACAGGCAGCATCTGTGGGTAGCTATTCTAAAAGGGGTCCCTATTCTCGGCGCGGGGACACGAGGGGACTGTGGTACTGGTATCGCACAGGGCTAGGGCGTTGCTACATCTTGCTGCAGGGACTGGATCGGTTGGAGCTAGAATTGGGTGTGAAATGGTTGCCTTCTGTACCATCAGCCATGGTATCTAATCTAATGTTTGTACCGGCCGCGGATTTCCATATAATCATGGTTAAGTTAACCTCAATCCGCAGCAACTGCCATATCTACAAGTCAAGGACCCTGGTCCAGCATGCCTTTCCCCAACTAGGATTCGCAAGTCCGGATCGCCTAGAGATCTTGAAGCGGGGAAGCGGAGAGCCCCCAAAATGCAGTAGTTTCGAACTTGGTCTTGCCAGTATGATACCAGTAACTAGGGACTGTACTGTATGATACTTACAAGTACTTGCTGTAATCACTTGCGACTAGTTTAGTATGCAAGCTGTGCCAGTTCCCGAGCTTGGAGTTGCCGTACCAAGGTAGTGGAGAATGGGTCCGGTTGGTTATTTAAACTGGTTTGGTCATTTCCAAATAATCGTGCCAAGGTGCTGGGGTCCCACCAGTCACAGTCGCTAGCAAACTATCGACCCAGAAGCACTCCAGAGGGCTACCCGAGATCTCAATGATAATTTCATGTTCATCGATAATATGCCTATAATCTAGTTTACATGACTAAGTCTGCGCCCATCATTCCTAACCTTTGCACATAAAGCCTTTATCAGCTGTTTCTGATGGGTACTTAAATTATACAGCTTCTTCCAAGTGCCCTTTACCTCCCTGGAAAGCTGGTCCCACTTAGTGCTCTGTGTCTTCGTCATCGCTGATTGGACACATTGTAGATCTATTTTGGCTTTCCGTAATTCTGCCTCTTCTTGCTACTTTATGATATTATATACTTGATAGGTGTAAAGAACTCCGCTTATCTGAAATATTAGCTCGGACTTTTGCCTGGTTGCAGGCGCCTTTTCTGCTCCCTTTATATTACTGTCATAAGGGTCCGCTCTCCTAAGATTGCTCGCACTATTCCATTTGTTAACACAAGTACCAGTCACTAAACTAGATAAGTCTTGGCGATGGCTTAGTCAGCAAACACTGAGCGAGAATAGTTCGACACCCCCCAGCCTAGGTTTCATTGGAAAATCACCAATGATACTAGGTACTAAATGTATTCTTACTTCTTTACTGCCAAAATAATATTTCATCCCTAATCCCTTTCTTTGTTCCACTGTTGCAATACCACTATCCGCCTTTTCAAAATACCTCTTAGGAGAACAGGTGTATCTCACTATTCCGCCAATCGCCAAGACTTTTGTTTAGTGACTAGCGACTGTACCGTACGATATCAGCTTTTACTGAAATATTGACGAGAGATTCACGTTGTTAGCAGAATTCTGTAGACCCACCCCTTATTGCTTTAGGAAATGAGCAGCAAGTAAGTAGGGTTTGAGGTAAAATTGATGGAGAGGGCGGTGGTATAGTGGGTAGGGTTTTTGAAAACCGGGTTTTGCTTAACCTGGTATGATATATATGATACATAAGGGCCATGGTTGGGTTACAGGATACTAGGGCGGTAGTGTGGAATATTGGATGATCTTTGAAAGGGGTTTCCTGCTGAATAGGGATAATAGCCATAAGAAACTTTATCTCATTGAAATCTGCGCAGTCTAAACCTAGTGGTAGCTGCAATTGTTTGAGTATAATGGTTCTTATATAGTTGAAAAGTTACTATATCAAGTGACTATAGCAAATATTCTTGAGTATATAAAGGCAAATAGAAGGAATAATATTAGTTTAAAAAGGAGTACTTCTTTTTCCGTGAATGCAGGTCTCCTGCATCTTTTCTTGGCTGGATATGTGGGAATACAGGTATGCGGACCCAGTCGTTTTTACAAACGTCAGAAAATTACGGGTTCTCAAAGCACCCGACAGACATCATATTATTCTATTTAGTCTATCAAAGCTATAGCTGAACTAGTTGGTCCACTGTAGAAGCTCGAATAGTTGAATCGTGTGCTATGTCATTGGGCTTTCCTCTCTCAATGGGGTCAGGGGACTTTTTATTTTTTTCTGTCTTAGAAGGAGTAAAGGGTCAGTTTTTTTCTAGTGTTATTCTGGGTGAACCTCTACATTCTCAGTATAAGGTCTTATTCTCACATTAGTGGTAACCATCTCCATTCACTCAGGCGGTATTCCCCCACACAGGACAGCACTCGCTGTTCTTCTCGCACCTCCTCCGTAGTATTCTTTCCTTCTGCATTCAATACTGCACAGTTTGCGGAAAGTGAGGCGAGGACGGTTCATGAGCATCTAACTCGAGCCGTTTTGATACCTGGTGATATTCTCTCACTCGGTTGTCTTACTAAAGTTCATATTCTCATGGTGCCTGAAACTTGTTGCTTGCGAAGATGTTTGCCAATTTCGCCCAGAGTATGCTTGGTGGTGGATTCTACTCGTACTTCTTCAGGCACTCTAAAGGATCGTATGCCCTGAGATTTAACTGTTGAGCTGAGGAGTACAGGTTCTTCGATAGGGGGTTGAGGGTAGGATGATGGAGTTTTGGGATACCAGTAGGGTTTCTTATTATTATATGCTGCGTCCGTCTTGCTTCTGCAAGAGACAGAGGCGAGTCCCCAGTGACGGCCTGTGACTCCCGGTTCGCCAACTCGAATCCTGTTGAGACCCGAAGTTTTCAGCCACACCCGACATCTGAGACGGATTTCTCTAGCATGACATTGGGCACTCAGAGCCTCGCATTGAGATTACTACAATCTCTATTGGCCCAAAGTTTGTGCCACAAGCGAGGAGAGAGGCTTCCGAATAGCATCATAACCTTGTGTGACACGATACCGAGAGTAACACTACGGGCAGTCTATGGTATGACGGTACTTCTGTGTCAGGATCAAAAAAAATATGGCGAGAAAACTGCCGGAAGGGATTTTTTCTCTGCTCCCGTACTCGGAGAGGCATTTTTAGGAATGCACTGCTAGCTTAGACTCGAACTCGAAGGGAAAATGCACTGACTGGAGCAGCAAGCAAGCAAGCGCTTGACCAGGGACGATGCATCCAAAGGAGAGGAGCCAATGACAGTTTAGCCCCCCGCCTGTCACTTTTACTTCTCACGGGTGACAACTCATTCCACCCACACCAATTCAACCAGAATTGGTTGGCTAGATGAAGGAGCTGCTCTTTGGGCTCTGGTGGATGGAACTGCTTCTTTGGAAAAAGAGAAAAGAATTAAAAAAATTATTCACAACATTCCCCCCTCTTCTCCCCCCCCTTTTGTTCCATTTTATTTTATTTTATTCCATTTTTTATTCATTTTATTTTTTTCCTCGCTTGTGCTTGTGGTGGTGGTGGTTAAATTGGGGGGACTCGAAGAGAGAGCAACTGGCATCTCTCTTCTGCGTCTCGTTTCGCAGCCGCCGTGTGGCCTGTCACTAACGGGGCCGATCTGCTGAGAGTGAAATAACGTGCGGACCGAGTGAGAAAGAAGGATCAATATCGGCACGGGGGGGGACATCTGCCATCGGGGATGCTCTACCCTTTCCTTCCCTCTCTCCCTTCCCCACTTGATCCATCCTCCTTGTGCGGTTCACGGTTGAATCCAAGCAAGTGAATGGTGGTGAGAAGGAGACTACTGTATAGTACGGTGCTTGCCTGCTGGCGTTGCCCTGCACTAACGTCTCTCTCCCTTAGCTCTACACCCCCCCCATTCCATCCCCCCACCGTCGTTCTTGGCCACCCCTCTTGCTGGGAGGGACCTTCTGCTGTACCGTAGTCTCCCTAACCTTCCTGCCTGCCTTTACCTTCATCATACATCGACACCAGGCCTGCTTTCCCTGCCTGCAACAACGAGCAGCTAGTTGCTTGCTTGCTTGCTGCCAGCTGCTAGCCAACCCATCAATCAAACTCCAAATCCCTCAGTAGTGGGCCTTTCTTTCTTTTTTCTTTTTTATCCTTTCTTTCCTCATCCCTTCCTTTACAACCGTATTCTTCCCCCCCCCCACCAAAGTTTGAACTACTGCGTCCCATCCCCTCCCTGCCGTTCCGGCTGCGAATAACGTTAACATTAACGAATATCGTGGGTAGTCTACACCCCCCCTATCCATTGTATTTTGTATTCCAGTCTTCAGCCCCTCTTCGACGTTTCCTTTCATACCACCCTCATCATCTCTGTCTGGCTGTTTGTCATCATCACCATAAACTCCATCTCTATACCATCCTTTCCCTTACAACCTTACCCGGGAACCTCCCCTCACCACCTCCCCTCACTCACCCCTTTGTTCTTTCTTTTTCTTTTAGTCGTCGTTGCTGTTGCTGTTGCTGACAGACTCGCAACGTCACTGAGTATAGGCGATAAGGGAATAATTTATTTTATTTTTTATCGTCTGTTTTTATTTTGCTCTTTTTCTTTTCTGCGTCTTCTCCTCCCCTTTTTTTTTCCTAGGGGAGGAATAGAGAGGAAGAGAGAAAAAAAACAATAGTACGGAAAGGGAAAGGGAGGAAGGGGGTCTCTTTTTTTTTGTTGCTGAGGGAGCTCAAGTCCGAGGAGAAGGTCTAAACGGAACGAAAAGAAAGGAAGAAAAGGGTTGGAAGAGAGCGAGTGAGGAAATCAAAAAGTTAGGGAAAAAATATATCTACAAACACGTGAGTGCTATTGATTGATTGTCTGGTGGATTGATTGATTGAACCATCTCCGCCTCCCCGCTTTTTTTTTTTTTTTTTTTTTGGAAGTAGTGATTGACTTGCGTTGGTATCGTAGTCCACGAAATGGAGCAACAGCAGCAACAGCATCCCTATCTAGGCTTTAGTTCGGGGTTCGCGACGCATTCCCAGCCGCCTCCGCCACCCCAAAATCGTCCCGAGTCTCCTAAACGTGATGACAACGCGGACTCTGGGGTTGAGCATCGCTCCCAGATCGATGGACGGCAGCAGCAACAGCAGCAACAGCAGCAACAGGGCGTTAATAATGGCAATGGAGGCGGAGGGTACGCTGATGTGTTTGACAATCACACCGATCTGCTCGTAGATTATTCCGAGGATCGGGAACCAAGGAATAATAGTGGGAATGGAAGGGGGAATGGGAATGGAATTGGGGGGAACGGTGGGCACAGTGCGAACAATGGTATCAGTGGAGCCGGTGGAGGTATGGGCGAGGGAGGTGGTGGTGGGGGAGGTGGGGGTTCGCCTTCGCAGCATTTCAATAAGTCTCCCAATACTCTCGGTCCTGCATTCGATCTTGAGCCTCAGTATCATAAAGGTGATCATCAAAGTGCTTCTTCATCTCCTGTAAAGCAGCACACCCAACCGATCCATGTGAATCCAGTACAACCGTCGCCGCAGCAGCAGCAACTACTCCAGACATCCCCGACTTCTCGCTTCACTCAGGTTCGCCCGGGAAGGGATCATTCATCGCCGGAGCAGCATTATTTCCCAAAAGCTGCCTTACCTCCTCCAAATCAGTCCCAATCACAATCGCAATCATCCCCGGTGAACCCCTATTCACATCCGGTCGGTGGACACAGGACGTCGTCGTTCGGCAGTGTCAACAGCAATGACCCCCGGCTACAGCAAGAATCCTCTCCGGTCCACAACTTCTCGAAGCCGGTCCCGGTTCAGAGGCAATCTCCCGTGACGCACTTCTCGCAGACCCAATCCACCCCGCCCTCATACCATGATGATCCTCCCCCGGGATTCCGGCTACCACAATCTACCTCCCCCGCTGCAGCCCCTAACCAGACACCCGCTTTCAATCAGCCATACCCTCGCCCTCCGTTATCTAATGCATCGAATTCTTCACAACCGCTGTATTCGAATCATCGAGAAGCACAACCGGCTCAACATACAACTCCGCCATCAAAGAGCGAACCTACTTCATCTTTTACGGCTGGCTGGCTGGATCGCACAATGGATCCTGTCCCACCGCCGCCACCTGGATCTGGTCAGCCAATGGCGCAGTCGGAGTCGATGCGGTCACTACAGGAAGGCTCGGTTGTAGAATCACGGCAGTCTAATTATAATAGCGCGAATGTGGGTATATCAAGTCTGGGGCGTCCGCCGGTGCTTGGAACCCGTCCTTCGCAAGAGTATGATCGCCATCAGTTGCAGCAACACCAACACGGGGGGCATGACGCTGGGGTCATTCAGAGACCTACTCCACCGAGCCAACCACCGTCGCAACAGTCTCACGTATCACATCAGTCGCACATGTCGCATCAGGCTGGGAATTATAATTCCTCATCCTATGATGATAGCGCGAGCAGGGAGCGGGAACGGGAGCGCGAGAGAGAAAGAGAGCGAGAAAGAGAAAGAGAACAGCCGCCTTACTCACATCACTCTCAGCAACAGCCGGCTTCACCGCCTTATCAAGGGACTGTGTTCAATTATCAGCAGCACCTGCAGCGTCAGATTCTCACTGCATCGACGTCACCTCGGGGGAGGACTGGATATGGCCCTCCACCTTTACCATCACAGCCAATACAGACTGGTAAAGCTACGAGCCCGCTGAGCTTCCGGGCAGGCGAAATATACAAGCCACCGCCGGCCAATTCCAGTGGTTTGAAGATTTCATCTCCGGCCTCTAGCAATCAAGCCTCATCGCCCAATCAGCAATTCAGCGCACAGAGTGGGAGTCCACAGGAGAGGAAGGTTTCTTTTGGGCAAGGGCAGATGCCCCAGAATATCAGTCCCTTACAAAACCAAAATACCCAAGGCGGATATGGCAATCCAACCAGTAGTCCCCATAATCAGAATACGCCGCTGAGTTATTCGAATTCTCCACATGGTTCAAACACAAATTCTGCACGACCTAATCGTATTAATCCTTATTCTCCGCCGCAAGCATCTCACCAGCAACAACCACAACAGTCACCGCTGGACGCCTCCGAAGTGCCCTATGATGACCGTGAAAACTCTCATGATCGCAATAGGGATCGCGAACCGGAGATGCGGGACCGCGAACGAGGGTGGGATATGGATGGAGAACGGGAGAGGGAACGAGAGCGAGAATGGGATCGTGAGCCTCGAAAGAACACTGGGCTTCCCCCGATAGATACACATGCTCAGCATCACCGCCAGCCTTACCGTCCGCAGCCTCTGCTTACCCCGCTTCCTGACGGGCCCGCCCCTCCGCCTGCACCATCTTGTCCTCCCCCGGATACTCCTAATAGTGAATTTGGTAGTCCTGGTGCTCCGCCATATCTTCGGTCAGGTGGGTATCGTGGGCTTATCAACATGGGGCTTATGGGGAAAAAACTGCGTGAAGATGGTGATGCCGGGACACCGACTGGTTTTCTTAGGACCCGTGGAGGAAAGAAGGGCTCTGATGAGACACGCGGTCCTCCTCCACGAAGGAGGGTCAATAGCGGTAGTAGTAGTAGCCTGGGGAAGACAGAGAGACCTGGAAGTGCAGAGGAGGATGATCCTATCCCGACCGAGTATAGACCGCAGAAGAGGATCGATGAGGATGATGGCGAAGAGAGGGATGAAAATGAGGAAGTGAGCAATAGCGTCAAGAAGGGCCTCGGGCTGAGGTTCCAATCATCACCTGGTATATCACCTCAGCAGCCTATGGGGAACGGAATGACACAGCAACCTCAACAGCCGCAACAACCACAGATGGCACAGAATACCCAGAACTTGCAGAACTCCCAAAAGTCTCCCGAAAAGCCTGGTTTCGTTCGATCCCCGCCCACCGGTGGCGTCGTTACCCAGCAGCGGAGTCCGGCGGAAGTTGGCTTGGGCACCTATCTTTACACTAAGCCTGTTCCTCCGCATACCGGGGCTAGTAGTCCCGGGAGTACGAATCCCAGGTTTCCTGGAGCGAATCATGGTCATCATGTCACTTCTCCGTTGGCCAGCGGCAGTCCCGGGAGTGCCACTTCACCCGGTTCGAGTGGTGGTATTGGGGGAAGTACCCGCGAGAGCGTCATGAGAGGACACTGGGCAGATGTAACTGCCGCTGTAGCTAGGCCTGTTCAGCAGCAGCAGCAGCAACAGCAACAGCAGCAACAGCAGCAGCAGCAGCAGCAGCAGCAGCAACAGCAACAGCAACAGCAGCAGCAACAGCAACAGCAACAGCAACAGCAGCAGCAGCCTCAGCAGGAGCAGAGGAAGGCCAACATGGAAGAGAGACCGTTGCAACACGCACCGCCCCCACAACAAATATCTTCAATGCCGCAGCGTGGTGATTTCATCTCTGGAGGATTTGACGGTCTACAGCAAAGGATACAGACTGGGGGTGTTCCAGTTACGCACCAGCAGCAGTCTCCGCAACACACCCAACAGCAACCCTCTGCCCCTCTGCCTCCAACGCTTATACCTCAGCATCAGCAGCAGCATCAACACCAGCAGCCGCTTGAACATCAACAACCACCTAACATACAGCAACAGCAACCTGTTCCTTTACAGGATTACGGAGATTCCGGTGTCTACAAAGCGTTTACACAGAATTTACAAAAGCCTCTCGTGACGGCACAACCTCAGGCCCAGCGCCGTGTACAGATTAGGTCCCCGCCTGAACTCATGGATGAGCAGAATGATGATGAGGGCACCAATCCTAGCGAGTCGCCAACACCGGAGATCCCTACCCTCGGGAAGCACATGAAATTCCCTCCTAGGTCCAATTCCACGGAGGAGCACTTGTTCAACTCTTTCTCTGAGGTTCTGCCCTCTTTGCCGTCTACACATGTACATTCGTTACTCAATTTTGCTTTCTACTTGAGTGAGGATGCGCTGGTCGCAGATAAAGCGGAGAAGCTGAGGATTAGCGCTTCAAATACCCCTTCCGAGAGCGGTTGGCGTGCTGTCGATGAGGAGATTAGTGCGCTGCGTGAGCAGAGATTGAGGAGATGGAAGGGGTGGACGAAGATGGAAGGGATAGAGAGGACGAGAGTTATTGGGGTTCCATCCGAGGAGAAGGAGGAGCCGCGTGAAAGGCAAGGATTGGGATTGAGTCGGGAGGAAAATCCTTTTGATACTGAAACAGATGAAGATGACGGCGACGGTCTTGGGTATGAGGGCATGCAGCCTCTGCCACCACCACCTAGGTTGCCCGAGGTTGAGAACCTTGATTTGAAGTCTGCTGGGATGGATGCGTTTGGCGGGCATCGCCAGCATCAGCGCCACCATCAGCATCGCCATAATGATCTGTATCGCGAGATGTCCGAGCGAAAGGATGTTCCCCCAGATGCTCCCATGCCACCACAACAGACACCATCGCCTACGCCTACCATTGACCAGGTCGCCAATGCTCCGAAGGTTGATTTAGAGCTCCAAATGCCCCGCCCTGTGCCCAGTGTTCCGGCTATTCGGATTGATCCATCTGCGAGAAGACGGTTCGATGATGATGCTTCTACTGTTGCTTCAGAGGCACATAGTCGTGGTGGTCAAGAAGATGCTGTCGGCAATGCTGGGACTACTCCATTCCCTTTCACATTTCCCAAGGTTGGCAGCAGCGGAAGTTATGGATCTCAGGAAATCAGGCCGATCGATACCGGGGGACTCATGGCTATCATCTCTACTTTCAATCGTGGAAACTCTGCTGCTAATGGTGGGCCTAGCCCTAACAGTGGGGACCCTCCCCCGAGCACCGCTGATATCCCGCCATTCTTGCACATGGCTTATGCAGCCTTGGACACAGCGGTCAATTCCCCTTCCTTAGATACCTATCTTTCTGAAGCTCGACGTGCGTTGGAGACCACGACTTCTAGTCGCCTCGCTCTGTTCAACAACGAGAGCCATACTCGGCGTCATCGCAACCAAGCTCACACCGCTGCACTTTACAACACTGGCAGATTTACGTTTGCTGATATCGAGCGGATGAGGGATGACTTCGAACAGGAGGAGAATAGAAGAAAGATGGAGATGGATAAGGAGATCTACCTCATGTTCGAGAATGAATATGTCGAGGTTGCCTATAAAGATGTCAAGGGACAATTAGAGGTGTTGGGCGGAAAATGGTATGAGGAGGTTAAGGTGTGGTTGTTCAATGCTTCTGCCACTGCCTCTTCCGGGGGACGAGATAGTGGTGGTGGGAACGCTGCTGTTGGCACTGGGTCTGGCGGTACCGCTTTGGAGTATCATCTTTTGCTCGAGGCTATCGATCTTCTTAACAAGTTGCATATCACGATGGAAGAGCATGAGCACGTTTTGCAGAGCCTTGTTTCAGACAGGAATGCCCGCTACCTTCAAGTTTCCGTGCAACCGCTCATGACTGTTGGTGAAACGGCGAGGGCTGCCGATGCGGAGAGGAGGTTTTGGATTGACGAGCAGGAGAGACAACTCAGGGGCAAGCTGGAGGGCGTCAAGAGGGCGAAGGAGCACGCCAAGGCTGTTGAGCGAGTAGTCTCGGAGCTCGTTGGAGGCTTGAGGAATAGGTTCAAGGATGTCGTTGATGCAATTTACGCTGTTATATTCCAATTCCGTCAGTATCTTTTTCTAATATCAGTAGAAGTTTCAAAAGCTAACACTCTCAGCTCCTGGCGTTCTTCCACAATTATTCCGCCGCTTCTTCGATAATAATCCTGGCTCTGGCGCGACCCACCCACACCCGAGTTCCCAGCACCCCGGCTCGGAGTCTTCCTCGCCTGTTTCTTCCTTCTATACAATCCCTAAGGACGTTATTCAGATGATGGCTGATTCAATCCAGACCCTCGGCGAAATAGTTGGCTTAATAAAACTCGCAATGGACTTTCAAAATGCACCGCAGATTCGTGTTTGCGAGGCTACGACTGCACTGCAAGTCGCCGAAGACCATGCTCGCAATAACGGAGTTACCGCGCCTGCGGCCACTGCCGCAGCCTGCTCTCAAGGGCTCGCGATTCGTCTCCCGGCGGCTTTGAAACGCGTTCGTGAGGAACAAGTCGAAATTGGCGAGAAGGGCATGGGCGAAATGATGGAGGCGCTTCGGAAACTTCAAAACTTCCTTAACACTGTTTCGGCAGAGGGCGGCCGGCTAAGCTTAACTGGGGTCGGTGCACAACCACCACCGCCCCCGCCACCGATGGTCCAACAGCCGCAGCAACAATGGCCTAACGACCCAGGTCCTGAGCAGCAACCCCACCAGGGTGCCCCCCCCGTTGGTGACGAGTGGGGATATAGAGGTCAAGTAGGACCAAGTGGCGGCGTCCCAAGCCTCAGTAGTATGATTGGGAGTTTTCGTGCTGTAAGTTTTTCTTCCCACTCTTTTACCATGACCTGATAGATGCTGATTTGTGATATAAAGAGACCAGGGCAGACCAACAGCTTATTGATTTCTCCGGGGGGTTACTCGCCTAGCGGGTATTCCCCAGGTGGAGCTTCGCTGTGGAATAGCCCTTATTAACCGAACGGTGATGGATGTACGGGGTGTTTTGATTGTGGAATAGAGAAAATGGGAATGGTGATTGGAGTGGGAGAAGAGTAGGGGGAAGAAAGAAAAGGGGGAAAGGATGACGAACATGTTATCTATGTTAGTTTATAATTCTAATCTGGTGGCGAAATTTATTCTGTGCTCTACTGTGGCGCGGTCATCGTGGTTATCAATTTAGATGCGGAGTAGATTAACAGAAGTGACTTGCATATGCTATGTAATAGATATCAGATATCTCCGGGTACCATATGAGTTGCCGACCAAGCCTATGAAGAGAATTATAGCGACTGGAGCTACCTACAACATACCGAACCCATCTATCCATTCATCAATCACGCTGTAACTGGAACAGTCCACTACGACCACTGTATAAAGTCGAAAGCTCTCCGAATCATCACTTGTGACTGAACTTGCCACCTGCATGCACCTCTTCGAATCATCACTCATGACACAACTTTTAATTTAGTTTTCCCCTCAGCAATAAAAACAAACTCGGCACTTATCATATACCTCTCAAGGCTCTAGGAAGCACCAGGCGGGAGAGGTACTTTGCCTACACGGGGACCCCTGGGGGATGCGTTAAGTATTTCAGCAACTGGGTTTTAGAGTACCCCCGCGTGGTGGAACCTGCTTGGAGGGGGTTAAGTATTATCTGTTAGTTAGTAATCAAAAGGAAAAAAAAAAGAGTTATGGGGACGGAGTGGTGGCGGTGGTATCGGTGGTACGCGCAGTACAGTTCTTCATAGAGAATCTAACAATCTCATTCGTCCCTGGTTACGTATCCATACTGCTGGGATACTGGCTAGATATAGTCAAAGTATACCACGCCGCCTATCGAGGCGCCTATAATCATCGGTTCGAGTATCGGTAAAAAGCTTCAGATTAGACTAGTTACTTATTCTATGCTCGCCACTGGCTGTGGGTAAGCGGCTGGTCATGGGAAAGTGTAATGGGGATTTAGCCCGTGGATATGGCTATGTTAGTCGAGATTGAGAGGGCATTATATGAGTATTTTATTTTTTTCTATTGCAGAGAGGAGTGCATGCTGGAGGGTTTCCTGGAGGCTGGGTTGTCGTTTTGTATCGTATAGTATGATGTATACCGGATCTCATGAGGGATATATATAAGTGGGTCTGTAAAAAAAAACCCCCCCCACAAGACTGTTTGCTAAAATTGAAAGTGCCACAAGACATCTTGGAGTGGACTTTATCTTCAAAAGTTAGTCCTCACGAGGTATCATATCCGGTATATGAGGTTAGGGATTCCGATTATAGATATGATAGATAGCTCAATGGCCTCGGAACTGTCCGTGTCTACGCCTAAGGTCGTTAAGATTGAGGAATCCCTGGTTTACTTATCTCAGTATGATTGATGGTTTTGATAGTGCTATCATCTCTTATTTATTCGGGAGTGTGGGCTTTAAGTTTCCTTTATTACGTAGGTTTTCCAGGCAGTACCGTATTTTAGGGTGCTTGTCGGAAGACTCCCCTAGATTGCCAATAAATCTAAGGACTTTAAGAAGAAAAAAAAGACCGCCTGGGAATGTCCGTGTTAAGCATGAAGGCAGTTCTGCTGTGTGACATCTGAGGCTTTTTCCCTATTGACCATACCCAAGTGCGGTACTGTACTCGAGTACTTAGTATGATAGCCTTGTGAAGTCCTGGTGCGAATCAGATTCAAGAACAAGGATGGTGGCAGGATCCCTCTTCGGGCTATAACCAACCACACGTTTCCGATCTCGACGGGAGTAAAAATTGAATTATGCGCGCTCGGGAAACAAGTGCGGTCCTATTAATCGCTTGGTTGAAGGTGTGGGGAGGAAGGGGGGGGGGGTTAGGTTGGGCTGGGCTAAGAATCCCATTGGATTTTAAAATTGCGGGGCTTAGAATGTGCACGACAGCCATTTACCGGTATTCTTCGAGTACGATTACCGGCGGGTGTTGGCCCGATTGATTCGTGGGATATATCTTCTTGGGTATTTTGGGTTAATCCGGTAATGGGGGGGTCTTCCTTCCTACGACAACTGCACAGAGTGATGATCCCAGCGCGGAATGAACCTGCCATATCGCCAGTTCCATTTTGCTAAAGATACGTTACAGTCATGATGGGCTCTAAGTTAATTCTAACACAGAGGTACTCATAATCTCAACCTTGTCTCTGTTGATCCCCACTATCCTATATATTGATACTAATTTTAACCAAAATATGTTGCCAGAACCTCCAATGCCCAGTGCGACATTACCGGCAGCTACAGCGGCAACTCAGGCGACGGGAATAATTATGGGGACAGTGTGAATATCACCACAAATCATGGAGGAGTGCACTACTATGGTGCCGTGGGCGAAAATGAGTCTAGCGGTGACCTTCCGCCACTTATGTAGCGATTTGAAACCACCAGCTAAACTCGCGCATAGAAGATATCCCAACGGGGCCATGCTGGATGGTCCCATACAGTCGGAACAGGCGCTTCGTGGGCCGGGAGAGCATTCTTGGGTCACTAGAGGAACAGGTGTGCAATAGCGGTTTTAACCGTATTGCCCTTCGTGGGTTAGGTGGCTCCGGGTAAGACAGATCCAGAACATTAGGGTTCAAGTTCCCAAGCTCAAACGCCCTCGTATAATATATCAGAAAAACCCAAATCGCTCTTGAATATGCTTATCGATGCAAGGACACCCGCCACATATTCTGGGTGCACGCGAGCGGTTTCTCCAAGTTCCGGGAGGGCTACATGCGAATCGCCCGGGAGGCGAAGATCCCTCTCCGGAGCACGACTCCCGAAAAAAACCAAGAAGAGATACTCCAAGACGTGAAGCTTTGGCTCGAGGGCGCTGGCAGCAAGGATTGGATTCTTCTCTTGGATAACGCAGACAACGTGGTCGATTTCGAGAGCAACAGCAGTGAAATATCAAAGTTCTTGCCACAGGGTGCGAAAGGAAGTATCATCCTCACGACTAGATCTCTAGCAGTGGCCGAGCGTGAAGACTGCAACGTCATCGAAGTGGGTAAAGTCAGCGATGCCGAAGCGCGGGAGCTGTTTTCACGAGAATTAAAGATCCCTGGACATCTTCAAATAGGAGACGAGCAAGCCGTCGGGAATCTTATTGACTTCCTCAGCCACCTGCCCTTGGCGATAACTGGCGCTGCGGCATTCATGCTGGAAACCAGTACCTCTCCGTCAGACTACTGGTCCCTCATACAAGAGAGCGACAAACAAGCAAAGCGGCTCCTCTCATCTGAATTCCGCGTCCTGGCTCGGGAGGCGGACATGACTGAGAGCATACTCAGCACTTTTTTCATCACTTTTGACAGGATAAGCACGCAGGCGCCCATGGCCGCCGACATCCTCAGATTGATTGCGTTCCTCGATAGGCAGACTATACCGAAGGACCTAATTGCGCAGTCCGGCCTGGAGGGTGTAGCCGACTCGCTGGATTTCCGGAGAGCAATAGGTACGCTTTTGGGTTTCTCGCTGGTGAGCGAAGAGCAGGGCAGTGAAGTTTACGAGCTTCATCGCCTGGTGCAATTGTCCGTGCATGCTTATTTATCCCCTAAGGAGACGAGCAAGTGGAAGGGAAGAGCGGTGGAAGCAGTCTCAACACTGTATCCGGAATACGATCACGGGGTTCAGCATATGTGTGTTGTCTATCTACCGCATGCACTTGCTGTAATGAACGGCTCGACAGGTCCAAGGGTGGACGAGCTCCATTACCGGGTGGCTACACATCTCTATAGCATGGGTTATTACCGCAATGCAGAAACACATATCCGGCAGTGCATTGCTGGAGGAATAAGTAATAACCAGATTCCAGAGAGAACGCTCGGTTTAACTATAATTTACGCTTACCTCAAGGAGACCCTAGGTCTCCTAGTGGGATTGCTTTCCAGCGTGTTTAGCTATATATGGCTCCTGCTCCCCCACAGGCATAGTCAATACTATCGCCGATACTGGGAGAGGCGGGGGCTTTTGGCTATGGTATTAACGTCTCAAGGAAGATATGCTGAGGCAGAGTCGTTGAGTCGAAGAGTGCTGAAAGGCACTGAGAAAACCCTTGGGCCGGGGCACGCAGATACCCGAGCGAGTGCTAACATCCTCGCCGCGGTCCTGAACGAGCTCGGAAATTACAGTGAAGCTGAGAAGATGTTTCGGCGTGCACTTGAAGCTAAATCGGGAACAGTCGAGCTGGAAGACCACGCGGGCCTTAATAATCTTGGTTCGGTGTTATGCCAACTAGGGAGGTATGCTGAAGCAGAAGAGATGCTCCGGCAGGCAATGGAAGGTAGAGAAAAGGCCCTGGGGCTAGAGCACCCAGATGCCCTTGCAACTGCGTCTAACTTAGCATTGACGTTGACAAGCCTAGGCAAGTTCGAAGAGGCGGAGAATCTCTACCGCAAAATACAAGATGGCCAACAGAGGTCACTCCGACCAGAACACCCGGATACTCTAGCATGCACCAATAATCTCGCCACGGTCCTAGATCAGCAGGGAAAGTGTCATGAAGCCGAGTCAGAGTACCGAAGAGCGTTAGAAGGCTTAGAGAATACTCTTGGGCCAGAGCATCCAAACACTCTCACTGTTGTCGAAAACCTTGCTTCTGTTCTCACTAAATCAGGCCAATATCAGGAGGCGATGGACATGCTCTGGCGCGCACTGGAGAGTAGTGAAAAGTCACTGGGCCGCGAGCACCCGTATTCAATCAGGGCCCTACAGAACTTAGGATGGGCCCTGTACAAGCGTGGATTGTACGACCAAGCAGAGCTAGTTCTCCGACGGGTATTAGATCTCCGGGAGAAAGTTCTTGGACCAGAGCACCCAGATACCCTGGACACTCTCAGCGATCTCGCGTTGGTCCTCCAAGAACTCGAAAATTACGAGGAGGCGAAAGGAATGTCCCAACGTGCACTAACACTTCGAGAGAAAACGCTCGGGCCAGCGCACCCCCATACCCTGGCTAGTGTTAACAATCTAGCCTACTTGCACTCGCTCGTCGGCAGCCACCAAGAAGCAAAAACGCTGACCCTCCGGGCTCTATCCGCTCGGGAAACCCACCTAGGACCAGACCACCCCGATACTCTAGTCAGCACTACAAACCTCGCCAAATGCCTCTCCGACCTCGGCGAGCACTCGACTGCGGAACACCTGCACCGCCGCGCCCTCTCCAAAAACACGGAGCTGTTCGGCGAGGAACATCCGGATACGTTAACATACATGAACAATCTCGGGGCAACGCTGCAGCGACTCAGGAGATTCTCTTCCGCGGAGGACATGCATCGGAGGGCACTTTCGGGAAGGGAGAAATTGCTCGGACCCGAGCACCCGGCGACTCTAATTAGTCTACAGAATCTAGCATCTGTAGTGGGTGAGGTAGGGAGGCACGGGGATTCGGTAGGCATGCTAGCTAGGGCGCTCCGTGGGTGCGAGAGTAGTTTAGGGGCGGAACACGGAGTTACCAAGGGGTGTAGGAGGAAGTTGCTTGAGGCATTGGTGAAGTTGTGCGAAGGGGGTGATGGGGGTGATGGGGGTGATGGGGAGGGAATGGGGACGGGAAAGGGAAAGGAGAAAGAGGGCACAAAAGAAGAAGGGGATGGGGGAGAGTGTGCAGGGGTGATTGTGGCGGACACAGATGTGGGAGAATGAAGATTATATAGGAAGGAAGACTGATAGTCGATTTTCCAAATAGAGTCAGAGCGCTCAACGAACAACTTCACTATAAGGGTAGGAGAGGAATAAATCAGTACTCGTAGGTAGTAGATACCCAGTGTTTAATGCCCTAGTCTACTCTCGTCGAAGCTTTATGATCTTAGCTACAGTAGGTAAGCTCCGGCCTTCTACAACATGCCTACGGAGCACATCTATGGATTACCGCCTTTGTAGAGAGCCAAGAACAAGCAAAACCCCGCTAGCATGAAACTTGCTAGAATCCAGTATCCCATGACCCCTACGGCTCGATTCCTCTCTCTTTCTCTCTTAAAGTTTCCGCTGGGTCTAGAACAGGCGGCCATTTGTAATTACTCGTTCAGGATGTGAATACCCCGTTTCACGAATAAAAATAAACAAACAATAATTTGAATAACGCGATCTGGACCACAAAAAAGGTATCCACTATCTAAATTATACCGAACTGGAAAAGCCCAGACAGCGCTGAAGATATGTAAAGTATGGATATATGCAGCCAAATCCCGCAGTTTTCTCAGGGAAGTATGATAACCATGAAGGATGGATGAGACCTCTTGAAGTTTTACTCGGCACGAACCTCCTCCTCCGCCTCCTCCTCCGTCACTAGTTATCCTTCTCTCCTATTTGCCCGTTTGTTTAGCATAATAGCACAATCCGGAGAGAGATAGTCTCCAGAGACGCCCGGGCACGGAAATCCCTCCTTTCACCCTGCTGCACATATAATAATCAACTGCAGTTCACAGCACTTGGTGCATGAGTATTAATCGTAACCAGCGGTTTTTCCCGTGGGCAACTTACTTTGGCTCGGCTCCCGGTAGCAAGTCGGATATGTTGTAGTTTAAGGAGGCGTGCAGCCGGGATTGGGGGTTGTGCCTTGGGTGATGGTGGGTGTCTTCAACGGCCGGAGGTGAATGAGGAGAGGTTTAGTAATTGGGCGCTGCAGAAGTTTCCGGAAATGTGGAGACTGTGGTTGGCACTTTTTATAAGGCAGCACGCAAGTAGTCACTAGACTACGGGTGCCATGGCGGTGCTGTGGTGGCAGTGATTATTGGTGATCAAGGAATCAAAACTTCACGTGTCGATGTCAACAAAAATGGCTGGAGTTAAGGCATCTGGAATACCCGTCGTCATAGCCACTCACTCGCACATACATCACCTATCAACGCCCCAATCTAAGCGTCGTGGCCTACCACCGGATCACGACACCGATAAGCGACACCGCACCGGGGCTCCCGCCCCCACAGGGCAGCAGCAAACCCACGATGCAGCACCCAACCCAACAACTCAGCGGGATCAGAAACACAACCGTGCACCCCCAACACATTCCCCCATTCACTTAGCTCCTCTATACTAGTACAGATGCATACCCTCATAATCGTTTATTCGCTTCGTAATGCAATAATGCCTATCTTAGAGCAAACGCAATCGACCCAATCGCCATGCACTAATGCCTAGAGGTAAAAAAAACAACCCCCAACCAATCCAAGATATAAAAAAAAGGGAAGATCTTTTTCCGTTTCAACCCAACCCAAGAAATAGATAATGGGAAATAAAAGAATAATGAGTTACAAGATTAATGAAAACATTGGACCCAAGCCCCTAGTGACGAGAGGAGGATGAAGCCATCACAGAAATTACCAAACACCCAAGAAAGCAAGGCAGATGGGAATAGCCACAATTGGAGAGATGACAAAAAACCTAACACTAATCACGCAATCCACCTCCCCCAAACAAACCCAAGCTTACAGATTTGAAAGCTTGGCTGGCTGGCCGTTGACCTCCAGGGTGGGACTTGACGATCCGGAATGATCACCGGCGGGATTGTACATCTTGGAGCGGATGTAGTTGTCGAGTTCCATATCGTTGAGCCACTGCAAGGTTTTGTTCTTGTCGAGGTTCTCTTTCTGAGCAGCACGAATGACGGAGCGAGCGACGATGACAGAAATCGACCTGATTCGGTCAAGGTTGGGGTAGAGCCAGCCCTTCTCACGTTCCTCATCCGTGAGAGATTCGGCCAACCCGACAGCAGACGCGTAGACCATCTCCTGGGTGACGTGCACAGCCTCGCACAAGACAGTGCCGAGTCCGATGCCAGGGAAGACATACATGTTATTTCCTGTAAACTGGTAAGCAACCAAACTTGTGAAATGTCAACCAGTGAATTCCTCCTACCTTGTCCGGGAGTATAGACCCTGCCGTCGGCTTCAAAATCTGGGAAGGGCGATCCAGAGGCAAAGATGACCTTGTTGTTGGTCCATTGCATTGCCTGCTCGTAAGTGCACTCCGATTTGCTAGAAGGATTCGAGAGAGGAAAGATGATTGGCCTCTCGTTATAGCTTGCCATCTTGCGAATTATTAACTCTGTGAACGCTCCACCAATAGTAGAGAGCCCCATGAGAGCAGTGGGTTTGACATAATCCACAACTTCTTCGAGCGACTTGAATTGTTGGCCATCGTTATCATCCCGAGAGAAATATATTTTATGTTCTTGTAGAGTGTCGCCACGGTCATTCGCCACCATTCCCTGGAGGAGCGAGTTAGCGTTTGTTCTATTTATGACACAGGGCACAACATACCTTTGAATCCACGAGCCAAAACAGCTTTCTAGCATCAGATTCCGGAATACCACTCTTGACAAAGAGCTCGCAAATCTGCTTGGCAACACCAACAGCCGCGGAACCAGCACCGAAGAAAACAAGCTTCTGGTCCTTGAAGGGGATGCCCGTGCTCTTGAGGGCATTGATGGTACCTCCGAGTACGACGGCACCAGTTCCCTGAATGTCGTCATTGAAGCAAGTGTACGTATTGCGATATCGCTCTAGGGATGGGAAGGGATTTTTAAAGTCCTCAAATTGGACAACAAGGCTGAGGGGATGTTAGTTCAATTCAATCCACGGGCAGGAGACAATGAGACGTACCCGGGCCATTTATCGTTCAGGGCAATCATCATCTCGTCAAGGAACTCCAACTGCTCTGCCTCACTAACGCGGTGCATCTTAGCACCCAAATACAGCGGATCCTTGAGATTGGCGGCATTCTCAGTTCCAACGTCGATAGTGATGGGAAGAGTGCGGTCAGGCTGGATACCAGCACACCCAACATAAAGCGCAAGCTTTCCGACAGGGATACCCATCCCGTTGACTCCGAGGTCGCCAAGACCCAAAATACGTGAACCATCAGTGACAACAGCAATGTCAACTTTCTCTGCAGTCCAGTTGTCAAGGATCCCACGGAGGTTGCCGCGGTCGGCGTAAGACAGATACAGCCCTGCAAAGTGTCAGAATACAGCCAAGAAACTCTCGAGTGGCAACCCCCGAGCTCACCGGCAGCCCAGCACGCGAGGACTAGTGCGGCAAGCTAGCGGGCGAAACCGGAGAGCGAGGGGAATAAAAATACGGGGGAAGCCAAGACTGTAACTAACCTTCGGGCTGGGTGTAAATATGCGACCATTTTACACATGCTTCGCCGACTACCGGAGTGTATACAAGAGGAGTGATTTCCTGCATTCTCCGAAAGAGCTGTCAGCATTCTTGTCTTTTTCCGGGAAATTTTTCAACGCAGCCACTCCATGGAACAGTATTCCCGGTAATCCGGTGCCCAACAAAAAAGCGGGTTCTCTTTTCCGGGGTAGTCATGAGGAGCAAGGGGGGGAATTGAAAAGAGAAACACTGACCCTCATGTTATCCATCAACAAGCGGTAGAAAAGGTTTACATTAGTATTGCGCAAGTTGGACAAATACATGTACTTGTCGATAGGATTTGACTTTTGAGCAATCTGTTCAAGGCCTAGTACACAGATCGTTGTCAGCAAGGATAACGTAATCATGCAATTCTCGGTAAAGTGGGGGGAGTTTAGAAGATTAGAGCACAAGGGTGAAAGGCGGCATTGGGGCTGAAGTTCGAACCCCGGTAAAATAACACAGAGGTTTTTCACATGATAACGGTAAAGGATTAGGACAGTACGGTAAGGGGAAACAACTTACATCGAGCTTTCTGGAGCTCGTAGCTCTCGACATGAGGCGGGAGAAGGCCGCGGACCTTAAGCTGAGCACGAAGATCCTCATTGTAAGAGGTGTCGAAATCGGTTGGAGAGTGCGAACGGGAGTGAACGGCAGAGTGAACTGCGGAAGAAGCTTGGTGTTCACTATAACAAACACAATTGTCTCTCAACCAATGATGCAATTGAACCGAGAGCACAACCAAAAGCAGGAGGAAGGAAGGGAAGATATACCTCTGACTAGGGGTACCAGATCTCAAGAAAGGAGTCATCATAGAAGGAGGGGCCATGTTTATAGATTTTTTAAAGCTAGTGTCCTGACCAAGGAAGTTCGTGTTCGCCCTTGCGAAATTGAGTGGAAGCTGGGAGCAGGAAGGTGAAGTTGTAGAGTTGGCTGCTGACGGTAACTGCGTCGAAGAAGATGAGCAGGAGGAGAACTTGGCAGAAGCTGATGGGGATGAGGGTAAATAAGACGAAGTTAAAGTGCTTGTGATGTTTTGAGAAGTCTCGGTTTTAGGTTTGTGGTTATTGTGGTTAGAGCGTTGCTTACGTTGACGGAAGAGATTAGGAGGGATGCTTAATCGAGTAGGGCAGAGGAGCGATCGTGGAAATGGACGGGTGGACGACAGCATGACTATATATAAGAGAGAAGTAGTGTAAACGACGAATAATAAATCAATAATGCCGCAGACGCCGGGGCGAATATTTTGGAGGGTGGAAAGATAGGTGGAGGGGAAGGGGGGGGGGGGGTGGAAGGGATAAGCCAACTTGTAACTAATGAGGGAGGAGAGCGAGGGTACCGTACTGCACTTTGATACTTTGTAAGGAAAAAAGAAAAGAGAAAGCCCTTATCCTCTCTCTCTCTCTCTCTCTCTCCCTCTCCTTCCCCGTCCTCAGTTTGAGGAATGGTATGATAGCTGGCCCTTCCCAGTGGCTCACTATCCTCACGCAGGAAAAAAATAAATGCGGAGCTTTGTCTTCCCTGCCTGTGTTACCAGTATGTTGTGTTGCCTACCGTATCGTTTGATGCTGTTGTTGTCTCTCACTCGTAACCCGCAACTCGGCACAAGCCAGGACAGGACTATCAGGACGAGTACTGTACTGTACTCGTGCAGTACCGCACTGCAGCAACGAACCAGCAAAAAAAGTGAGAGAGAAGATACCCGCTAAGCTACGGGTACTAGTGCTGTGGTCATTGAGCTGATCCTCACTCAAAACCAAGCGGAGAGAGGAAAATAAAACAACATGAGCACAATACGAGCACCGGTATGGTATTGTCTGACCATGGCACGAGTCCTTTAGGCGCTGGGAAAGAAGAGAAACCGTGTGATTACTGGTATCATACTGTACCGGTTGGCATGTTGATGATACCGACCCTTGATCAAAAGGAAGGTCAAGGGATCCATGTTTTCTTTTTTTGGGAGGAGGAATGGCTTCTGGAAATCAGACCTCGGGTTCTTTCGGAACATTTCAGGGTTTGTGCTGTCCCGAGTTTTACAGGGTTGTCGAAAAAGTCAGAGGAGGAAGATGGGGATTCTGCTCGCATCCCCAATTTCAGAACCCAAGAAACGTTGAATTTCAAAGAGGCACCTAATAACTACCTAAGTTAGCCCGTACTCGAGTATACAGGTAATATGATTTGAATAGCCATTGTTTTTCTCCTCTCTTCCCAAGGCCTCCCCCCACAGCATCGCGGACGCGGACATTTCAAGCTCGCTGCCACTTTCCCCAGACAAGAAGTGCTCGGAAACAGGGATGAATCTCTGAGCATCTGAGCCCCCAATACTCGTACTGTACACGTACAAAAATGCACCCACCCAGTTTTAGCCCACTTCATGCCGGGGACAAATGCCCATTTTTATGCATTTATGCACCCAAGAGATGGCTTCTTTTTTCCCAACAAGCTTTTTTTTCTTTTCAGAATATCAACCATTGGCAACATGTCGCAGGCACCATGCTTCCTTTGGCTCCCTCCCTCCACTTGGTGCCTGTGAGACAGCACCGACTACCGGTAAACCAACAGGGAACTACGGTAGCCCAACTCAAAGCCCCCAGTGCCATACCTTGGAATGCTCAATTCATGCTTGAGTACGAGTACCGTACGGTACTGCCGCGCGTAATAAAGGAAGACCACTTTCAGGATCACGGTTTTGAGTCTTTTTTTCTTTCTCTTTCTTTCCTCCAGCTTCCGCCGCACAAACCATAAATTGATTATTGCTCCGAAAAAAAAAAAAAAAAAAAAAAAGTTCCTAAAAAGATCCTCCGTGTTGTGCAGATATTTTGGATCAGAAGAGACGTGCACCCGAGCGTTTCAAATTATAGTTGCTGCCTACCCATCAGCATTGCCCCCCCCCTAACCTCATAAATTCCTAGGATTCTCGTTCAGTAAGCTAGTTGCATAACTTACTCCCGGGTGGGTCCGTGATAGGATACCGGCTTACATGCTCCACCCTGCCCTATCACATAACCTACCGTATCCATCGGTATCTGGAATTGTTCACCACAGGATGCACAGCACGGTACTGTATCCCCTCCCATCTCTTGTTTTCCTTCCTTCCCAATTGCAACGCTTCTCCGACAATTTTGCTCATTCTAGGATGGACAGATTGAGACGGACTGGGGCCTCGCCCTGCCCTTCAGGAGACTTCATCTTCTTCTATAGGCTTATGCAGGTCTGTCGCGCGCACATCAAACCCCGGCACCTGTAAGTTCTCTGTGCTGTGCTATGGCTCCAATTGCCACTCTACAAATACTCGAGTACATGGCTAATTCCTCACGAGCCGACAGGAGTTTTTTCTTTTTTTCTTTCTTTTTCTTCTTTTTAGTTCCTTTCCCTCCTCAAGGTCTCAGTGAGGCTTTTTCCCACTCTCGCCCCTTCTCATTCCATTGATTGCAGGCCTCCTTGCTGTCGTCATGTCACCGTGAGAAATACTGTAGTTGGGGGGAGAGAGAAAAAAAGAAAGAAAAAAAGTGAAAAAGCTACCCGTTGCTTAGTTTCATGAATTATTTAGGGTAGCACAAGATCGGGTTAGTTAGGAGGTTCACCAAGGCTGAGGGGGGGGGATTTGATCCGCTCCCTTTCGATCCGTTGTGCACCCCAGATTTTCGCTAAATTTGCAGCTTGAGGTAAAGAGCACACGACACTCAAAGACATCAATCAAGCCTTTCCCCACGAGTCTTTGGGACATCACCTCAAACCTTCTGGAGAGTGAGGGGGAGGAATTGGCCTCCATCAAAACCCGAAATGGCGAAAGTTTTTTTTTTCGCCGTGACTTATTTATTTTGATTGCTTTGCTTCTTTCCACAAAACTATTGGCCCAAAGGACCTTCCTTCCTTCCGTCCCTGTGAGCTCATGTTTGCAGGCCGGTTTGAGAGCACCCCCCCCCCTTTCCTCCTCTGGCGGTCAGTCGGCACTTGTCTGGTTTGCAGTCGGAGAGGACGCCATCCTACAATGTGCTATTCATATCGTAACGTTTCCTGGTTCTGATATGGGAGATGCCGGGCCAAGACTTCCATCTCATGTACGAGTCCGATACGCAGATGGACTCGCAGTTGATTGCATGGAGACTGGCGAAAATTGCGTACCATTGGTGGGACCGAATATAGTGGTTTGGAGAGGGGTATTTAAGAGATAGTGGCGGGGCACGAAGGGAGAGGATCATCAGGAACCGCAATCAACCATTTACAACAATGCACTCATAAAGTATACAGAAATATTGTACCACGTTGGATATATATTATTCCGTCCCAGGAGCTCCGGATGCTCTACCGGTTGTCGCCCGTTGCCGATGAGCCGCTTTCCAAACACCTTGCCCTGATGTTTTAACTTGAGGCTCTCTCAACTCGACTGCTGGATTACCTAAGCAGGCCGGGTTGGAGAGCACAATACCATTATTTTTTTCCTCACCATCCACAGATATTCGTGTTCACGGCCTGCTATCGAGGGAGTTGTAGGTATCGAGAGGGCTTTATGGGTATGATGACCTTGCTAAAAAGTTTATCCTACTATTCATACTTCGCGAGTATATGGCACGGACAGCACTGTGTGTGCATCGTGCAAGGTGCGGGGGCCCTCAGGTCGGCGTAGCCCGACTCTCAGCATGAGCGGTATTCGTAGACTTTAATTTTTCACAATTTAACCGAACCCAGCGAAGTTCCAATACCGCTGTCACCAGTGCTATACTTATCCAAGTTTCTTCCACTTTAGGACCAAGTTCAGCACAGCGAAACCAATACTTGGGAGCCCCCATAATCACCAGATGACCATCGAACCAGACCACACGTACGCAACAGCCAACCAGCTAACGTCCGAATTTCTCCGATTTCAGCTCCCCGTGATATCTTAATACCTAATCTGCTCATGGAAATCTCACTAAGCCAGCACCTAACTTTCGGTAATAGTCCAAGCTCATTCGATCGGAGTACCCCGCCAGGCAAACCGCGTGGCAATCCTCCTCGTCTTTCGTTTGTTTGTAAGTCCTATGGTTCATCCTCATAAAAGATAGCCAGCCACCCGACGGGGTGAATCTCTTTCACGAGTACGAGTACAAGTACCGGTAGCCGTTTAAACCACCACCCTACGAAAAAGAAAAAAAGAAAAAGGACTGGCGCGTGGGGTTGTAACAGTTATCCTGACCAAATCATGCGAGCATAGCACACAGTATTATAAGTCCGTATGGGTGACAAAATGTTTTCCAATATTCCCGCAGGTGGCAAACGACCCTCTGTCACCCAACTCTCTCCGTTCCACTCTGAGAATAATAATTCTGTTCAATAGGAGAGATTACGTACACTACCGAAGTAACTTATCCATATCCATCTTCGGCAGGCTCGCCGCAGAACCCATCTACGGTAATCTAACTCGGTGCTCAAACCCTAACCCCGGGCGGGGGTTAAGATAAGCTTAAGATGACATCCTCTGGCTCTCGGCGATGACGGGTGGCGGGGGCGGGGGGGGGAAGATTTGCCGTCTCCAAAGTACCGGACAAACCGTAAACGAGATCTTGGGATTGCCCTCAAGGGCGTAAGAAAACCCGACGAAGGAGGTGTGAAACGTGTCTGGAACTTGTGCTGAGTGGAGTAATACGGTACGGTACGGTAGCTTGGGCCCACTCTGTCTCTCTGCTGCGGATCATAGCAGTCTGCTTTGACGGTCGCATGATTTTGTGCCCTCGACCAGTCATTTCAAAGCCGGGAGCCAGGTGGTGGGGAAGTGGATCTGCATGTCTGCCCTATTAATAATAATAATAACTTTTACTCACGATGTTCCAGCCACTTTACCGGACTCCGAGTATTCCTTCACTAAGAGCCCTTTGCACTGTTATGTAATTTCTTACAGTGTGGCGCATGAGATAGGTTGGGTCCTACTGTAACAAGGCTTGAATGGTTGGGATTCGATAGGACGTTAGATTTACCTCTCCTGGTGGGATTTCCTGTACTGGAGTATTTTTCCTTTTACCCATTTCGACTAGGGGGCTAAGTAGGAGACGATATGCCCGCCATGTTTCCTCCTCTAGCGGAAATTCTAGGCATCTAGCCTCACTTTCAGTCTTTTTCCGGAAAGCATGGGTGGACCTAGGAGCGGTTAGGGCTGATCCCATCACGATTCAGTACGAGGACAGGACAAACTTAAAATCCACCGGGTATTATTACATTTCAACTTCTCTGCAGCATGTGTCCGATTTATTCCGTCTCTCTCTCGCCAAGACGTGTGAGATACCATGATGTTGGTGTTGGTGTCAAGGAAATATGCGATGAAGGTGATTCAACAGTAATCTGCCAGATACGGTAGTCTAGATCTCTGGTAGCCGAACTATCATGACCTGCAGAGCACGGATTGTATGTGTACTCGAGTAATAACCCTCTCTGTACATAATAATAATATTATTATTATTATGGTGGGAATGCGGGGTCGGTAAGATTGGGCCAACTCTTTACCTCGGTAGTTGTAAGGGGTCTCCCCGGATTCTGTGGGACGGGATACAGTACCGTACAGGGCATGCGCCGAGGTTTTGGTGGGGATGGCGGAGGAAGGGGCTTGTATGATATTGTATCGGAAAATTGGGATAGGTGTTGGGGAGCATGTGAGGGGGGGAATGGATGACGGTTGGATGGATATTCGGGGTGGGGGGGGTTATTTGGCAGGAGTAGGAAGGCGCATGCACAATTGGTGGGAAGCACTCTAGAGTGGGATAGGGTGATAAAAGCTTAATTTTCGATGGCCACGCCTCGACGGTGGTGCTTGGTATGTGGTTGTTGAGCGGTAGGAAATGGATGCTTTCTGCGCTGTTCGATGTATGGTGGAGAGTAGCATATGACCGCCCAGAACCACCCGAAAAGTGTTGGAGTAGGGGATATACTTTACATCAGAGACATTGAGCCTTGGGGTAGAGAACTTTTATACAACTTTTTCGAGTAGGAGTTTGGTCTCCGCGCCACCCTCCTCTGCATAGGAAACTGGTGGATTATCTCAGGACTTGGCACTCGAAAAACGCTCTTTCAACCCGGGGGTTGAATGCCTCTATTGCATGACTATTAGAAGCAAAGAAAGTCGTAGGTTAAACTGGTCAAATCACCGGATAGTAGGAGAGCCTTTGGGCATGCACCCAATGGAGTGAAAAGCTAACTCTAAGTTAGCTATGTGACTTTGTTTACTAGTGTGCCTCCTCACTTATAATCCGGGCAGGGTTTTTGGGCCGTCCGATCACGAATTTCCAGCAAGTCTTCTAGGATTGCGTAACATTTACGAGTGTGATGTGTATGATGCCGGGCTAGAATCGGTCAAGCTCCAGCCGTTATTACCCCTAAGAGGGTTTTTGGACTCTCCTGGGAAACCTAGTTTGGTCACGTGATGTCACTCGGTGGCTTCTGCTGGTGGCCCAAGTGGTTGAATGCACATATACTTAAAATGGAAAATTCATTGTATGTTATGCCTTTTCTATGCTCCCGGTATTTTTCTCGCGAGATACAAAAGTGTAAGTTGTTTTCAGGTTCGACGGTATGCCCATCCCTAGAAGGAAAGGGGGATTGGGAATTTATAGCAGGAATCGGTTGACGGATCCGCTGATTATCTTTGGGACAAATAGGCAAGGGAAATATCACCTGATACGCCGGGATATAGAGTGAGAATTTCCTACTATACTTGGATCTCGTCCTACGTTTGAGGGTCAGAATATCTGGACTTGGGTTTCCCTGTGAGGGTTGAGGGAGACTGGGGGGGTATGTATTCACCTTCCCGTCCCCCCTGGTAATCACCCTAAACGCCGCTAGAAGTAAAACACCTCGAAAGGAGTAATGGAAGGTGTAAGTAGGTGTATCGGCCTTCTGGGTTATCACGGTCAAATTAGTATCCCCTGGGTGCTCCTGTGATTCCACTAGCCCAGGTGAAGTTAAGTTCCTACTAGTTTACTCTTGACTAGTCGTGCCCAAGTTAGGCATTCTCTTCTAGATTCCTCCTTTCTTCCCTCTCTTCTGTTTTCTGTTTCCTTTTTCTTTTTTTCTAATATTTCTCGTTTCTTACCCAGATTTCCTTTTGCTCCAAGAGCCCCTTACGCAAGGTATTAGCATTCCAGCCCTTTGTCTTCTTGTTGGGCACTTTCTAGTATAGGTATATACCAGTTTGGCGGCTAGGCCAGGACAATAAATTATTGAATCAATGTGAGGTAATACCGCTGACTCGAGTGATAACCTATGCCTAATTCTGCCTCTCATCCGCAACGGTAAACAATGCCAAATTACCCATCTTAAAGCATAACCATCTTCAAGGTGCTAACACTATTCTCGTTTCATTGCTGCTTTGTGGTCACAGCCCTAGAAGCCAAGCTATCACACTCAAGATTGCGATCGGGGTAGTATCATATGTAGAAACGCGATGTTAGGTGGGAGGTAAAATCCTTATCAAAGCATGATCCAAATTCTCCCCCCCTTCCTGGTAAAGAGAATGTCCTAAGTTCAAATTTGAAAGAAGCTAGATACCCAGCACCTAGCTCACTGGTGTATCTACTCCATCTTTTGACCTTGTCATGTTTCTAGGGAATATGGTAAATAGGCAATTGGGTTGATGACTGGGACGGGGTTCGCAATGCAGGCAAATATATGCCTTCTGGAGAGTGCAGTTCTCTAGGTGATGGTATCATAAGGATATAAGAACGCCTCTATGTGGGATTAGGGCTCCTGTTTCTAGCGAGGGTGCTCTCTGGGGATACATTTGATGGGCTCGGTCTGGCTCGAGAGGTCAAAAACATATCATACCCTCGGGTGGGGAAAAATGGTTACGTGTCACCGTGTAAATTCTTACCCCAAGGCTGGTGATTGGGGGATTGAAGGGGGAAAATTAGGGTTTCTGATAAGGTATTTGGCCGTGAAAATAGCTTTTGAAGAAGGTATTATAATAGAGCTACGAGGCAAGAGGGGGGTGAAATATTTATAAATACAGTACCGTATTAACTCGAAAAATTGAGTATCTCCGGACAGGGATGTAATCTCCGGATGAGGTCTTAGCTGACCCGCGTCTGAGTGATCGACGACGATCATGAACCACCACTCAACGTCAATGTTCACGTACAGTAAAGCCAGAAGAACCATATTTACATGACAATAGAAAAATCGATTTAACTCATCAAAAAATACAAGGCGAACGATCTCTACAAAGGTGCATCTTCTTCCTCCTCTCCAGGTGCCCGGAACTCAATTTCTTCAGTAGTATCCGCTCCAACCGGGATATCAGCAAATGGATCCGCAGTAGAATCCTCTCTTCTCCAATATCCTATTTGTAGCCCCCTAAACCCTTTAATGTCCAGCTCATGGTCCAGACTACCATCTATTGGCAGTGCCAATCCAACCTTGCGAAATGACTGTATGATAATTTGTTGCTTTTCAGTATGGAACTGATAAAAAGCATCACCAACACAGGAGGTAGTAAGAACGCGGCACTGTCGAGTTGACCATTGTTCAATTTGATTCGCCTCTTCACAGTCAAGAATGGCCAGGTCTGTGATATCGCGGATGATTTCTTTGAATGGCTTGTTGATGGAGACATCGAGAGGTTGAAGGAGAGAGGTGCAGCCAGCGGGGATGAGAGAAGGAATAACTTGGTGGCGGCGAAGAAGGTCCAAAACAGCAGGGGTTTTATGGGAACCCATAAGATCTAGGGCAAAGAGACTTGGGCGACCTCCAAGAGCAGGGATAAGGTAGTTAGTTAAATACCGTAGAAATAACTCTTCGTTCATGTAAGCTTTTTCGTTAAATTCCACTAGTACTCCCGGGTGATAGTGACTAAACTCATCACCCAAGCGCTTCCCTGCCCCATGAAATATCACCATAGGTGGGATACGAGGTATGCCATCTGCAAATACACAGAGTACTAGGCTGGCCTGTCGCTTGTCCCACCCTCCTCTTGTACTTTTAGCCCAGACTGTTTTAGATCCTATAGCATCGTAGGTACGGCCTTGGAGATATTCGAAAGGAATTGGAGTCTCATCGAGAGTGCAGATGTTGCTAAGATCAAATCGGCCAATGATATGGGGGATGGCGATATCCCAAAAGTTGCTAGTGCTTGGCTGCGAGTTACGTCGATTAAAACGAAGCCAGGAGAGTACCATATTCTGATACTCTGCTGGTACTTTTTGCGCTTTCTTTGTTATTGCACGAATGCTAATACGGTATCGAGTAAGAAATCCCCCAAACCACCCGTTACTAAACCGAAAGATCTCACAGCCTTCACGAGTTACTGTATTTGGATACAGCTCGCGAAATAGAAACAATGCTTGCACTCGAAACCAACTTCGTCTAATCGCTTGACCTTTTTCTCTTCTCTCTAAAAACAACTTATAAAGTTGTGACTCCAGCTCCGGCCACCTCATAATCTCAGCCTCTCTTCCACTTCGAACCTTGCTCCCATTCCCTTCTTTTTCAATTGTTTCTTGCCTGTGTACCCACCGACTAATTGTGGATTGTGGTACTAGAAAGAGATCGGAAGCTTCTTGTTGGGTCGGTTTGCGGTAATTGTCATTTCCTTCGGGTATCCGGTGGTGATACAGGAACTTTAGAATGTGTACTTGCTGGGTATGGCTCCAGGAGATCTCGCGTTGTTGAATTGGCCGGATATCGGATTCCTTGAGTTCTCTCTCGGCAATCATTTTCGCCCTTGGTCCCGGCTTTGGCTTAGCTGGCTTCTGAACTCGAGTCATGGCAGGCTGTATTCTTTCCACTACTTTGGTTCTCGTTAGTTCACACAATTTATAGACTTCTATGATACCTACTAATATGACTCCTACACTCTCAGGGCAGCAGCTTTGTCTTTAGGCAAGACAGAAATTTGATATCACGGGATTTGCGCTATGGTCATCTTCGTTGCGGATAACTCAAACACGGGCCGGTGAAGACCTCATCCGGAGATTACATCCCTGTCCGGAGATACTCAATTTTTCGAGTTAATACGGTATGTGATTACTATCTACTGCTCCAGCTCCGGTATGATGGTGACATGGCTATGGCTTGTGTATTTGTGCTTAATCGTTCTGTGGCTAACCTTAATTGTCGCGGGGGCTAACTAAGTGGCTTATGCAATGGGATAAGCTTTTTTATATGTTCAGTAAAACTCAGGTCCCGATGGCGCAAAAGCTTACTTCCTAAGCAAAAAAATGCATGGCTAAGAATACTGTGTGCGGCTAACATAATAATGTCATGTGTCTGTCCTGTTTCTCACCGAAAATGCAACTTTTCAAAGAGTATTATGCAGCCGGGGGGAGGGCTTTCAGTTCTAGAAAAGGCTTGGACGTTATTCTCCTTCGCCTTCTCTTCGATGCATAAGTTTCTTCTTTCAATTACATTGGCTGTAGATGCCGCAAAATTTAAAAAGTAATCGAGTTTGTGGCGTCCGTTTTGGACAACGCGAAATAGTATGGTTAAACGTAACACATGCGGCTTGGTTTGAAGTTTCTGACATAAACAGGCCTCGAGCCTTTGTGTCACGGGCTTCAAATCTGGTGATTGGGTTGTCAACGAGGCTCAAGGCTTTACCATCAACCCCGCTTTTCCTTACGCTCAACAGATTGCTTTAACAGACCCCAAGTGAATCAACACCTTACTCCCGACAACATCCAAATCCGCAAAGATTGAAAGATGTCTCAAGCTTTCAGTAATAACGATAATTCTATCATCATCGCAAATAGCTTTAACCTTAATGTCCCTTATGATGAGTCTAAAATACTAGCGTGGCTGTCTCCATTGGAGCCATGGGTACGGCATCGAGATATCGGAGCCCAACGGGTGGACGATATAGGAGCCTGGTTGCTGGAAACCCAGGAGTTCAGACGCTGGCATGATGGCAGTAGGGAGGATGGAGCTAACCATGCGACCTTATTCTGTCACGGCAATCCAGGAGTGGGAAAGAGCCATATTATGTAAGAGAGAGTACCTCATTGATGGAAATCAAAGAATGGTATTGCTGATAGGTTGGGATGGTAGTTCCCTAGTTATAGACAAGTTGTGCGACGAGGCTGCGGGGGAAGATACTGGCGTTGCCTGTTTCTACTTCGACTTTGCTGCTCGGAGTGAGCAATCACCAGCAAATATGCTCGGCTCCCTATTGCGACAGCTTGTTAGCGGATTGGAAGAAATTCCTGAAGCGGTAGTCCGGGATTTTCGGGATCAGAAAAAGGTTATTGGGGGTAGAGGACTGCAAGTTTCAGGAATTTTGAAGATGTTCCAGACAATTACAACCACAAGGCGCACGTTTATTTGTGTTGATGCACTTGACGAATGTGTGCCGGAGCACCGAGTGGTAATTCTTGAATCACTAGGACAGATTGTGCTGGGGTCGCGGAGTACCCGCCTATTTGTGACTGGAAGGTCCCATATCCAGAGTGAGGTGGAAAGGAAATTGGATGGAGCTGTAACTTTTATGTTGATAGAGCCTACGAGAGAAGGTATTGTGAAGTATCTGAATGAGAAGCTCAGGCACGACACTATCCCGGAGATAATGAGCACCACATTAGAGGCAAATATTATTGAGAGGATCCCCCAAATAGGGTCGGAAACGTATGTAGAAACAAGTGCAAGGGCCAAGTTGTGCGGAACTGCGCTAGGCCAAGGGCTAACATATTTGAGTCTAGATTCCTACTGGCTTCTCTTCACATTGAGGCAATCCTGCGGGAAACCAGTATCGCTCGGCGACGAAAAAGGCTCAAGTTGGTGGAAGATGGGGCAGAATTAGGGGATGCATATGGTGCAACACTTGAGCGGATAAAGGCCCAGGATGGGGAAAAGAGAAAGCTTGCGATTGCCGCTCTCACATGGATCTGTCACGCGGAACGGCCGTTACAAGTGGATGAGTTGCTCCACGCGCTGGCGGTAGAGATAGGTGTGAGGGATTTTGACGCCGAAAACGCTCCTTGCATGGGTACATTGCTTAGCTGCTGTCAAGGATTTATCACAGTCGATAAGGAAGCTTCGACTGTGCGGTTAATCCACTTTACGGTCCAAGAGTATCTCTGCGCTCATGCCGACCTCTTCTACAAACCTCACTCGATAATCGCAGAAACGTGCTTGACCTATCTGAATTCACAACAGGTTAAGCACCTCTCGTCCCACCCTCTCCCAGACTACCAGGTCGCGCCGTTCCTAGAATATTCTTCGAGATATTGGGGAACACATGCGAATAGGGAACTCTCAGACGATACGAGGACTCTTGCACTGGAGCTCTTGGATGAGTACGAAAACCACGTATCCGCCTTATCAATTTTGGAGCAGGTGGCGCGTTTGGAACATAGCGGAGGCATTGGTGCTTCCACTCGCTTCTCTGGGTTACATTGTGCGTCTTTCTTCGGGATTGTTGAACTTGTGACTGCATTGATGAATGCGAATGGTTGTGAGATCAACCAACGAGATTGCGCGGGCTGTACACCGCTCTCCTGGGCAGCAAAGGGTGGGCATGAAAGGGTGGTCAAGCTACTTCTAGTATGGGGAGATGTCGACCCTGATCGCCCGGATGAGAATGATCGAACACCTCTCGGAGGTGCTGCCGCCAAGGGACATGAAGGGGTTGTGAAACTTCTACTTGACCGGAAAGATGTCGACCCTAATCGCCCAGATACGAATGATCTAACACCACTCGGGTGGGCTGCGTTCAGGTGACACGAAGGGGTTGTGAAGCCACTCCTTGACCGGAAAGATGTCGACCCTAATCGCCCAGATACGAATAATCTAACACCGCTCGGGTGGGCTGCCTTCAAGGGACATGAAGGGGTTGTGAAGCTACTGCTCGGCCGGGAAGATGTCGACCCCAATCGTCCGGAAAAGACTGATCGAACACCTCTCGGAGGTGCTGCCGCCGAGGGGCATGAAGGGATTGTAAAGCTACTACTTGGCCGGAAAGATGTCGACCCTAATCGCCCAGATACGAATAATCTAACACCACTCGGGTGGGCTGCCGTCGAGGGACATGAAGGGGTTGTGAAGCTACTGCTTGGCCGGAAAGATGTCGACCCCAATCGCCCGGATACGGATGATCTGACGCCACTCGGGTGGGCTGCCGTCGAGGGACATGAAGGGGTTGTGAAGCTACTGCTTGGCCGGAATGATGTCGACCCTAACTGTCCGGATAAGTATGATCAAACACCGCTCCGGTCTGCTGCTGTGAAGGGGGACGAGGGAGTAGTTAAGCTGCTGCTGGAACGGGAAGACGCGGACCCCAACCGCCCTGATGAGAATGATCGAACACCTCTCGGAGGTGCTGCCGCCGAGGGGCATGAAGGGATTGTAAAGCTACTACTTGGCCGGAAAGATGTCGACCCTAATCGCCCAGATACGAATAATCTAACACCACTCGGGTGGGCT
>Ga0307509_10001277_pt1 | contig 42720 bp, 42 predicted proteins | sample 10_EM_MG_FD_202245 | JGI IMG/M metagenome (GOLD analysis project Ga0307509, IMG submission 202245) | Populus trichocarpa ectomycorrhiza microbial communities from riparian zone in the Pacific Northwest, United States - 10_EM | ecosystem: Host-associated > Plants > Roots > Unclassified | place...
CCCGGAGGCCCCGTAACGAACTCTAGGGCTTCACTCTCTCCCAATTTACACCCCAAGGTTCCGGCATTCTGGACTGGACGGAAACTGGCAGACAGTCCAGCGGGTGAGACTGCAAGACGATATCACTATTTTTTCCTTTAGTCCTCCCTATTGGAAACTGTAGCTTCCAGAAGCGCCGAACTAAAAGGACTATTAATTGCCAACCCCTCCACCAGTCCGCCAAAAACAGTTGTGAACACTGGTATTAAAGTCTTCCCAAACGCCTTCGCTTGAGCCCGAATATGCCCCTGGCAGCCCACTCACGTGCCATAGCAAACCCCCTATCCATACTAAAGGTTCTATTCCTCTCCTCCCTCTTCGCCCCCTTCTGCACAGCTGACCGACCGTTCAACTTTGTCATGGGGAATCACTCGTTGGTTTTTCTAGGGACAAATGAATGTATTCCCCAGCTCCCGCAATATCCATGGCAGACTTAATGGCAACAGCAGTATCCCTGTGGCTCTTATCTCTCCCTTCCCTCCTCCCTTCTCTTCAGTCCTATCTCTGCGAGGTCTTTTCTCTCATTTTCCCACCCTCCACTACAATCACGGCCTCAACTACCTCACCCATTCCCCGAACTTGACTAGTCACCTCACGAAGGCTCCGTTTCCATTGCCCCGACCTTGATTCCTAAGATCCCACCGCACTCGCCATGACCACTTCTACTGGACTTATGCATTTTGCGGCGTGAAATTTTCGGGAATGGGTATTCCCGAAGGAGTGGGATATGCTCGAACAATCGGTCAATTTGTTGCACGCCAGAACGTATCCCGGAGATCAGGAAGCCCAACTAGTCCTACTACCAGGTGGGGGCCCTTGCTATCCTATTTATCCAATCTCAAGGGATCTATATTCCCCTTTGCGCAAAATGTTTTCCAGGTGTTAAGTGTCTAGTTTCCTTCCAGTCTGTTCCTTTATGGCTACGCTGGCGCTGTACACTACGTTTTATGACACAGCCCACATTGGAAATTTTTCCCGACAGGCGGAGAGTTATGCATCGAGTGTATCTTCTTTTACTCCCCTTTTGTAGAAAGGGACTTGGCGGCCAACGAAAGGCTATCGCGTTTCTAAGAAGTCCTGGGGTACAAGAATATCTATCACTGGAAGGTTTTATATTTGGGCTGAGATAAAAAGGCTCTTACTGGGCAAGTTACAAGTGTGCCTGTAGGCCCCAGCAAAGGCCATATTATCGGATACCCCCGCAGATTGGGCAAAGACGAAACTCCAGACCCGCGGGACGAAAATCTAGTAGCAGATACTCTAAAGAAGATTCCCAAAAACATGCTTAGATGTACGAATAGCAATAATAGTAGGAACAATGACCCACATTACCCGCTTACAGATGTGCATCTAGGTTTCTACTAGTTTCCTTAAATATCGAGGCAACATTGCATGAATCGACAACCCATCAGAGACCGGAAACGCTAAACAAAATGACGGGTAGATCGAAATTGGGAGATGCTTATAGCTCGACGACCGGGCGGACAAGAGCGCAAGATGGGGGTAAATCGAGAACTAGGCGGCAGTATCGATGTGGATCGGCCATGCCGGAGGGCCGCTACAAGTGTATGAGCTCTGGATTGCACTTTCAGTCCGGCTAGGACCCACAGATTTCCATGCTAACTATGCCCCTTCGATATCGGCATAGGTGAACTGATGCCAGCAGTTTACCTTAGTAGACAAGGAGGGATATGCTGTGGGGCCGCTCCACTTTATTCTTCTGGAGTATCTCTCCGCTCGCCCCGATGCTGGTATATTCAGTAGACTTCCCTCGGCAAAGAAAAAAATTTCTGCTTGACCTATCCGGATTCCCAACAAGTCAAAACCCCCCCAACAGCTCCTCCTCCTAATACCCAGAACACATCCTTTCTAGAATATTGTTCAGTACACTGGAGGACTCATGCGAAAAGGGAGCTTCCAGGCTACGAGACACCACCTGAGCTAGAGCTATCTGCTTATGAACTGTACAACTTACCACCGAACAGTCGGATCCCATCCTCTGATAATCTGCCAAACCCTATTTCCTTCATCCTTCTGTCCTAAATCCTATATACACCTGGTAGTAATAATGCATCCCTAGCACGCCGGGCCGAATATAAGAAAGGAAATATGGGAGAAGAGAAAAATGGAACCTTCAGGTGTCTGGAGCCGTGTGTTGTTGAGCTGAAGGGCTACGGTCAGGCGAAAGGTGACTTTTACAGCAGAAACGGTCGCCCAACGGAACGGAGCCGTTGCAGCCAAGAGGCTCTAACAACCTCCTGTGTAATTCGCAGGAGCCCAGGAGTTCGATTCCTTTCTTCATTTTGTTTATAGAATTTGACTGTGATAAGCTGTTTTGACCCCGGATGGGGGGATGGGCGTGGTGAGAGGTACGTCCCCTGGTTTTACCTGGGTATCGCTGGTGGGTGCTTATAGGGGCTTTTGCTCAGCTAATTGAAGGAGTACTGTGATTAGATATCGACCAAATTATCCTTAACGCGAGTAAACTATTTGGGTCGTTGGAGCGGCCCTCCATCCTGCACACCACATCGCGCATCGCGACCCGGAGCCATTTAAGTTGTCGCTACTTTGCTAGAGACGGAAGGGTATGACATCAACGAAGGAGATTTTGTGGTTGTACTGTACAATTCACCTCTTACATGGGCTGCTCATAATGGACATGAAAGAGTGAAAATTCTAATCGGGCGGGAAGATGTCAAGGGCGACAAGCTAGATGCGGCCGAACACCGCTCTCGATAATTACTAGTAATGCCCCTAAGAGAGCGATGTCGCTGCTCCGTCCTCGTTAAGCTGTAGCCCCCGGCCGGGATAGTACTATTCGAGGCCTAAGAGGCTCTGTATCTTTAAAATCACCGTCATCCTATTCGTTTTGCGCTATGCTACTCATGGAAGTTGTCCTTGGGCCTCACCTCCCCCCCGAAACAAATCCCAAGAGATAGGAATACACAAACACACATGCACACCATCCCCACCTATGCCCTCTTGGTTATTTTCTTTAATGGTCGGATCAGGATTTATGAGTTTTTGTTTACAAGGTCCGGTATATCGGTTAGTGGGGAGGGACAGTCCTACTGTTGGAGAAGGTCTAGTTTTAGTGGTTGCGGTTTTCATTATTATATCTGATTCTTCTCTAGCTCTAAACCGCCCGCATGTTTTTTTTTCTGGTCCAGTATTTTTCTTCGCTTTCTTCCAGTTGGGCGGTAGGTGCGGCAGAGGAAATGAGGTGTAAGATAGCGCAAGGGTCCTTGAGGCGATTTCCAAAAACTGATAAAGATCGTACCTACCATATAAGACCGGTTAAGGTAAGTGATAAAGTTATGGCTCAATCAACAGTACGACAACATACTTAGGAGATATATGGTGGTACCCCCATTCTAGACATTATTATAGAGGGTGGAAGGAGTCTGGCGCTTAGGCTTTCCATGTTATTCGCCCGTCTCCCTCGCCTCGGGATCAATTTGATACCATGAAATATACTGTACATATTAGTAGGGAAGCCGCCGAGGAAAGATATTGAGGCAGGTATCCAGAGACAACAGGGCTCGCACAAGCTAGCCAGCGGCATCGAACGGTTAAAACCCCAGAAATATGCCTCGCGAGGCCGGTGGAAACACCTCCAGACGGTATCCCAAAATCCTACTCCGCAATCACAAGGCTCCATCCTGGTCTCAATATGAAGCTGTCAAGGCAAAGCAAGAGGGAGTCTTTTAGCTCCCATACTGGGGATGACCTCACACAGGCCAATAGTAGGGGATCATGGTGCCGCTAACCACCGGTGCTGGGCTCGGCGCCCGGCACTGGAATTGTGTTGTTATGTTTGTTTCTGCCGAGTGATATTTTATGAGCTCACTCGCAATGGTCATGCTCGGGCCGGAGTAAGACCGGGCTCCGGCTATCTAAGATGGTAGTTTTATAGAGCTCGATGGGAGTTTCTGTTTTGACTAATTTTCTTTCCCTCCCTCAGACTGTAGAGAGATGGGGCAGCCAATACTAGCGTAGTGATTTAATGGCTGTAGTGACGAGCCCTGATATTTCGTGCTGTGCCCAAGTTCGGCTATGCTGGTAGCGGTTGGAATACATAATCCGCAAGGTGCCTCTATGGAAATCCCATCACTCCCGCCAGGAGAGGGTTCTCTGATTTGCGAAAATGCCATGCAGGAATTTTTCTCTGGTGGTGCCAGTTAACTTAGTAGCTAGTGTGTCATCGAGGCTCTTATCGAACCTCCTGTAGGGCATGCGGTTATGGGGAACACAGGTATGAGAGGTGGGTGGGACTAGGCAGATGGCTGGATTCTCGTTTTCGCATCCTATGCTAGGGGGATAGAAGGCGTTTGCTTTATTATTCATACTCGTTGCCGTTGGGGACTAAGGTCCTGGATGTCTAGTTTACCTTGTTGCTTCTTTCACATCATCTGCCCTTCGGTATAAGGTAGTTGGTTTGGTTTGGTTCATCCTTTATGCTAGTTGGCATAATGCACCGGGTATCGGATTTTGGGCTCCTAGATTGCTTAGGACTACGGAAGGTTGTGTGGGAGTTTCTTTCTTGAGGGCTTGACGTGCTCAATTCTGGAGGTCAGCCAAGGTTCCCGGAGTTGCTATCATAGCTATTCTAGATATACATACTGTATATCTCCTGGTCTATTTTTAGCTAGTGTCTCCATTGATAGTCTAATCCACTATCTTTTCTTATTTAGTATCATATGCTCCACTCACCCTGATCCCACTCGCACCACTGCCTCTTTAGTAATCACTTCAGTCCCTCACACGCTTGTTGGGGTTTATGATGGTAGCCCAAGCGGCGGGGGGCCTGGAAACTTTTTTTGTATATAACGGGCTCCAGAGAAAACAAAAAAATTTCACTATTCAAGCCTAGGCACTAAAAGTACTGCATCTCAAAGCTCTTCCCAAAATCCCATATATCATCCCCAACCCCCATCTGCCCTGGCTCTGCGATGTTGAATGCGGTGCCATCTCCCATCCACCCTCTCTCGCCCTCCGGCCCCGACCCCCCGCCCTTATCTTTCCGGACTCCCGAATCACCTATATCTCTCCCCACAATCAACAATACCCGTTCCAACAATTTACTCAATTGCTCGTGCGTTCTCATACTCGCCATGTCGTTCTCCGATATCTCATGTAACCACTTAACAACCTGACACATATCATAGATAATGCCATCCACATTCGGAGCCCTCTGGTGAATCGTTTCAAGAAGTAGGATTGCTTCGGCAACGACGAGGTAGTGCAGCACACACCACCACGGTATCTTCATCAACTGCTCTCTCTTATCTCCACTGGTATGGGCAACAAGAGAAACGATATCTCTAGCGGAGCTGACGCATGTGTGGGCGCCCAAACGGTTGAATTCTTCACTAAAGCCTATCTCTCTGGCACCAGGTTCTAATTGGCAGATGCAGGGGCGGAATATCAGGATTCTAATATTGTGGTAACGGAGAGCAAGATCCATCCTCTATTCAAATTTAGGATAAAAAAATTTAGAAGGACAGAAGAAGTATACTTGGCTCATAAAGTAGTTGTGACCTTCGCTGTTGCTGTGAGAGTCGTTGAATGTCAAACTCGGGATCAGCTTACTCTTCCACCTCTCTAACCGTCGGTCCAATCCCTCCATGGTCTCCTGGATACGATCCCGGGCCTTCTGTATCACAAGCTTACTTCGCGCAGAGTACAATTGACTTAGGACCTCGGACCCGATTGACGATAACTTAATAAGCGCGGCGAAATATGCGTCCTGGGCAGGATCAGATTCAAAGTCAAAGTCTCCTGATCTGGGCAATGGTGCACTGCTTTGATGAGCCTGTAGTCCAGATGGTCGCCCTGTAATCAATGCGAGGGTCGCTTCCAGGTAGCAAACAGAATACCAGACCCTAACACGCATCTCCTTTTGGCCAGCGTTTAGGGTGGAAGCTACGTTTCGAAGATGAAGGCCCATGCCATATGCAAGGCGGATTGCAAGTCCTGCGACATTCCAGGAGCTATCATTTTAAGTGCCCTTACATCAGCCTCCAGTGCCACGATCTGATATAAACGGTGGGACAAGGGTTGGACAACACTACCGATTTGTTTGCTTACTGGCTAGTAAATACATTCCTGTCAATCCCATCGCCTGGACATTCTGCAATGTAGCAATCTCAAACACCAGTCCTCCATCCAACGCCCCTAAGAGTCTTGCGCGGAGAAAGAAGGTTACATGTTGCCAGATGTCTGCCTTGTCCTCACCTATCATAGACAAGTGCCTCGCCCCAATCGCAAACACTAGGTTCATTATTGCGAGCCATTTCCCAGCAACCTTCGCAGGATCCTGGGTTTGATACAATACTTCAAACTGATTCTCGAAAAGCCCCTTATAAATGATCGGGAATAATGGATGAACCGTCTCAAAGTATATGTTAACGAGTGAGTCTGCCAAGTCTCTTGGTGGGAGAGCGTAAGCATCAATATGCTTGCCGGAGAAGGAAATATCGATGTCATCAAGGTGGTATGTCCATCCTAAGGATATCGTTCTGTTAGCTTTGAATTAAAGCAAGAGTAGAGCCTGAGGCCAAAAGTTCTATTAGACCACGCATACCGATTTCTTCGCTTTGTTCCCATGCTCCACCTTCTAGCTTATCCGACCTGTCGGCCAGAACGCTATTAGTACGCCCTTTAATCTCCTCCTTCAAAAGATTAATCCACAAAACCTCAGAACTTTTGCCCATATATCCGATAGGTTTATTGATAGAGAGCGTATTGATATCCTCTGCAAGGTGGTCCGGGTTGTCATCTGAATCCCAATCGTCCGAGGGCTCGGACTCACTATCCTGCGGGAGATCTGGGAACAGACTCTCTTGAATAGATGGCTCACGAGAAATTTTCCTGGCCTTTGTAGCGGTTGCTCGCGGCTATAGCAGACATCACTATGAGACGCACGTACAACGAAGAAAGGGGAAGCTGACTGCTGTGAGGGCATCTTGTACAGTTACTTGTGAAGCACTATCTAGTCCCGGTAGAAGCTCTCTTAGAAGTTTCTCGTAGGCATTCGTTCTCGCTTCGAGCTCTTGTAACCGCCTAGAAAAGGTTATTTCTAGTCCTTATATCCACATCCAGGTAACATGCCAGAAGCGGCACAAACCGAAAAAAGCTTACTTCCTCGCCATCTCCCTTTTGCCTTCACTATAATGGCAACTTATTTTGTAGTCAGCACAGTGACTGCATACGGGTCTTTAGCTATTAGTTAGGATATATTCTGAGAAAATATAAAAATCAGAAATAAAAACGATCCAAAAGGAAACTTGAGGGGCAGTCGGCTTGCCTCTGCGCATCGCACTATCAAAATAATGTTTGTTAGCAACGGGTCATTATCGCTGTGATTTGGTATACCTTAGTCTTCCGTTGTCTGCATGGCTCACAAGCATGAGATGCCCTCTTCATACCCTTTCGTTCTGCAGCTCTACTGCCCAACGCTCTGGCTCTCGGAATAGGTACTTTTGCCCTCCCAGATGAGGAGCGCACCTCCGTTACTACAGCACCCCCGAGGGCTTTGGGGTAGCTTCCTCCAGGATCCATTGCACCGATTGATTGAATGGGAATAAAAGAAATGTAGAATTTGAAAGGTTGTAGAAAAGGTCAAGAGACGTGGAGTAATGGTGGGGAACAAGAGAGGGCTTTCAATATATTGATTTTCAGCATTAGATTCCTGTTCAGTGGTATGACGTAGATTTGTAGTAGGTTTAGTCCAGGAGAGTGCAACCCATGAATGAGCGAGCCGAAAAAAGCGTCCCGAGAGCATTGAAAGAGAATTGTGACACGCTTCATAAGTAGGCATCTCACAGAAGTCTGCAAGCATTTTATCATTTTCTTACCCAAGCATAGAGCGGCGAAACTCGAAGGCGGAGGGTGTCGACCATGGAAATGGCGATCTGAAGCTTCTGACACCAAGCCAAACCTGAAGGAACACAAATCTCGGGTCCAAGACTGTTATAGACTAATTGTAGCTCGGCACGCCAAGGGGCAGATTAGGGTCTCGCCACGCCAGCTCGGATCTAGGATGTGTGCTAACGCACGGTTCGGGGTGGCTCATCGTAGTGCGTAGTGAAGCTCTTTAGTTCACGATGAAGTCTAATTTCGCTGCTGATCTGACAGAATATATAGACCAACGCCGCGAAGAAGGGGGGGAGCTTGTGATAGCTAGGATAAAATTCATTGAATTTACCATGGGTAATTCGTTTTGCTTGCATAGTGCTGCGCATACAAGATAGTAGAGGCTTATCTAAAATGCTATAACCTTGAAAAAGACCACACAAGGGATTCGAAAACATAAAAGTAGAAAGAAGCCTCTTCTGAGCACCTCTATCAAGCCATATTTTCCTAATGATCATTATTGTGTTGGTTTCTGGTCGATTCCGAGTGCCCGGCACCATAGCTTGAAGGCTTTTCAACGCCTGTGGTTTCTTTCGCCTTTCTCGTTTTGTCAAGCTCGACATCTAGATTGTGCCGGCTATCCCCGAACCACCAAACCATCTCCTGAGCCGTACAATGCAGTAGCACAATTCATTTCCCTCGTTCGCCGCTCAGAAATGCGAATCTCCTGCTTGAACCGCGCTGAAACGGCGTAGTAAGACTCCCCTTATTTAGCAAGCCTTAGATACCCATATCCAGGTGACATGTTAGGTTATGTGAGGAGACATCTAATGCCGCAGATCATCCACAAGTAGTCTAATCGAGAGCTCGGGCAGACAATAGGAATAGAAATCCGAACCATTTTACCAGCCTAGAGTACCAGCAGCAGACCCGAGTATAATACTCTCCTTCCTCTCCTTCGCACCAGATCTGACTTATACAAGAATTTAGAAACTTGTAGCAAATTGGTTAACAAACCCTAAGGCTACGAGTCTCTAGAGATTAACTTAAGGCTAGTGGTAGATGTAATATCGCGGTTGATGGAACGTCTTTCCACCGGGGGCAATCGAAATCCGGACACTAAGAAGGTCTGTTCCTGTGGGAATAGTTTGGGTTCAGGCGTTTATCCTAAACTCCGGATTTCTCTTTCTTTCCCATATCCATGTAAGAAGCCCATCGACAGGTACTGTACCAGCAGATGTCCTCACAGAGTGAGGAAAGCATGATAGGAGCAACATACCTATGCTAAGAGGGAGACTTTGCTAAGTCAGTTAGCTACTAGGAGTATATTGAACTCATCCCACCACCCTAGCAACAGCACTATCCTTTCCCCCTTAAATAGTGCTAATCGGCATTGCTTGCATCATTGTTCATAAAAGTAGGAGGTTTTATGCTTACTATACTTTCCTCCACCAATACATTCATATCCACACATTCATCCATCTATTCACACAAGGAACGCTATAGTGGGCAATATGGCAGCGCAGATTGATGAACGTTGAAGATGTTGGCAGAGAGGCATTATTGTGGAATCGGATGCCTCCTTTGCTCTCTGGAGTAGGGCAGCCACCTCAAACCCAACGCTAGCGATGGCTTGGTTGCAGTTCAATTGTCTCACACTCAGCAAAACCACAAGAAAAACCCCGATTGCCACTCACCCCACTTTGCTTAAAATTAGGCGCAACCCAATCGATCATTGGCTTAGCAAAGGCCTCCTCAAGATCACAGAGGCCACCGCCCTCGGGGGTCATTAAAAACCGGAAAACTATTTCTCCTGATTCCACGGTACTTAAGTACAATTCTCTAGGGATGGGGGTCATGTTTTCCGGTTCTAAATGACCCCCGAGTGCAAGTGCTCATATAAGGCTTGTATGGTACCGCCACTGTATCCATAATCCAGCCATTGAGAGAATATTTGGCTCTGTTCAGCTCAGTCAATCCTTATACCGCGGTCCTTCTTCTCCCCCCACAGTTGATTCTTCACGTTTTCCCTTTCCCTTTTCGATTTCTTAGAGAGCGATCCTTCCACACCAGCTACCACGGCCCGCGGGTGTCACCATAAGCTCAGCAAATAGCAAAGCCGTATGATACCAACAAGTTTATCCGCCTAAAGTGCCCAAAGCCATCAGCAAACATTCAGAAATGCCGTAACCCACCCACTGGCTTCAGTCGGCTGATACTCTAACGACTTAGTGGCCGTTTTGTTCGTAAGTTAATAAGTTACCGTTATCAAGGACGGGGCGATATAGCGAAGGCTGGTCACTCTCCTAAACACAGATGCCAGTATTCGCAACCAATCCACGCATGCTACCGTAAAATCCCCCTAGGCACAAAGGCTTTGTGCTCCGGCTCCGTCGCGGCTTCAGTTTTCTCGTGAACTAAACGATCAGCTGGTCAAGCTTTCAGTCCCAAACCACGAAAACCACCACTGGTCCAGAACATGATCAGGACGCAGAACCCAGAAAACCCATGGTTAAAACGTTGCAGCCGCGGATCTTGACGTTGTATTGCAACCCTCTCGTGCGGGAATAATCCCAGAAGAGCAACTTTAATCTTAATCTGGACAAAAGCCCCAAGACTCAAGTCGCTCAGCTCAGCAACAGATAGACTACCGTACCAACCCCCGGAGTTCAGATAGTGCCAGGCGCCAGGACGATGAAGGGCCAAGAGCGATGCCATCCGCTATCAAGACAATTAAAATATTATGCCTATAGGTAAGTTACATTCCTTCTTGGATATATCTTTCCCCGGTTTTACATCTTGTGTTTCTTAGTAGCTTTGCGAGGGCGAACTCAGCAGCAGCACCGTCGGTTTTAGCCCAATACAGTACCGTACAGTGCTTGCATGACCCATCTGACTGTTCTGTCAGATTCCACTTTATGCCTAGCCCAACGTAGATATCAATCTCGGCTCTACAGCCATCGTATTTAATTAGTCGATATGAGTAGCTTAATCTGAAGGTAAGTTACTGCCGTGTTTCCTTGATAAGCTCTCCAAGCAAGGTAAATGCAACCGTAGCTAAACTCCCAAGTTTATTCAGGCAAACCTCGAACCGGAAGGCGCCATTAGTCGCAGTGCCTGGACCGCAAGCCACATCAGGCATTCCGACTCTCCGATACACGGGTGGACTCCGCGCTACTCTGCAGAGAATCCTAGAGCACTGGAACATCACCTGCGAATGAATGGGTTATGGTATATAAAAATTGGATACGAGGATGCGCGCCCGGCGGACGGCTACATCCGTCAGCAGAAAAATCAACCTTCCAAACACGTCAACACTTGGCCGTTTAACTTCCCCGCACTTTCGGGTGCTCCTCGCGGGTTTCACAGGCGTCACCCCCGCCACTCAACTCCCCCTTCCCTCGGACAACTAGAGGTCAGGAATCCCTTGCTAGTCAACTAAAGGCTTCCAACTATTAATCGAGTGAGAAGCGATGAGTACGAAGGTCTCCTCTGTGCAAGGTCAACCGTTGCCAGACAAAGAAAAAGCCCTCATTATCCCAAATTGCCACACCATTATCGTTTCGTTCTTCCTTTTGACCTTCACTCAATTACGATATTCACCCGACGGCTGTCGCGAATATTAAATAAAAGGTAAAAACATCGCTTATGGAAGGGCTGGGCTTAGTTTAATCCTGCTGAGATCAGGCCCTGGGCGAGAGCCCGTGTGATAAAACAGCAAACCGAAGCCACGAGCTAACGAACCGGGCCATGATGCGATGTGCTGAAAAATTTTTCATACTCGACATAACGGACTTCTTCGATCTCTGGGGTTTATACAATTACGGCGGCGGCGGCGAGGGGTAAGGGGAACCACTATTATTTAAATAAGAAATATGGTAAAAGTGACAAAAAAAATAAATGGAGCGAAGGCTTCTGTCGTGCTTGAGCTGTGAAAAAGTAGAGTACAGCACTGTACAGCACTGTACTGTACATACCCGGTGCCCCGGCAGATCAGCAGGGTGAGTGAGGGAAGGGCAGGGAGGGGAGAGGTGCGGAGCGGGGAGGACCAATTTTTTTTCTGTTCGATTAAGAGATGGAAGGTCGATAAGAAGGTACTTGAGGCTTCTGCGGGTATTTTCAATTCTGGTTCGGAGGAAATTCCTCTTGTCGAGGTCTGCGAATAATGGCTGGGGGTTTGGGATGAGTTGTCTTTGGTGACCGAGTTTCGCGGACGATTCCGGCAGCATCAGCATCACAACCCCGAGAAGAGCAACACAAGGAGGAGCGGGGGAAGGTAAGGGAATTTAAAGATTACTGTATCGTGATGTTCATTTTCATTTCCACTACCGGTATTTTCACTACTCTACATCAATCCAGGGTATTTCTTAGAATGGTATCCTGAATCCCCCCCAGCACTGGTGGGGCTGTTATGTATTGGGTGGCAAGATAGTACCCGTATCAAAAGTACAGTACCAGCCATGCTGTACGATACTGTGCCAACAAAGTCGTAGTCTATTCCAGTTGGGTACCGCGAGAATAGAAGGGAATAACCCTGGTATCCCGTTCTCCCTATCAGACCGAGTTAACTTGTGATAGCGAGCCGCCCAATGGCCATCATCCGCCACGTCTCTGCAAGCGCCTCAAACGGGGGTGCATTCTGACAAGTCTCCCGTCAGATTTGCGGGCTGCCTTCGGAGAAGGAAGAGGCGAGAGAGTTTAAAAAAGTAAGGTATGGCTAGCCATGTAGCCAGTTGCTGGTAGAGCAGTATTATCGTGCTCATAGTGGTGGGTGGTGGTGGTGGTGTGCCGTGCCTGTTCTGTGTGGGTTGAGCAAACAATTCATCTTTTTTCTCCCTTTTCCTCTCCCCTTTTTCCTTTCCTTCCTAATGTTGCCATAATCAACCAGTCGGATTCCCGGAATTAAGAGAAAAGGGTGAGGTTTATCAGAACGTGGCTCCAATTGTGTTGATTATCAAACGTCAAGTCACAGAGTGGGGTGGTAGTGCCTTCTGAGTGGATTTCCTATACAAAACATTCTATTCACCCACTATTCTCCTCGAGAGAAATCAGATGAGATTTTGATTATTTTTTATTTTTCTCTAAAGTGTGTGTGCCGTTTCTGGAGCCAGAGTCAATAATTTTTCTTGACGATACCCACTGCAAACATGATTGATGAGGAGCAGCGGTTAGGGGATATTGGGGAGAAGGGAGAAGACCAACCGCCGATCGAAGAATCTAAGACGCAGGACAACGAGGATGGAACGAAGGCAGACAACGCAGCGACAGCAGAAGAGGAAGATGGAGGTGTTGCCGTGGACCAAGGTGAGAACAAGAACGAAGGGGAAAGTGGGGAGGGGGAGAAGAGCCAGGAGGGAAAAGAAGGGGATGATACCCCTTCTACTCCTTCAGAAAACATTGACAATACAGACGTTACAGAAACAAGCGAACCTGAAGGTGAGATTCAATCCATTCTCTTCAATTCAATTCAGCTCAGTTCAATTCTATTCTACCCCCCCCCCCATTTCCACTCTTCTTCCCTTTTTCTGTACTCGGAGAAGGAATTATAGTACAATAATCCCTTTTCTCTGTTGTTCCAAACTACGAATGCATTTTTCTATTCCAATCATCTACAAGCACAATAGCTTCTGATAAAAGGAGGGGCAGTTTATTTTACAAGGAACCCGTTCGTTCCACAAACACGATTTATTGCTAAAAATTAAGCGAGCCTCATAGGTGCGACCGAGTCCGCGACTCAGGAAGACCCGACTGCCGTTGTTGTTTCAACAGAAGAAGACCACCAGAATCCAGACACAGGCTCAGCCCCAGGCGAAGCTGAAGGGGATAACCCGCCTTCTCCCCCTGCTTCCACTTCTACTCCACACGAAGGCGACGAACAAGATACTACACAAGAAGACCAGCCTCCCATAGATTCGGTTGAAGCGGCCCAGGAAGGCGAGCAAAAAGAAGAAAAAGAATCACCTGACTCGAAGGCAAATTCAGAGGAAAATCCCGCACACACCGATCCCGATCCCGGCCTTGAGCCTGCGAACAGTGAAAAGAAGGAGGACCCCTCGATTACATCTGAGCCGCCAGGCGATCCAGGCGAGGTTGTAGTCGAAGAAAGTCTTACCGTTCCCGAGGAAAATACCGACTTAGCCCAGACTGTGACGGAGTCTCAGCCCGAGTCGAAAGACGAGCAACGAGAAGAAAAAGAGGTCGCAATAACAGAGGAGGAAAGCCAGGAATCATCAGAAGCGGTAGAAAAGCCAAGTCACCAGGGGGAATCAACCATCGATAACGATAACAATAATCCTCTTCCTGCAGAAACTTCAGGAGAGAGTCCGGATTCCGAAGATCCCTCCCCACCAGCTGATCAGATTCCGGTAGGACAGGGCGCTGAGGAGGTTGTCGAGACATTCCCAACAGAGCCTAACCCAACGCCGCTTGAAACTCCTGAGTCAACCCCCGCTTTTGATCTTATCGAGCCTCCCCCCCTTTTAGGCCCGATGTCTTCTCAACTTTCTACCATGCCGGGTGCCCTCGTCGAGGATTCCTCGCAGTTCAACTTACCCTCCGGAGAAGACCCATTTATCGACCAGCCACACTCAACCCTCGACGGTCCATTAGACGACGAAACGGCCGCTGCCGCCGCTGCAGCTGCCATGGCCATTTCTGCCGCCGATGCGCCCGATCTGGGCGCTGATAAGCCTAAGCACCGCAAGTCGCACAAGCGAAGAGACAAGAGCGAGAAGCCAGAAAAGGAGCGAAAACACCGCGACAAAGGCGAAAGAGAACACCGCGACAAGAGCGAAAAGGAACATAGGGTCAGGGAGCCTAAGGAGCCGAGGGAAAAGGGGGGAAAAGAAAAGCGACATAAAACTCCCGAAGAGAAAGCAGGCAAAGAGACGAGGCGCGCAGCGAAGTTGGCAGCAAAATTCGGCGCTATTCCACCAACCATCACCGTCGTCGACGATGAAGCAGTCAATGGCCAGTACGACCTACAACCGTCTTCGGTCGAAGATAAGACGAAACGCCGGCGTCGGCGCTCTAAGGTTGGTATCAGCGCGGATGGTGAACCAGAGGTTACCTTAGCGGAGGAACAGCCGGAAAAGGAGAAGAGGCATCGGCAGAAATCCGGCTCTAAGAAATCAGGCGGGGAAACCGATGTTGAGGACGGGAAGAGGTCTAAGAAAAAACATTCCCATACTCACATGACTTCCGAGGAGCGGGAAGAGAGGAGGAAAAGGCATGAAGAGAAGGCATTGCGCAAGGGTAAAGAACTTGGTAATTTCCACACTTGAATTATGATAGATGATATAATTGACTAACAAACAGTAGAGGAACAACTTAAGAACGGCAGTAGCAAAGAGGGTAAAGAAAGTAAAGAGGATAGGGAGAGGAGAAAAGCCGAAAAGGCCGCCCGCAGGGCTGCAAGGGCCGAGGCCACAATCTTCAACGGGGGAGGCACTGTGATTAACGGAGAAGGTACTATGATTAATGGCGAGGGCACTATGATAAATGGCGAGGGCACCGTGATCGATGGAGGCGCCACCGTCGTAAATGGCGGCATCGAACCTCACGACGACCAGACCGTTCTTCCAGAACCCGACGCAGAGCCCGGGCCAGAAGCAAGGACAGAGCTAGGTTTCGACCTCAACAACCCTTACCCCGCGGACCCCGAAGCCTCTCAACTCGAGCCCCCATCCGAGTTCCCCGCATCTGAATTTCCAGCATCAGAGTTCCCCGAATCTGAAGCGCCAGCACTGCTTCTATCCCCCGAGGAAGCCAAGCAGGCGCGCCGTGCCGCCCGTCGCACGCGCAAAGCTGAGCGGGAGACGCCGAAAGATTCTGGTCACTCCCTTTCCAGCGAGGGTAGGCGGGAGCATAGGCATCGCCATTACGAAAAAAAGCAGAGAACACCGGAGGAAGAGGAGGCTCGTCGGGCGAGAAAAGAGGAGAAGCGAAGAGCCCAGTCTATGGATACCCCGGCTGCGATGTTTTCTGAGAAGGGGGGGAAAGATACTAAAGGCAAGAAGACGAAGCGCCGAGGGAGCGAGACGGCGGAGAAGCAGGAAGGCGGAGAGAAACAGAAATTTAGCGTCCGGAAGACGCTTAGCCGCCTCTTGACTTTCTAGACTTGCAGGTCGGAAGAAGGGGAAGAAAGGAAAAAAGCACTGATGTTGAATCGGAAAAATATGACCGAGCAAGGAGTTTAATTGCTTTCTTTCTTAACATATTTTCCGGGTACCTGTTTTACTGATAATTGAGGAGTGGAAAGGGAGTAGGAGTTTTGTCTTAGTTGCAGTTTGTGGGTTGTCAAGCCGGTTGATGTTTTTGTATGATACCATTACTGACTCACGTCTTTGTTCCTTTGTTTTATGGCTAACTTATGAATACTCTACTCTGCTTACAATGGTTTCGTTGTGTTATGTGATAGCAAGGCTCTGGTGCTGGGATTAATCGGGGTTGTGCTCGGGAGATATCAATGAGATTCTTAAATAATGGCTCTGCTAGGTCTGGTGCTATATCTGGGAAGGCAGTACTTGCACTGTCCACGTGGGTAGAAGTGTCTAAGGCTGCATATTCATTGTTTTTATTCTTGCCAGTTAGGTGATGGAGTTGTTATAATATTAGCATGGTGATGGCTTAAAATTGACGTCGGATTGGTCTAATGAGAGTCGATTTCACCTAGTAAGTCGTATAGATTGCAACGGTTCGGCTTGCGAGCCCTACTATCATTGATTGCCCCTCATCACCCCAACACCAGCACATGAGTACTTTATCACAAGAGCCTTTGCTCGAACCTGGTATAAAGTACCCGAAAATATAATAAGATTATATACTTTATCGAATAAGGTATGATATATAGATAACTTAGATGACTTCCTCTCGACCATTAGAAAATCAGTAAGGTGCACTCCGCAGATTTGTGCGATAGCGGGTCTTTTAAGTGGTTTCCCGTAGCCACGGAGTGGGGCTGTTGCGCATAGGAAGCTATCATTCGGAGCCCTTTGGGGGTCCGTTTTGCTTAACTAGACGTTCTATCTTGATATATTATACTTCTCATTTTCCTTTCCATTTTGTCTTGCCAGCATTTTTATTAGCTCTGCTTAGGGGTTTTCATGTTGGTCTTCAACAATCTCGGATAGCTGGCTTCAACCCCCCCTTCATGGGACTTGGGGGGATGTGAGCTATGGCAATAGGATCGAACCGTAGGCTCACAGCTGGTTCTCTGAGGGGAGGCGCTGCGGGGGTTGTATTATATCACATCTAGGTTAATTGCTTTTCGAATTTGAGAGGCGTTGGAAACGCCTGTGGAGAGTCTGACGCTTAGTCGACCCCACAGGGTCCCTCGTCATAACCCTTTCGGATACTTCTCGGGCTCTCCCTCGCTTTGTATGATACTGTAAAAACTCAAATACTGTAGAAGAGAAATGTGCTAGGACGTTGGAATTTCCCTTCTCAGCTACGCGAGGGGAAACCACGGCAAACTCAGCCCCCAGTTAAGACAGAACAAAAGGAATATACGAGGCGCCTTGCTAGGAGGGGCAACTCCAACGTCCTAGCACATTTCTCTTCTATTCGAGTTTTTACGGTACGTTATCATAGTGAAAATCCTATCATATGATATCATGCACTTGCGTGGCAATTGTTTTTTTAGGGGTAGGGCATTGGGTCAACGATTAGTTAGTTTTTAACCTAAGATGCTCCCTGCATCATAGGAGATGACTCGGCTCCCCCTCTACCCCAGAACCACCTTGACCGGCGGAGCAGCATCTGCAAATCACTTTACGATTCTTATAGTAGGATATTTTTCGGAGGGGTGTGATATAAATAAAAGTTCGAACCACTTCACTCTTTCCTTCCCCACCCACTTTCTCTGCCACCAAAAGCACCAAACACGAAGTACAAAGAAAAGCACCAAACACTTAACAAAAAGGACAAAAAAAAACCGCTATGTCTATCAGGACCCCCATTTACTCTCTCGCCCTCCTACTAGCCTTCGTGGCATTCCTCGTGACCGCCTCCCCGGCCCCAACTCAAGACACTCCCACCCTCCTTACAAATGTATATCTCATCGCCGTCAACGCCAAAATTGTCCCAGTCCCCTTACCCGTCTTCGAACCCTCGTCAGACTGTCAAACATACACGTTCCTAACGAGATGGAATCCAACGGGTGGCTGGAATGCCAGACGTCCGGCGCGATCCCCTACGTCTACGATATTGTGCAAGCCGCGGTGAAAGTCCACTAGCCGGGATTCCGGTGCTTCTAGCACAATCTAAGTGGCTCGAGGTGTAGGACCCACGATAGCCATGGGACCGCCTCGCTCGGCCTTTGCAGGACTATGTCGCTGGGAGCTAGGTGTAAAGATTTGGTCTGGGTCGTATGAGGTTCTTGAGCGGTATAGAGTAAGAGGTGGCGCGGGTGGGTGTTTGGAGGGGATTGTGCACTAGTTAGGTAATTGACCGGTGTAGGCCAATAGCTCTCCTCCTCTGATGTGGCGTTGGAAGGGGAGTGGGGGGGCTCTTTCTCTCGTCCCGTTCCGATTGTTCTTTGTGCCTGCTGGTTCGAAATGAGTTCTTGAGCAGGAACTATCTGACTTCCCTCCAGGGTACGTTAATTTCTGCGGTGGTGGAAACTTTAAGATCAACCGCAGTATCCTCGATGGGGGTGGACTGCCATTGCAACTAATCGTTTGAGAATAGACATGCAAGGAAACGAATTAGAAGAGCGAGGAAAGAAAAAGAAATGATATTATATAATAGTGAAACTGAATGCGATGTCACAGGAAATGTCCCCCCATACGGGGGGTCCTAGTTGCTATTTTCCCACGGTGCGCCACCACCTAAGGATGGATTCTGTCTATGTTCCCCCTGACTGCCTTCGTGTTAGCGGTTTTATTATTATTATTCAATTCCTAACCCCTCCCCCATCTCCCCCGAAAATTCTGATCAGCGGCATTTCCCTACAGTCCATCATGGGCCCATTAGCTCACTCACTCCTGGTCACGTTAAACCATCAACACTGGACCGGCTCCATGCCACGGGAGCACTGCGCCATCGTCACCCCTTAGAAGTTAGTGTAGTCCTCCGTAGTATTTATCATTTAACTAAACTAGACATATTAAAAACCACGGTATCCCCTTTAATCCTCCCGCTTTATTACAATTCCCACGAACTAACCCAGTAGACAAAGCCCGCCGCGGCCTAAACCATTTTATAGTACTGTACACCTATAATACGAGAAAAACCGTGATATGGCCGCTTACTTGATCTAGGGGAATGTATGAAGAGGAGCTGTAAATAGTATGGAACGGCCAAGACCTGGGAGCATCCGGGCATGGAAACTCAGCCAGCCAGATTGTATTCCCCAGCTAAAACCCACATTTGGGAATTCACAACGGCCCGTAGGAAGGCCGCCTGCATAATGCACACTGAGAGATACCCCTCCGGACTGAAAACATGTAAACAAGCGAGTGATGACATATGAGGCAAACATCCATTCCCCCTATATATCGGTTGATATGGAGGGACAAATGAACTATGGGAGCAGAATTACTCTATCTTACAAGTTATAAAACTGATCTCTTGGTGTAGAAATTCATGCATAGCACGCCCTTCCTTGCTGCGTTTAGTGGGCAGGGAGCCGGGAGAGCCAGTATATATTCAAATTCTCACCAACTACGGAATTGAATCCAATATCTTATTGGGAAAACATGGGTCCGGAATACGATTAGATGCGCCGCAAAGTTGGCACTCGCACCCTTAGCCGCGAGAACCTAATTCTAAACCTCAGTGTTTCTCACCTCCGTCAGTTACTCCCACGGAGCCTGCTCCTATTGAGCACTATAAAATGTAGGACCAGAGGGATGTGCATCTTAGGCACTCCTATCGAGCCGTATCTTCTTAAAGGTGAGAAATTATTGTGATGGCTTTTGCTTTTTCCGTCAGTTCGGGAGAGGAGTGTTGTTCTACTTTAGTTAAGATCTGTAGGAAAGTGAAGGCTTTAAGTGGCAGGGGCCTCCTCTACTGGCACAGCTCAAATATGCAGATGGCGTCCTTTGGTCGTAATTTACGACATGGCTATCCACGCGTCGGACAGTACAAAACCGGAAGGTTGGCAGGACATCGAAGGCAAGGGCCGGGATACGCCCCGATGGGAGAAAATCGATGTCTGTCTATCCCTCAGCTAGGGCACGTAATAATATTAGACCACTCTTCCCCAACGGAGCGATTCTTGCCTGGCCGCGAGGTCTCACCAACACCAAAGTACACAAAGCCTCTTCACAATAAACACCGAGATTCCAGTTCGGGGGCTTCCTAGACAAGCACGCTTTGACTCCACTCTACTCACTACCCACCTCTCCCATCACCAAAACGAAAAAAGAAAAAAAAAGACTCGGTTGAGCTCTTTGTAAACAATATGATCGCCTTGAAAGGCCTCCCTCCTATCGAGGCCATAGCAATTTTATCAACTACCTAACGGTCGTTAATTACGATTGTTGTTTTCGGTGACTGCGGGCCCTCATGATTCTTTTCTACCATTCTTCCTATCTTGTAGGCCGGTTGGGCTCTCTATCGCGCAGAGAAATCGGTCATAGCACACTAGCATCATTGGCACTAGGTCACCCTACCGTAATACGGTAACTAGAACAATTTGCTTCACGCTAGTCGTCCGGAATTCCCTCTTTAGATTAAGCGGGGAAAAACTACGAAAAAACTACACCCACCTCAGCCTTCAGCTAAGACAAACAAAAAGAAATTCAGGCTCGGCCTTACCAGGAGAGGCAACTCCAACGTCTTAGCACGAGGGCCAATTATTCCAATTTTTACGGTATATCGAGCTAGAGTAATGGTTAAGAGAAGCCTAAAGTAAACATTCGAGGTTGAGAAATACGGGGAGTATAATATCAGATCAAACAAAAGGAACCGTTGCTGCAGGCGCTTCCTAGTTTTGTCATCGTATTCTAATGTCTATTCCACTTTGATAATAAACCCTTTTTCGGGCTTTTGCGGATCGTAGTTAGTAACCTCATACCGTAGAGAGACAAAAGATGGACTTTCAACCATTCCTAGAAGCAGTCGGGCAACAAATCCTTCCCGAGCTATGAGACTAGTTCTCTAGTATATCTACTCTATCCATCCACCGGTGTTTCCTATCTCCAGCTTCTACCACCAAGTAAGTGAATACCCAGGTAGTAATCTAGCGATCATAAGGACGCAAATACACCCCACCAGCTACGGTAGAACCGCTCAAACAATAGCCCAAGTGGTGGGGTGAAGAGACCTCACATTTAATCATTGATATTATTTCCCACAAGCTGTTCCATCTAGCAAACCTAGCGACCAAAGACCTTCAGCAAGCCCCCAGCCGAGAAATTTAGTGAAATCAAAGGGTTGATGGGCAAGATTACTTTCCCCATTCGATACTTCGTGTTTAAAGTTTGACGTCCGACCGTAGACGGTAGACGCCGCGGGTGTGGCAGCAGAGAGAAGGAGGGCAGCTTCGGTGGAGGCAATTATTTATGCAGCATGAGAAAGATGACTAGGATTGTGGATGGGGTTCTCGTAAGGATATGTGTCTAGGCAGCATATGCAGGGGTTATAGAGATAACATTTGTGGCCGAATCAACCCATATGTCGCACATCCTGGGAGAGAGATATGTATCCACAAGGTGCGGTTTCACTCGGAATTGGGCGAACTGGAAAGATACCGGTAGAGATGAATCCCAAAAGAGGACAATGCATGATATTATAGACCAACAGAGAAAGTCGGAAGTGGGGAGAATAAAATTTAATTCAAATCAAACAAATTGGAATGGAAGGGACGACTTGATGATTAAGGAAATAACGAAAACAATTTCATATCATAACACATAAGTACTGTAGAATCCCTACTCCATTGGTAACCCGAAATTCATAAGCACACCCAAACTCTGCACTCTCATTGCAGTAGAAACCCATGTTAAGAGTTCAAAGCGGCCAATCAACGAACGCGGAAACTCTAGCCATTCCGCACCTGCTGTACCTGGTCCATGCTCTGTGGCTGGGCCTGCCCAAGTTCTTGATCGGAATGGGGTTGCGCATGTTCCCCATGCTCCCCATCTTCAGCCTCTCTGCTCGGCAAACGCGAAATCGAACTTGCCCCAGGCGCCGGCGCAAGTGCACTAAACATCGTGAAAGCAAACGAAAATACCCTATAACACAAAACGATTAAACCCCTCGAACCACCCATTCACCCCCCGGGCCACTACCCCTCTCCCCTCCAAGCTGAGGATGGATTCGGAAAGAAACCTACAAGATCACCAACGAAATAAAGAATCTCGCCCTCATCAACTCACAAACCCTACTATTTTTCCTATTTTGCCCAAAACCACACTCGTGGAAGGGCCCATCCGTATTAAACCATCCTGCCGGTTTGTTCAAGAACCCCAGGTCCACCGCCTCGGAGACGTCAACCACCATCCAGAGGCAGAACTCTGCAAAGAAGAGGAGGAAAACCGATATCCCGTAGAGCCTACCGACGATGAAGTAGTAGTACATGTCTATCGCCAGATGCATTGTGGTTACGAGGGAAACGGAAAGGACCAGGATGCTTGTGAGAGCTAACTTAGTATCGATAAGAGGAAGCAAGCGATGGAGGAGGAAGTACCTGATTGTGTGCGAAAGCTTTGCTGTTTCTGCGATGCATATCGCAGCGTTCAGTATAGTCGCAAAGATAAAGGCAAAGAATGCCACTCGGATGGGGGTTCTCTTCCATTGCGGGTCGCCGGGAGGCAAGAAACTGGTTCCCATATCGAGGATAGAAAGAGAGAGATCGGCGATATTTTACCTTCTTGAGGATTCGCAAATGTCGCTCCTAGCAGTGTGCTCGAGTACTACTCTGTAGGGTAGTGGACCGTGATAACTTGGAAACACGGATTACTGGCAGACTGGGCGGGGAAAACCCACCCTCAATCGTGTCCCGAGGGTGGTTTCTCCCCATGTTGGCTCTATTTTTCTCGGCGCCTTGCGTGAATGGTTGGCCGGCCGGCCCCACTCGATATTGCTGGAGGCCCGCCACAGGTTTACGATTGGTCGGGGTACCGAATTGGTTATTCGGATGTCTCAGGTTGCGGTTGTGTGCTTCTACTGCGCGCGAAACAAATCTTTGGGAAAACAGAGACCGAGGATTAACTTATATGATAATAGGACATTTTTGGCGTCTCGTGGTGAGATATCATCCCCTAGTTGGTTGGTTGGTCGATACCAAGCAGGTCAAGGATATTTCCGGAAATCATGTATTCTCACACACAAAACATTTATAGGGGTTCGGGGGCTCAATGACGCGCCAAGAAAAAACTTTGATACTGTAGTTTCAATCTCTTCGGATATGGCCTTTCTCGCCCCGGCAATCAGTGCCCCAAGTTTTAATGGCCATCCTATCATACAAGTAATTCGAAATTGGTGAGGGTATTATTGCACTGCCGGTATAGCGGTTCTCCCGGTGTGGCACCCTCCCTTACTCGCGAACTACGCTCTCTGTCGGTCCGGCCCCTCTGTGCCTTCTTCCATCCCAAGTTTTCTAAGATGTATACGGGTCGGTCCTTAGATAGAACAATCAACGAGGATCACAGCAGAGAGTGATTTGTATGGCAACGAACGAAGCCCAATGGTGTCTTTACTGAGGATCTTTATGAACTCCAGGAGGTCTTATGTCTTTTATACCCTCTGGATGCTAATATATGCAACGCTTTCAAGCCTCGCAACCATCGATGGTGTTTGCGTTTGCATATAAACCACTATGATTACGATTAGGTGCCCGGCGCTGGTATGGAAGCTAACTTTGGGTGAGGGTCTCAGATTCCACAAAGCATCCTCACCCCAGAACGGTTCTAGCTACCTTCCAAACCTGGATTGGCGAGACAATCACCTTAAGCTGTTCTAGAGTGTGTTAACAGACGGTCTCACTTGGTAGATCCTTCGGCCCTATGAGTCTGCGCACAAATTTTAGCGGCCTTGTCGAAAGGTTTTCTCTGTAGAAGAAACGTGCTTTCCGAGTGATTTATTCTGACGGAGGCTTGGTAAATCGACATTAAGGAAGGACACGGCATTCCCTCTGCAAAAGGGAGCCCCCACCAGGCCTGTATCCAACGCTTCGAAACAGCGGAAAGGATATTATGGTTTTTAACAGCGCAGATAACTATTCAGCAATTGTAGAAATTTGTCGATCAAAAAAACGACCTTATTCTACATGCCATAATATAAGACTGATAGAAGACTAGCTATTCCCGGATGTTACTACTCTTCAGTCGAATGAACCGGTATTCGATGCCCCCATATATCAAAAAATTACACAGCACCTACCTTCTATTGGTGTTTGCCATCTCCCCTACCTTCTCCTACACTGTGCCCAGGGCTCCCAGGGAATCCTCTCACTCCGCCCTCTCATCACTGCGCCATCTATCTTTTCACTTTAACATCAACAATACTAATCCTTTTCTTAAGAAACGAAAGGGTCCCATCTTCTATAGTATACAGCCTACAGCTAGCCAGCTACCTTGACCTTCTGAAGGAAAAGATGCCAGAGCTCATTGAAAAATAATCGAGAGTAATTACTCCCTCACTAGGTTGTTAGATATACTGAGTCGCTAATTTGGCTACTGGATTTGGGTGAGGATATCTCGGGTTTTGTTAACGGGGAATTGGTTGAGAAATTAGAGAGAATTAGTTAGGAGGGGGGGGGTCGGTAGTCTAATTTAATTTTTTTGCCTAGTGACTAAACTCCCTAGAGACATTGTTAAACTTCTTTGCGTCATTCAGCTCGAGCTCTATAGCTCACGGGGCATGACAATGGAGGAGATGATAAACATTTTGAAAGCAGTAAGATGGTTTCTGGTACAGCGTGTAATGTTGACTTTGGCCGCAGGCACGTTACTAGCGTCATCCATTCAATTAATGGACTACCGGTATGCTAACGACTATATATAACCCCGTGATGCTGTTCGTCCATTATTTATAAGAGAAGGCATGGTCCTATCATGTCTGATCTAAGTTATTGTAACGGAGATTCCCACCACTACGGCAGAGATGAGAAACTAAAATGTTCCGGAACCGTGAAAAAGGGCTTCCTTTGAAATACACCATACCAACAACTTAGGAAGAAATCCCTCCTCCTACTCCTCCCCCCCCCAAAAAAAGCAAAATCCCAAAATCCAGCTTTCCAGTGGGATAAGTATTTGTTCCCGGGTTATGATACCTCTCCATGAAATACCTAGCTGGCGCAGAGGTTGACATGTCAAGAACCGGTTAATCCCTGTCGCAATTTAGCAGGGGCCCAGGAGCTCAATTCACGCTCACAAATGAGTTATTATCTAACAATCCGTCATTTAGGGGCAGGAAAACTGAGAATTCCTCAAATCCTGCCCCTCTGGGAACTGGGAGATTGGAGGACTTGGCCCCTTCATCAATAGATAGGGCTAAGGGGCTTGAACCAGTCCTGCTACGAGGTGGTAGAATCCGACTCTAGACCTTCGGGTTGGCGATCGCCGGGGTAGCAGAGGGGAAGGAAGGAAGGAAGGAAGGAATTTCTTTTTGCTTCCTTTGTTTTGGAAAGAGCGGAAATGGGTTACTAAGGCTGTATGTAGATGGATATTTTTGCCATTTCCACTCTTGGCTTACACCTACAGTCACGCCTGGCGATAAATGAACGTCTAGAATTCAGACTTCAGAATCTCGTTCACTAATTTTTACTATGGGGGTTCACAATAGCAAGCTGCTCTCTCCAGTAAATTCACTACCGGTGGGATGGCCGTGAGACACTGTTCCTTATAGCCCGGGATTCACTACAGTATAAGGAGGTTCATTATAGCCATGTGCAACTGTACACCCGTCCTTACAGGAGGAATGTTACAGTATGCCACCTTAAGCCACATCATCCATCAAACCCTAATAATAGTGGGATATCGTACAAAGCCAAACAGGTATGATAAATTCAAGCACTATCATAGAAAGAAAAAAGTCGGGGGTGGTATCATACCACATCCCAATACCGTACTCCCCCCCATCTTGTATAGCATGATACTACACTATCACAAACTCCCGGATAAAAAAATGAATACCGGTATGAAAATAATAATAAAAAACACCAACGCAACGGGGCAGTACTGTGTTGTACAGTACTCCATCCTTATCCTTATCAAGGGAACATAGACAGTAGTGAGTATGATACATACACACGGAGCGCTCGCGGAATGCCCTACTCCTTAGCTTACGGGGGTGGACAGGCAGAGCAATATAGATTCCTGCCTTGGCAATCATTTCCGGATAGCTGGCTGGGAGAGTGGCTGGCTGTCCTATCTTGTGGCTCACAGTTGCTAGGAAGGGGATTGTTTGGAGGCGTTATGGGTAGCACATGTATTATATATAATGCGATAACCTTTGACTAATCTGCGTGCTTACCCCACATTTCTAGTTGGCTTATAGAGAGATGCCTTAACCAGGTTAGGGATGAGTGGATGAAATTCAGAAACTAGAAATCCCGGGAATTACCAAACAAGCTCTAAAATGTCTGGCATAATATATACACATGCACCCGACGGAGGTTGGAGATGCTAGACGGTTGATACTATACAGAATTTCAAACTTTCAAAAAAGTCCTCTACCGCATTCTAGTCTATTCTCCTTCGCTGGTTGGAACGCAGTCTGGGGATAGGTCCTCCACATTATCCAACCTCAAACGCCCCTTCGTACTACAGCACTCACGCTCGAGCACTCACACCACGCATGGCCCACCGGCAAGCCTAGCTCACGCGAACACCCCAAATCCAGCCTCCGACCCAGGCCCACCCAGAAACCACCTATCCACCATATGAAACCAAACGAATGAAAAAAAAACTCACACAATAGACACCCGGGCTGTTTCCCAAAACGCCAAGCAACCTACCGATCCCAAAACAACGAACGGCTTTTCCCCAAGTCGCCCGAAATAAACAAAGGAAATACAGGAAAGGAAAGGACAATGTAATGAATAATGAGTAAGCGAGTGGGCGCTCGCTTAGGCCACCAGTAGAAAGGCAAATAAGCCTTCACGATGCCTCAGTTTCTACGCCCGGCCTTCTGGGTTCCATCACGAATTTGCCCTTAAGGTCTTTCCCCTTCCCGACTACGCCCCTCCCGACCCACGCCAACGTCCGCGTCCCCTTCCACTGCATGGCGCCCCTTTCCCGTCTGTGCAGTTCTCCAATCGATTCCTTCTTACGGCTTAGTCTTCGTTTGATGTCTCCTATTGAATTCCTCCCTCCACCTACTTCTTCACCACTGTCCGTGTCCTCCCCACTGCTGTTGCCCGAGCTACCGCTGCTTGTCGACAATGCGTCGTCATGTTGGTGGTGGTGGTCGATGCATTTTACCGCACGGCATATATCCTCCATTGCATCGAGTTTTCGATGCGTTGGTGTTAGGCCTCTTCGGAACCGAACAGTTAATACCACGCTTCCAACACATTTCCCGATGCCCACTGCGTCTCCATAATTCTGGACGAAGCGGTCAACGTCCTCTGGCTGGTAAACCCCTAATCGAACAGTAGTCACCTCGTCGTCCGGAATATCCTTCAACCAAAGCATAGCGACTGCAAGACATTTATCGCGCCGGACGACAGAATCTCTTCTAAAGTAAAGTATACATGGCACGGCATATCGATGTCGAACTGATAAACGAAAACGTTTATTCTCCAAGGACCACCCGGGAGCAGTAGAAACAGCAACAGCTTGGTGCGCGTTTCTCTTACTGAGCGGCGTTCGAAATGTAAGATATCCGGCAGCCGCAACTTGTCCGTCAGTTATATCTTGCGCAGAAATGAAACGTGATACAACTTCCACCGAGCCAATGTCTGCTCCCAACATCTGTTTCGGTAGCGAGGTATCGATCGAACGGAAGAGCAATGATATTCTAATCTTTCCATATCCCACGCCTCCCTGGATAGGATAATATCTCGAGATAACACTCGAATTCTGAAACACCTTATTCAACTTCAATTCCACAGCCCCCAATATAGGATCGTTTTCCCTATTTCTTGAATCTTCAACAACAACCAGCACGGTGCTTTCCCTATAGTCTCGAACAAACCTTTCCGTGCCGGCGTTGAAAAACGGCTTGCTGGTCATTGGTTTTACGCGAGTTTTGTAAATCTTCTGGTAATCGAGAATGATTGAACAGTACGCCGACGGAAGGCTGGAGGATTCTTCTTCCTCAATTGCTTGGGTCTGCTCCTTTCGAAGATGTGGGTTGGAACGCGACTTCGTGCCGTTAACTGTGTGGGTTTCGAGGGCTACAATATTATGGATCTGAATAGACAGAATACCTGAGGGGAGAAACGGCGCTGGAGGGACATGGGTTACGCGACAATCCCTAGGAACAGGTTTACTGTCGGAGGGTGATTTGAGGTCGGGATGGTTCTTTGCTACCATTAACCAGCCGCCAACAGGCAGAGCAGATTTGGGGTAACTCACCTTCATATCCTCCGGCAACCTCTCATCAGCACCATCAGTGCGAGCGCTTTCACTCAACTCAGCCTTCCCATGAAATACCACCGACCAGTTTAAATGGCCGGGCACTATTTGCCCTCTCTCAAACCCCCGCAAACTATCCCTTCTCTTGTAAACTTTCCCCCGATTCCTCACCAGATTCGTGACATCAACATCTGTTCTACCAACCATGTCATCCGCCGTAAACCTATCCGAGTCCCATAGCTCCACACTCAACTTCTCGCCCGCCTTCACTTCATCGGCGCTAACCAATAACACAGCGGTCTCGTCCCATACAGGACTCAAATCGCAAAAGATTATCCTTGTAGACCAAAGCGGCTTCGCGAATTTCGAGTAGCTCAATGTTACGTAGCAGTCGCTTTTGCCGTTCAGATCGGCTGCCTTTACAGCTTCTGCAGAGTGTATATGCACTACGAGTACTCCGATTGCGTTGGTGTCCTTCTTGATATCATCACCCGTAAGGATTTTGGAAATATCAAAGGTGTAATTCGACGGTGCAACGTACGACCTAGCGGCAGTACGGATGGAAGAATTCACAAAGTCACTGATAAGTGGAAGGTTCATGACATTGAAAAATCGTTGATTCAACGGGACGGCAGCTATCTCGATCTTTGGCATCCCAAGAAGGGTAAAGGTTGCGAGTTTGATGAAGGGGGGGTCAGGGATCGTTTGCAGTTTCAGGCGACCTGGAAAGCGTGAGCGAAAAAGTAATTACGGCTAAGATTTGGAATTACGGTGTAAGGGCGGGTCTCACATGTTCCTGTGCAACCACGAAGCTCAATCCATACGGCTGATGAATTTTGTTAACGGAATTCGTGAAGGTAAGGACAGGGAAGGAACTCACGAATAGGTGTTCCCAAAACCCCCTCTACTCCTAACGTAAAGCAGATCAACAAACTAGCATTTTTCGCCTTGCTTGCCGCGTCGCTACCGCTTGGACTCGCTCTATAGGCAAAAGCAACTTCTAAGGAGACCCATTCACCGACCTCTTCCTGCTCGTTCAATCTCTCATTCGCACCCTTTCCACCGCCCTCATTGAGCCACCTCACGGACAGAACTCGAATTGGTGTGGCCCCCTGGCCAACGCCGCTGATCTTCACCTGGCTCACCACGGGAGGCATCGACGCTTGCATAACATCCTCAATCAGGTCGACAACAGTAGAGAAGAGGTCGGCATTGATTTGAGGCCACAGTTTTGAGATGGCGCCGTTGAGCCATTCAACCGATTCGTTGCCCTCCGGACCGGGAGTGTTCATCCTCTAGTTAATTTCGTCAGATAAAAAGGCCACAGATAAAGCAGTGCGGATAGCAAACCTGATTCCCACGATCAGATTGTTCGTAAAACACGACATCTGCCCAGAGGCCCTCCACGCGCCGCCACCACGACACAGCAATTCCGATAGCGATGAAGATGGATATTGAATAGGGCAAGTGAAGCACACCATTGAGAAGGACAAACGTCGATGCTATGAAGGCCATGTACCTTACCGTGAAGCTCCGGAACTGCAAAAGTTAACAAAAGAGCAATGAGGTAAGGGAACGACGGAGGCCACCTCTTCCATAAATTGAGACCATAATGTTGGCGGGTAGATATCTGGTGCCGTCCGTGGGATTTCGAGCGGAGGAGCATATTTCGCATCACAGATCTTGATGCTATCCAACCCACCCCCAAATTAGCCAAGCCAGCCCCACTGAAAATGAAATATCATACCAAGGAAACAGACAAACTCACTCACTCCCAGTAATTGGATCGGAAACCAGGGTAGAATGTTCTTCTATCTTTCTCCTCCTCTCCTCCTCCAGCTGATTGTCCGGGCTGGCCTGTCGATGCGGATAAATCTCCCACAGGGAGCCAATCCGGGGAACCGGGTTTCTCCCAGAGTAGAATCGTGGATCGGCTTTGGGTTGGCTAACATTCCTCCTCTCGAAGCTGGTGGTGGAGCGTCCAGGGGGACAGTCAAGACACTCAGAAGAGGACCTGTTGGTCAGGGGCGAAGGGCTAGTGGCTGGTCTAGAAGAACAGTCCATTGTTATTGCCCGAGGGCATCTAGGTAATAGTGAGGGAGGTTAAGGCAGGTGGATTAAGGTGTTGCACGGTGGTATATAGAAATTGAGGTAAAGTCTCCCTCCCATAAACTTAACCTTCAGAGTGATGGGGTAAGATCTATAAACGGGCACTGCACAAGCACCGGAATGATACCAGGCGAGAAAAGTATCCGAACATGCAGTATACCATCGGGGGGATTGGGGGAGAGTGGCAGGAATAAAGTGTGCACCAGGACAGAATACAATGCAGTACTCGAGTAGAAGAACGGGACAGACGAGCTTAGTCCAGTTGAGCCACAGAAAGTCGGAAATGGGAAAAATTTTAGAAGAAAAGGGAGAAAAAGAGCCCGCGCAATTTCGGAGGAAAAACAGGTATATTTCAGGGATACCTGAGTGCAGGTGCCTGTATCCCGCCTTTCCTCAATGTGGCGTTCACCTCTCACCTCTCCCCTATTGGGACGAATGGAACTGGGCAGCGGTGCTGTATCATAGGTAGGGAGTAGGGGGTGGGAGAGATAAAAGCTTGGTCAATTCCCCCCCTTTGTAAATGGCTGGTACCCTACTACCACCTCCACCTCGGGGGCCTCTACACTACCCAGACCCCGCTAGCAGCACTGTGTGGCTAGTATTGCACTGCCTCTGGTTACACCACCGTTCTGCCAGTGGCTTGCTACGTTTTACCCCCCGGTGCCAGTACTCTTGGACTGGTTTCGGTAACACACATCATATAAAAGTTTTTTTGTTTACCTACAAAACAGAGAGAGGGTTTGCCCACGGCCCTACGACCAGGACGATGAAGGACAGGCGCGAGTAGCATGATCAATTTATTTCTTATGTTCAGTTGAATACAGGTGGTGTTTCCCTCCTTGCCTGCCTCTCCTTGTGGGAGGATGTGCGGTTGGCTCCAGACCAGAGGGGCTGTAGGGTTGTGGTTTTCATTGGACTGGGTTGGGTTTCTTTTGTCAGAGATGTCTGGGGGGGTTTTTCTTGCTGCTTCCTGCTTGGGCTTGTCGGGTGCCATGTTTGTTTTTACTTGCTTGGTGTCTTTTGTTCAGGATGTGCGGTTGGTTCCATACCAGAGGGACTTGGGGTGGCTTGTTTTCCCCTAGCCGGAGGTGGAGGGTTTTTGACGCCATGGGATTTTTCCCGAATGCGAGGTCTGTACCTTAAACAGATAAATTCTATGACTTAACAAAAAAAAAATCCCCCCCTTTGTAAAGACAAGTTGCCGCGGAGCAAGAAGTGGAAGAGGAGTGCTCACTGCATAAATTACCGGTACCGGTACTCGAGTAGTCTTCTCGAGTGCCAGCAGCGGAAAGGAGAGGGAGATGTGTTGCATAATCACCAGAAGAGGCATTTGCCCACACAGGTTTAGACTAACTCCATTTCTACGAGTATAGTACCGGTATTTCTCGAGGGATGGCCGGCTCCCGGCTTCCAGCATCATCATCTCAGCTCCTTGTGATATTCCAGAGCGTGAGAAAACCGGATTCTGCCGTCCTTCCGAAAGGCTTAGCCTGAAGAATGGAGTGAAAGCGTTACGCGTCCAATCCCGGTATGCCACAAGAGTGCTCTGGCCCGTTCCCTGTGTTACTGAGTAAACCATCATACCGGAACGGTATAAGTCACGGCCCCTCTGGGTAGATTATCGTGCTCGATTACAGTATTGCACAGTAGACTGTTTGAGTGCACCGGTACTTTATCTTCTCCCATCTCGAACGAGCAGCCCATTCAAAAACTCAGGCCAAAAAGAAAAAGAACAAATTAAGCATTCGATACTTGACAAACTTCAACTTCATCACTAGGGACAGAGCTAGAGCACAGGGTAAATAGAACCCTAACCCCAAAGCAGGAGAGGTGGAAAGGGGTTCGCCCGGATTATCTGTTTTGCCGCTGTTGTCTCAACCAACACCTGGGCGCCTCAAGGGCCATCTTTTCCCAACGCGTCTCCAAAGCCGCCCCTTCCAAATCACTCACTACCGATAGGTCAGCGGGTAGTTTGGTACCCATCGTCACAGTTTGCTTTGCTTTCACCGCTCTGACAAATGGCTGCACGACTCTTACACCAGACATAGAATATCACTTACATTCTGAAATCCCGCACACCACCACCGTACCTGTGCAATACCGGCAGTACCGGTACCAAGTGGCGAATATCCTGCAGTAAACGCGTAATCGTGAAACCCTCAACGAAAAAGCCCCATCGTAGGTTAGGGGCGGGAGGATCGTACTCGAACGGCGAGATACAGTGCCTATCATCATATTCTAGTGGAAATCCGAATGCCACGTCCACCACCCAAGAAAACCTGCTGCAGAAGGGAAGGATAAAATTAAATTACTGGCAGCTACAGTACCAGTACGGTACTTTCAGGGTCATAGCTTGAGCTTATGCTGTGATGGCTCCCGTGAAGCCCCTCCGCCGCATAATCGCACGTAAACTGTGGCGGGTGTCCTTCTCCCATGCGCGCGGCTTCTCACACACAGGGCACTCGCTGGTAGGTCTCACGAGCCTCAACCTCGAGAGCATAAGAGACCCAGCCACATCAGAACTATATATAATTCCGACCAAACTGTGATAGCAGTTAGGATTGGGGCTTTTCCTTTTACGAGAGGGTCCGGTGTGGGATCTTAATATTGTTTTGTTCAAGGGTTGAAGTTTCTTTTTATTATCGAAGGTTTAAGCCATGCCTCAGGGCGCATTCTAGGATTTTCCTGTACTTGCTACAATTAAATCGCGGATTTAACAAAAAATAAATAAATAAAATCGCAGAGTGTTTGCGGGATACTAACAACCCCCCCTCGTATCTCCTACAATCTTAACCCTTTTCTGAATTTCATCACCGATACTGTAACGCTCCTCGAGTTCTGGTACTTGCGCGGTGCAGAAGTTTCCGGAAATGTGGACTTTGGCTTGGCGCTAACTTAGCTGTTGCCGCCTCCAGAGTCCCATGCCAAGTCTCCTCCACATTTCCGGAAACTTCTGAACTGCGCAAGTACTTGTAGCTTTCTTGGGATGAACTAACACGACCTGATGGTCCTAACCCTGCTAACGTAATGCTACTTCGGGCCCTAGAGCGTGGCACATTTAGGACGCCAACGGCACACTGCTGACCCCGATTTGCGTGCAAGCACTATGTATGCAGCGTGGTCAAGGAGCCTACAAACACTTGCTGCCACCCCCCCCCTCAGAACTAGGGCATCATCTAAAAACACTTTTTGCCTGCTAACACCCTGGAGGACCGGAAGGGGCTCGCCGATAAGTTACCGCCATGCTCTGCTTTCACCAAGTTACCGGTTGACCTGCTGTTTGAATGATTGACTGACCCAAACAGCTTCCAGCCTGGATGGCGGGTGGGCCTGATCCAGTCCAGGCTTTCAAGGTAATATCTGCAGAGCTCAATACTCGAGCCAGGTTCGAGCAGCGTTCTCAATACGCTCAAGCAAGCTGCCCTTTCAACAAATTGGGATTGCGTGATCCGTGTCGAACACTATAACCGTACTGTAGACAAGCCTTAATTTAGTCGCTGCGTTGACCCTAATCTGGCTCGGCTCTTGTTTGGTACTAGTACTCCTACTCACGTCAATCGTATTCTGGCAGGGTGTTGGTGTTATCTAAATTAGCTCTTCCAACACTACCGACACTCGCTAACTTACCGGTACTCCCGTTGCGACGTTTGACCCAGAAACGGCCGTTGAAAATTTGCGACATATAGCACTGGCCTTCACCAGACTTTTGTTCGCAAGGCTTATCTACCGAACGGGGTATACCCGATCAGTGGCCTACCATACTCCGAGGAAGATATTTATGTGGCGGCTACGGACACTTGGCCTTACTCGAGTAGGTCTGTGTGGATAGTCTAGTAGACTGTGTTTCTGATAGTCGCTAGCCCTCTTCGCCTTTCGTTGACTTGGGGTCTGGTGCCGGTATCATACACGATGAAGAGGGCTGCTTGTTGTAGAAATTCGTGATTTAGGGGAATAGCCATCTACGGTGCTGGGGAAGCTTCGCGGATATCTTAGCAGGCGGGGCACACCAGATATCTGAATATCCTGGATTCTAGTTACGTCTATTTTATATGTACTATCGTATCACCATGTATAAGTTAGTGGTTTACCTGGTATCGCGGTGCGTCAGCTACTTCTGGTAGCCAGATGTGCGTGTCCTAGTCTAGTCTACTCCTCGGAAGTTATTAACGGACTCGGTGGTCAGTGAAGGTGCGAAATGTAGCGTGCTTTTTATGTGTGCATTTCTATGCCAGGGCACCGGTAGTTCATACCGTAAGCTATTGCATTCACCTTTAGCTATGTGGGTTCCAATATCGTTATAATATTATGCTTTTATTTTAACCTCACTTCTTCAGAGGTTATAGCACTTTTGTGGGGCATGATTAACGAGTCAACATTCCGGAACCAATTTTTCTTCTTTATAGCTTAACTTTAGTTGAAGGTTTCTCCAAAGGTATGGCAGAATAGCTGCTATAGTGTTTTGATGAACATTATAGTTTTTTTACTAGTTGAGCCTGACTTCCTTTTCCGAGAACAGAGAATGGCACTGCACCTTCAGTTTACACGGCAATTTATGGGGAAAGGGCGGTTTGGCAATAATAGGGCAGCCCGTAGAGCCCAATTCAATCGGTTCCATACAAGTAGGTCTGTATTTACAGTTACTACCTTTCCGGAACTACAGGAGGCAAAACCTTTTTTTTTTTTTGCTCCGCGGGCGTAAGTTAAATGCAGGCACCAATGGGGAAATACCCCCCTTGGGCCACAGTAAAGAGAAGTTCCGTTTCACAAAGGCCTTTGGCAAGTGACTGCGTTTTACACTCCTTTGGCTTTGCTGCTACTCGGCAGATGAAGGACATCACCCCTAAGTTCATTTCTCTGGCTCAGATCTACAGCCTCGTGGGTAGTTTTCGTCCTGCAACCTTATTGAGGGGAACCAAGGTTTTCAGTCCTCCAGTTCCCCTCGTGGGGCTATATCTTTTGCTATCCCTTATCGAAGTGATGGACTGTTCAATAGGGAATATTTGGGCTCCTGCCAATTGCCTGGGCGCTGGTTACTCTTTTACATATTTACAGCTCCACTAAACAGGCATTTTGAGTAACATCTGATCGAGTAATCCCATCGTGGGTCTTAGGCTAGAGTATGATGAGATCCTGGCTTGGTGCCCTGGTGAGGCTAGCTTCCGGTGATGTGTGGTGGTGGGACTACATGGCTCATCACCACCCGCTGTATTTATTCTATCATAGTTTAGGTCTTCCACTACTACTCAACATGCAAGGGAGTAATTTTTTTCCTACCACGGCCTTTCCTTTCCTATCGCGGTTTTTCCTCGGGGTGTGATTTCTAACTTGTGCATTATGGATTTTCTATCAGTATCGCCTTCGGAAAGAGAACTAATCCTGCCAGTAGGTGGACCGAGTTTTTTTCTCTCTACCTCAATTTGAAGGGAGTTAGTTCACGTTGTTTTCGATTGACTGAATTATGTGAGCAGATACATTCTCAAGAGAAAAGAAATCACGTTTACATCTATCGGCGCATATCAATCTTGAGGGCTTTCATGAGCTGTGGGATAAAAACCAATAACTTGTGATGGCTATGTTCGTATTTATTAGAATTTCTGCCCACTTGGGGAAAATTTACGGATTGGGTGGAGAGATGTACCGTACAGTATGGCTTCCGCCTGCGATGGCACAACATTGCTGACTTTGTGTGGACTGTTGGCTTGGTGGGACCTCTTACAGATTATGTCATCCTTGTATAGAAACACCTTATAACTTTTGTGAGTTTGGAGAGGAGGGGGCATTTGATTGGGCGAGGAATATTCATCAAAATGCACACTCCATCCCGGCCAACAAGTAGCTCGGCCAAGAGGATGTTTCGTTGAGCAAGTAGGACACTTGCCGGTTGGACTATCCTAAAAGATAAAATAATTTCTGACCCATGATATCTCATTAACAAAGTGCTTATCATACCTGATCTAGTTGCGTCCACAGTACTTCAAAGCCGGAGGGAACGAAGGTGCAATCAAACCTGTTACCCACTTCGCTATTATGGCCCTGATGCGTCGGCAACGTTGTAATGCTCGAACTGATCACATATCCTAGTTCTGTTCCCTGGTAAGATAATCAAATAATATTACCTCTATTTCGGATTTACCTGTATGATACGCGAAGTATCAATCTTGACAAGTGCGATAAGGCCAATCGGGGCGTCGAGCCCAGCCGAGAGAGAATCTCGGAGTAGTATATTCTCGAAGACCTTAAGCCCTGTCCATTTTTTTGTAACCCCCATCCCCTTCCATTTATCATTAGGGATACGCGTGGCTCAGACCCGGGACTGCTTGGACACAATAACCAAAAAGGAAAACACAAAGTCCTATTTAGCGGCTGGGATATACACTGGGATCTTTTCATGAGAACTAGAATATCATGGAGGTAGAGCGGCCTACTTGGTGAGGGGGATGAACTATTTGGGTAAGGGGAATATCCCCTTTACCGAGTAAAATCTCTTGGTGATCCGGATGGAACATATATACTGTGTCGACTTTGTGTGTAAGAAAGTCCACCACTTTGGTGGTCATTGCAGTGGGTAGACTTTGTGGAATGATATTTTATGTGAGCTCTATATAAAGGTTATGCAACTTTCGCAGGTGCCTGTGTTATGCGAAAGGCGTACGGAATGCCTGGTGTGGTGACGAGGGGATAAAATTTGACTCCAAGAGTCTTTGTGACATCAGACTACCGCCCAAAAGCACCTTGGGGCATAGTGTTGCAATACTCGATCGATACTTGAACAGAAGAAGTGATAATAGATAACGGTTAAGATTGTTAATCGCAGCGAACTGCTGCTACAAGAATGATAGGGAAGATATAGACCAGTTATATAGCGAAGTGGTTTAGTCCTGCTTGTACAGTGCCGTTAGAAAAGTTCGGGGACAAACACCAAAACACACCACAAGTGCCACTTTCCAGCACACCAGAACAGCTCCATCTCAGTTAATTAGAGCTTGAAATTTTACCAACACTACAGCTTGTATCTAATGTATGATACATGCTAAAAGATTTAGATTTTTTTGCGAATCTTTAAGAGGAGGTATGCTCTGTATTCTAGCTTGACGTTAGAATTGAGTGCCAAGACCCCAACTCTATACTTCACAATTCAATAGGTGCTGGGACAGTTTTGCCGCTGAACAGTGCAAAGATGTCCACTCAGATATTGAATTACTAGGTACATGAAACCCAGATGTCTGACAACCACAATTACCACTTCAAGGAGTGTCTACAGGGCTTGGAACTATAAAGAGGCTCTACCAGCCCAGAATAGTGAGTTTGAGACAGTGCCTGGTTTTTTTAAATTTCAGAGAATTGTAGTGCTATTAGGCACTCTAGTGTTCGGGCATCTTGAAATGTGGTAAATTTGGTGTGTTTTGGTGTTTGTCCCGAACTTTTCTAACGGCACTGTATGATACCACCAGGATTCTGTAACAAAGAACAAAGGTATTCGAAGAAAGTATATACTGTAGGAATAAAAGAAATAATAAAGGAGGTATAAAGAGGTCCAAACTGATACCCGGATTGAGGATAAAAATATAAATACCTGAAAGAAGCATTTGAGAAGAGAAGGAAACCTTGTACCAACAAATAGTCCTATTGTTATCGAGTGATATTCTGTGACGTTCGGCTATATCTTTCCCAGCTAACATATATATGATTAGGCGCTGCTGCTAAGGATGGCCTGGAACACAGGACATGGTTTGGTGTCCTAGTTTGGTGTCGTTTTTTTAAATTTTCCTAAGGTGAAAGTCTGGCGAATTACTCGAGTACATACGGTACTAGTACTTTTACAGGACACCTCAAATAACAAGCCTGACATAAGCTGAAACATGTAATTAGAAGACGGTACGACCACACCCGCTCTCTGCTCAAGTATAAATATAAGAAGCGGCGGCAGCGCTATGACAAGCATAGCAAGGAGCGGGGGGGACTATGAGGGCAAAAAGGAAGCTAAGCGAAAGAACCACGAGCCCCACAAAAACCCCGCATTACCACCCCGCAAAATCCCACGCCTCAACGGGCGCACTGCAACTCTGCCAGGACAGCGGCCTAATATCCCTGGGGTGCAAATCCGCATACCCCACCCTTCCCAAGCACCACCTACACATGAAAAGGCCACCATAAGGCGGGCTACCCCTCGTCCCGCACATCCAGCAGGAGTAGCAATAATCTGCACTATCCGACTTCTTGCAGCAGGTTGGGTCCGGGGGGGCTATGCGGTCACGCTTCATGAAGTCGTTGAAGTCGTAGTAGACGTCGTCCTGGTTCGCCAATTCTATGGCGCATTCCTGGCAGTATATATTTGCTGCGGAGGCGCACGTACATGGGAGTATCTTGGAGGATGGGGAGCAGGTGGGGCATATCCAGCGGCGACGGGTCTCGCTCCGTGCTGGCGGGGATTGGCGGCAATACTTTGGTTATGTTAGTTTTAGCACTTTTTTTTTTGGGGGTAGGATGTTGAAGCCTACTTTACAAGAATCCCGCCAACACCCTTCCCGTTTGCACATTTGCACGTCCATGTCCTCGTTTGGGTCCTCTTCTCGCGCTTTGTGCTCCTTGGGCTTGAGGAAGTACATATATTCTGGGACCCCCCAGCAAGGGGGTCCAGAGCAGATCCGGATGCACCTTGCCAATACGCTCTTACGGGAAGCACGGCTCTGGAGGTTCAATGTGTGGTAGATGGCTGGATGGGACAGTGCGAGATTGTAGACGTCTTTTCGGGGAAGATGGGTTATGAGGTGGCGGGTTATTGGGTATTGAGAGATCGCATTGAGGGCTCTCGTCAGTGTTGGGGGCGGTAGGGTGCTCTGGTTGGTGGATTGCTCGGCCTCTTGAGGGAAACACATATTGCGGAGGAGAGCTAGTGTTGGGGGCTTATTGGTTTCGGCAGTCCCGAGAAGGTTCTTAGGGAGCAGCGTGAAGTAAGAGAGCGTTGGCTATTTGAACACTTTGCGACTGGAGTATCTATCTTAAAAGGCTTGCCGACACTCAGGGCCGCCGCCATAAAAAGGGATAGGCCCCGTAGAGTCTTACGAGGACATCCTTGGTTCCATATAACCCAATTCCATACTGGGCCTTGCTTTTGTGATGATATCCTGCTAGAAAAACAAATATTCAGTTGAACTACCGAAATTTTGTATATTGACGAGCCGGAGATAGACCTTGCCGTAAAAAACGATAGGACCCTTAATTACTTGTGTAAATCGGACGAGGCAAGAAGCTGGTTGATTTTGTGTTCTTTAGCAGCCGCATAACTGCCGTGGAAGCAAGATCTGCCTCGTAGACGCAGGGGAGGAAGCGTATACCTCTCCGTAAGAGTAAATCCTAAACCGAAGGCAGGAAGTTGTGGGGATAAGAAATAAGTAGGGGGAGAGTCAAACGTAACCCTCTAAAATTTAATGATGTTGGGATTTACAAATGAGAATTGGAGTTGAGATTTTCGCAGTGTTATACCGAGAAAGCACCATTTCGAGAAAACACAAGGAAACCCGTGGTCCCTAATATTTCGTTGAGAGGGCCAATAATTCTCGGAAATTACTATAAAAGATGGGTAGAGAAGACCTTAGAAGGTTGCGGTGTGGGAGCTATGCAAATAAGGTTGTATGGCGGGCTTTTGTGAAATACACCCAACTAGGCAGGCTTTCTTTATTTGTCTTCATCGAGGTTCTGCCCCGCCTTGCTTTTATTTTTTTGTTTTTGTTTTTATTTAAAAAACCCCCTCGATCAGTCAGTTTCTTAAGAGAAATGAGGAAGAATGAAGGAACCTAGGCACGTAGTTGTTATAATACTATCGCCCATTTTGTCACTTTCCCGATGAGCATACCGGTATATGCTCAATCCCCTGATATCGGATTTTCTGGCTATGCGGACTCCAGGAGTCCGAAAATGGCCAACTAGTCTGCCGACCATGTTACACCAGGAATTCGACTGTTGGGCCCGGTTGGAGGGGAGATGAATCTGACCGGAAGTTAGAAGACAATCCCTATATGGCATCCAGAAGCCCAACTATTAATGAAATACAGATACCAATCGGTTAATAGGGGGACCGTTGGGAAGGGCAGGGATGGGGCGCAAAGGTGATAACGGAGGGTAACTCAAGCGGAGCTACGCCCTTTTACCCCTCTCGGTTGTCTTCCGAGAGCCGGCTTTGATAGTTCCCTAATATGCAAATTTAGACCGAATTGCAATTATTTGGTGGAGCAAAGCGTGCATAAGATCCACCAAAGCCCCCCAGGGACCTGTTTTGGAGGGCTGGGGTGACAAGGCTAAGATACACACAGTGCAAATAAGAGTGGGTTGCCAACCTCGCCTGGGCCTGGTCATGACCGGTGGGCGTCCATCATGCGGTTCTTTACTAGGGGCTCGAGGTGCGAAGACAGTTTCTTGTGTTATGGGGCTTGGGCCGCCGGTATGCTGAGTGCTGGTGGTGGTGGTCGAGGGTAGGCATGGTAAGTAAAGCCGGGTGACAAAAAGCTTTGACCATTTGCTATTTTACAGTACACAAAAAACAGTCATTTTCAGAAGCCCATAGCTCAACACCTCCCCAAGCAAGAAATTTCAAGAGATTTCGAGAACAATGAGAGCAACTATCTCTTTCCATAGTGAAAATATCAAGCCTGTAAATTAATCACTCATGATGTTTTGTGCAATGGTGTGCGAAGATCGGAAAGTGACTTAGGAGGTTGTATGAGGATACCATAGAAAAGATACATGACAACCACATGTGTTATGGGCTATCTCTGGTTTCTCAATTCCATAAACCTTCTATTATACTTATTTTTTTCTCTTAAAAACTACTCTCTACCTGTTCCCCAGTTTGATTTGGCCTAGGGGGGAACCTCCAGATTCAGGGGTGTTTAAATGGTTGGTAAAGAGTGGTTGATTTTGGTGTAAAATGGCCGTCGGCTCGAGTGTTTTGTCCCTGGCTTTTATATTCTATACAGCGTGTGCCTAAGAGCCAGGCTAGACATGCAGCATCTAGGAGGTATAATCTACTTCACGTGACTCATATTCATACTAGCTGCCAGAAAAGCAGGTTCCATACCGTACCCTGGGCAAATGATTGGAACAGCGGCCGGTAGGAAATTGTTGCACTTAAACAAGGGTGGGGTGCAAGGTGGGCATCAGCTCTGCTTTCTTAACACCACCTCCGCTTCGTACCACAAAAACCTCTCATGGTCCCAGGCTAGATACAAAACTAAGGGGTGATTGTCCCTGCAATAAAGTTCAAACCATCAAGCAAAAGATCTGAGAGCCTTCAGAGGGACCATCTTTAGGACAGGCTCTGTCTTCTAGCACTTTAGGCCCTTGGCTCGACAAACAGATTGGAAGCAAGACTTTCACTTTAGCCTTGTGCATTGAGGCAGAAGGACGGGAGCCTACCCCTTTTAGTGGATGGGAAAGTAAGGGTGTAATGCCCCTACAATAGGTAGCTACAATTACTGCCAGCTTAGCCCAAATGGTATACCAAGTGGTAGCCAGGAGGGGTATGGTCTGGTATGCTTAGTATACAAAAGGCTAGTTAACCTCAAGCTGTAACGACTTTACGATAGGTACCTACAATGACTACCACTTTAGCCCAAATTGTAGACCAAGTGGTAACCAGAGGTGGTATGGTCCTGTGTACTTAGTATACGAAAGGCTTGTTAACCTTAGACAAGGCTGAGGGAATGTGTAACAGGTTTACTCCTGTTTAATAAAAAGGGTACAATAAAGGGCTAGGGGTTGACCAGCAAGCGCTAGGTTTAAGGGAGGCTTCAAGAGACCTGGAGATAGAGAGATAATAGTTAAAGGGCAAGTAGGAACTAAAGCATCGCCATTCAACCAAGTATATTCATAAATCAAGAGTCTGCTGAAGTTTGCCATTCTCCTGCTAGCCAGGTGTTACACAGACATGAATAGCTCACATATATACGAGGTATACAGCTTCAAGAAGATAACTGTATATCCGAACCCCCAGGTGTAACGACCCTACGATAGGTAGCTACAATCACTATCACCTTAGCCCAAATGGTATACCAAGAGGTAACCAGAGGTGGTATGGTCTCGTATACTTGATACAAATAGCTGGTAAACCTAGGATAAGGTCTAGGGAATAGTTGAGTAGCCTTGAGGTACTCTACTAGGCAGGGTAACCTTTCGGGAGCACATTCGCATAAGGTCAAGAGAATTATGGGAATGTTACACGGACCTCCGAGGCGACTTCTGTGGTCGC
>Ga0307509_10001279_pt1 | contig 42691 bp, 38 predicted proteins | sample 10_EM_MG_FD_202245 | JGI IMG/M metagenome (GOLD analysis project Ga0307509, IMG submission 202245) | Populus trichocarpa ectomycorrhiza microbial communities from riparian zone in the Pacific Northwest, United States - 10_EM | ecosystem: Host-associated > Plants > Roots > Unclassified | place...
CGTCCCCATGCTGGCCTAACTCGTTCTCCTCACTCTCCTCACTCTCCTCACTCTGGCCATCATTACCCTCATATTCCCCATCATTAGAGTCTAGACTCTCATCCGCTGACTCTAAGACCTGCTGCCAGTTGTACAGGACAGGCTCTGGTACCTGGAGTCGTGAAGAAGCTGGCTCCTGTACGGCATCCTTCCTCCTATGTACAGCGGACCCAGCCATAACAGACTCAGCACTGGGTAATGTTATTATAGTTAATCCGTCCCTAGACCCTGATCCCCGGAAACATCTGCAAAGGACCTCTGTTCCCCTTTGCCTTTCCTGCCTCGATGAATGCGCTCAGGCCATCATAAGCCGCGGCTGTTGTTGTGACATAGTATGCAGGTGAATAGTGATAGAAGAGAATTGCAGTGTATGATGTTGAGGTGCAGGTGGTGTTAGGAAGCCTCTATTGGTAGGTAGCTAAGGGAACGAGATGGGGTGTGAACGTAGAAGATCGAAATGGTCGGCCTAGCATTATTAAGAACTAAGGACATTCACGGTTCATTACTGGCTTTCAACTCCGCTGGCGTCAGCACACACCGCGCGTCCAAATTGCAGGTTGATACCTGATATAGGAATTTGCACCCGAAGACTGGACTGCGGTGCGATTTCACTGGGCAAATACGCGTGTTAGGTACTTGGGGTTCCTGAACCAGATGAAAAAAGGTTTATCAGAATGTACCAACTACTCTGGTTTGAGTAGGTCTGCCAAGCGGACAGAAACAAATGCGGGTACGGCTAGGGCTCGGGCCCGGACGCTAATGGCAGAAAGTGAAAGCTGCTGCTAAGGCTTAACGGATGGGATATAAGATGAAAAGCTAGGATAGGAATAGTAATGAAATAGGCAACCCTGAACGAAAAACAGCTAGAGAAGAACAAGAATTATCCGCACAAGTCCAAAGAGCAAACCGCTAAAGCCAGCAGAGAAAACATACACCAAAGGAAAGAGAGCTGGAAAAGAGCAAGAATGATCTGCGAAGATACCAAGAGCAAGTCCCACGAGCCGACCCGGTAAACGCAGAACAGCTCATGGCAAACAAGAATGGTCTGCAAATCTCTAAGAGGGACCCCATTGAGCAACAAAGTGTCCGTAGACTACATTGGGTTTGGGTAAGCCGGAACGGCAACAGCCGGGCCAATCCAAACAAGAAATGTGTGGGAAAAAATACATGGATTACTCGCAAAACTCTAAAAGTTAAACTCCAAATGAAAAACACCCAAAGGAAAGAGCCGCAGGATCTGCGGACAGTCACAGGTCTAAATTAAGTATACTGATTAGGGCAAGCAGCCCAGACGTGGGGGGCTAATCTAAAACAGAAATAGTCAGGAAACAGCGAGAATAGCATGAACTCTAGAAGCCAAAATGAAAATACCAAAAGGAAAGGTCGAAGGGTCCATCGTGGCCTAGTACTTGTAAATTGCTTGAAATGGACCTGCATCCTCACCTAGCGAGACATCAGCCACATTGGTCGGGGCAGGAGAGCTTTGTTCGCAGAGCTAGTGAGCCAGGACAGAAATGGACTTAAGCGGACTCCCAACGCCTGTTTCTGCCAGAACTGCCGCAGACCTTGCCAACAGAATGGATGAAAAACCTGGTTGTCGTAACCGGAACTTACAAGGTGTAGAGTATGCACTTGAGTCGGTTGGGGAGTCAGCGGGCAGGCTTAATTCTCGTCCAACTTCTTCAGCTGTCGGAATATCCGCACACACATCGCCAGTATGTGGATCCTCAGAGGGGGAATCGCTTCTGCCGGGCGTATCAACCTGTGTCGCCAATGTGTTGACAGGCTGCTCGGCCCCTGAGGCCAGCATCAAGTGATGCACAGCTGACCTTCTGCCCTCTGCCTGCTCAGAGGCTGCAGACGCATGATAGTGACCTGGATTGAGAGAAAACGGAGACGGACTGTTTGTCGGACTAGTCCTGTCAGCCAGTTGCCAACTCAGATTATGCACCCCATCGCGTGTGTCTGGCTCAATCTGAATGCCGGCACCGATTGCCCCCACCTGGCGGGCCACCTTCCTCTAGGGTTCCGGACTTCTATCTGAACTGTATGGCTCATTGGCCTCTTGCATGACCGCCAGGTTGCGTTTACCACTGTGATTAGCTTGCGTCCGGGATGCTTTCTTTAGGTCAGTTTCCCGTTCTCCTTGTCTACTAGACCTCAAAACATGAGCGCCCATGTTAGCACGAGGGACAGAAGCTTGCGTGCCAGACATATTCGAGCCCTATCTTCTGAAGGCAGTGGGCAAACGTTTTCAAGAGGCTCAAGGTTAGTTAGAAAACTTCGTCGAAGAGAAATAGTTGATTTTGCAAGAAGAGATTGTCAATAGTGCGAATGCATGGATGCGGGAACAGCAGAATGCGCTCTATCGGCAAGCCATGTCGGTGCAGATGTTAAAGGGAAGAGTAGCAGCCCTCGAACAAGCCCAACACGAAAACCATGACATTGACCTTGAGAATCATGTTGTGAGGAGAGCAGCTCCACCGTTACCTTTGGTGCAAGCACCCCCTGTTCACTACGGTGCGGAATTGGCACAGTATATGGTTGATGAAAGATATGAGTCCTTTCTGACCGAGCTTGCATCACAAAACTTGCGGCAGCAAATGCCGTAGATGCCCAACACCAGTGGTTTAGGGAGCAACAACAACACCTTGCTCAATCCGCATCACAGCTATCCCCTTTGAAAACCGCAATCGCCCAAGTCCTTAGTTCGAGAAGGTAAACCCGTGCCGCCGTTACTGGCCTAGGTAAAGCACAGGAGCTACGAAAGGTTAGCCAGGAACGGAGCACTGGCGCTGGTTCTGGTGGTGTGTCACCTCAACCGGCAACCCCTGCTAGCAATCCCCAGGTGGCTGCCCTCCTAGTAGTCGAACCAAGAACCCCTCTGATTGTAGTAGAAGACGAACGTCCTTTTGATGTCGCTGCATCGAGTCCTTTGCCAGCGACACCTCACAACCCAACGGCCTTTGCTCCCTCAACAGTGCCTGCAGCTCCGGCAAAACCTTCAGGTAATGCGGGATGGGGCGGATTTCCGTGGCCAGCAGCGCAGTCAGCTACACCTTATTTTTCTGCTGGTTGTAGGATCAAGGGAGAAGGCAGGGAACTCACTTGAACTCATCGGGTACCTTGTCTACGAAGCGAGGATGAACCTATTGTACTTCCTCCCAGTCCTGAGCCAGTACCTTCGAAGATGAAAAAGATCTGTTGCTCCTATTGTGATGCATCAACGCATATAGCGTTGGACGATTGTTGGAATTTCAATAAGAAATTCCCACCCCCACAGAATACCACCAACCGACCTCCTATATCTTCGACTATGTCAATACCCCGTTCCGATAGAATGGATGAAGATAGTGAGGAAGGTTCGAGATTTAGTGGGTATGATAGGCCTAGGTCTACCGGAGGTAGAAATACCGCAGGTAGAGGTGGAGACGGAGGAAGAATTCGGCCGAGAGGTGGCAATGTTGCTGGTGGAGGAGACCCGTGTGATTCCGACCTCTCTTCCGATAGGGCCAACTCCGCCTCCCCACCTTTCGATCCGCGCAAAATCCTTGGTAGTCGTGTGGACCACGCGGATGAGGCAAGGACGGCGAAGTATGATAAACGGTTAAGGCGACTTCTGAAGCTTCGCAAGACGCAACGGAATAGCAAGGGATCCGCTCACAAGCCCAAAAAGCGTGAGCCCCTTGGGGTAGACCCTTTGGATGGTGACCCTAAAGACACCCAACGTTTCATACAAGATGTCGAGATTAAGCTAAACTATTTCAGAGGATCCCTCGTAGATGATATGGATAAAATTAGCCTCCCCATTCCCCTCCTTCGTGCCTGAGCCAAAGAATGGTACCTTAGCATCGATGTCTATATCAATAAGGATGTAGCCATCCATGACCAGAGGCTGTTTGACCCAAATAATGTTCTTCGAACATGGGAAGGCTTTCACAAGCGGCTGGTATCTAGTTTTGGTGGGCACTCAGATCGAGATCGTGCTCTTCGTGAGTGGAATGGTTTATCCATGCAGCCAGGAAAGTTGGATCTGTTCGTAGATGAACTAATCCGGCTGGCAAATAAGTGGAAATATGGTGGGGACTATGTGAAGGATATGGCTCGCGTGGGGATGACAACTGATCTATGTAATGCGTGGGCTATGAAGCCTCCACACCCCAAAGACTATGTTGACTACCTAAACCTTCTGGAAAATACAGGTCACCAGTTACAAGATGTCGCTTCTTTCAACCGTACTGTTGGCAGAGCAAAAGACTCCTCTCATCGTGACAAGAGCGACGATAGGCATACCTCCACTAGAAGCAGAGAAAGGAGAGAGAAGGTTCGGGCCCTCGTAATCCCAAACATACCAACCCAGCGCCGCGGTCTTTCCGACCGCCAGAATCAGAGCATTCAAAAGCGCATAAAGATATAGCGCAAACTCTGATCAATCCTCGCAAACGGTGGAACCAATGCTCACCCTGTGGAGATCCGAAACACTTCTGGCGCAAATGTCCGGCAGCCACTCCTGTTGGGGCCTCGGCCAAGCTTCAGCGTAAGCGAACCATTAATGAGGCAGGACACCATGACCGTGCTTCGATTCCGAAAGCAAGACACATTGAAGCTCCTCCACCCGCTGTTAAACCAGTAGAGGCACAGATTCGCGGATCGGCTCCGCAAATAGTCGAAGTGGATACGGATGCGTCGGACTAGGTAAGGCCCTACCTCTATCCTTTAGTTTTAGAAAAGCACTAACTCCAGGTCCACGCCCAGATGGCATGAAGGGCGGAAATGGAAGATGTGGACTGTATGTTCCTCCCTCAAAGAACCTACAAGCTGAAACCAATATGTATTATAGGAATGACCGGGTGGATTGGTTTTCTTTCGGATGTTTTGGAGATGGTTACGGCTCTTTCTTTGGTATTTATGTTGATTTCATTTCTTATCTAATTTTGCGAAAGTTTGCTTTATTTTCATATGGAAGGAAATGATGTTGGGCTTACGTTTTGAGTTATGAGGGTTATCATTTTGATTTCGTCAGGCTGGACTTGGCTTACCAATTTAAGTTATTCTGGAAGTGTACCTGAGGAGGGTTAAGGACCTGCAATCATGCTGGCGTGATAGTAAACCCCCAAGCTATTTGAAACCATGTAATTGTACCCATTTGATAACTTCTCACGACCCGCTGTGGCCGCTCTTGTATTGGAAGGCAAGAGATATTGAGCAGTAATCCCTAGAAAACATCACCACATACCTGATACTAACCAACAATGTTTAGCGACGAGAGACCAGCTAAGCCGTTGAGGCTTGCAGGTCCTCCGCCACACACTAGGTCTATACATGTGAATGTAAGGCTCAAGTGGAGCCACAATGGGAAGAACCAGAGCAAAGAGGCTCTATTATTGTTGGATAGTGGCGCTACGTGCGTAGTATGAAGTAGCACTTGGGTTAGCAATGCCCAGCTACCATGTATACGTCGGGAGACTCCGACACCTATTTCTGATGCAGGCGGGAATCACAGCCCTGGTTCAGGTCCCCACTGTACAAAGACAGTTGATATGTCAATAGGAGACCATACCAATAAGATGAGATTTGAGCTTGCCGATACGCCTTCAGGACACCTGGACGGTTATCTGCAGATGGCATGGTTGAAGGACCACAACCCAGATATCAACTGGGAAAGGGGAAGTCTGAAGTGGCGCTCAGACTATTGTAAGACCCATTGTCTCCGAAGCAAGAGTCGTATAGAGTTTATTACCTGCGAGGAACTCTTAGCCGAGGATCCCAACAACATGTTTGTATGTGGGATACGCCTTTGGACTAGTGAAGATGGAGAAGACATAAGTCTTAGGCTGCTGCCCGAATACCAGGATTACGCTGATATATTCAGCGAAGAAAAGATCAACATCTTGCCGAAGCATACCGAGTATGACCACCACATTGACTTGGTCCCGGGCTCTGACTTGGCCAAAACCACATATACCCGCTCACCGTTCGGGAAGTACAGGTATTAAAGGTGTATATCAATGAGATGGAACAGTCCGGCAAGATCCGGAGATCATCCTCTCCGATAGGTGCTCACATCCTGTTCGTACCGAAGCCTCATGGAACACTTCGGTTATGTGTTGATTACCAAGGGTTAAATAAGATTACTATTAAGAATAAGTATCCATTGCCCTTGATGAACGAGCTACGTAGTAGGCTCGGGAAAGCCACAGTGTTCACCAAACTGGACCTGAAGAATGGCTATTACCTCATCGGCATGGCAGAAGGAGAAGAATAGAAGACGGCTTTCAAAAGTGGGTATGGCTTAGACGAATATACATACTCTCATGCCAGTTGGACTTTGTAACGCGCCATCAACTTTCCAAGGAATGATCAATGATGTGTTTCGTGACATGTTGGATGTAGGGGTTATCACCTATATGGATGGCATCCTAATCTATTCTGAGACCAAAGAAGAACATGTTGCTATGGTAAGGAAAGTAATGGACAGGCTGCGGAAGGCAGGCCTATGTGTCAGCATAAAAAAGTCAAGCTTCCATGCGAGAGAAGTAGAATTCCTTGGATACAAGATCTCTGACCATGGAATATCAATGACAACCAAGAAGGTTGAGGAGATTACAGCGTGGTCACCGCCACAAAAGGTCGTTGATGTGCAAAGCTTTATGGACTTTACCAATTTTTACCGTCGGTTTATTAAGGGATTGAGTAAGATAGAAAAACCTTTAACCGACCTAACAAAGACGGGCATCAAGTGGAATTGGACCAATGCTTGCCAAGCCGCATTTGATGAGCTCAAGAGAGCTTTCACAACAGGTCCAATATTGACTCACTTTGATGAAACTCGTCCAACGAAGTTGTAAACCGATGCTAGTGACTTTGCCCTGGGAGCCGTTCAATCGCAGCTATGTGAAGATGAGTGATGGCACCCAGTAGCCTTTCATAGCTGAAAGTTCGCCCCCGCTGAAGTAAACTATGATGTTCACGATAAGGAAATGATAGTATAGTTGCTGCATTTCGTGAATGGGAATACATGTTGAGATCCGTTGAAGAACAGATAACTGTTTATACTGATCATAAGAATTTGGAGTCCTTTAATACTACCAAGATTCTCAACAGAAGACTGCATGGCTGGGTTAAATTCTGAAAATCGTTCAATTTCAAGGTTGTTTACCGCGAGGGAAGGCTAGATGAAAAGGCCGATGCATTGTCTAGGCGTAGGGACTTCCACCCTGCAGGGGGGAGTAATTCTGATCCTTACACTTTTTTCCGTCCGCATCAGTATGTTGGTCAGAAGCGGGACATCTTGCGACCACAAGTGTTGCAGTCCTGCCAAGGGTTTCGACTGCAATCCGCGTTTAGGACAGCTCTACTCAAAGCAGCTGACCAAGACCAAAGCTACTTGCATACATTCAAGTCGGTACTCAAGGGCGAGAAGAATGTTGATACAAGTCTAAGTATCATAAAGGATTTACTCTGTTATAAAAACAAGTGGTACATCCCCAAGGACGAGGCCTTGAAGCGAAGAATCATGGAGGCTGAACATGATTCACGCATGGCTGGACACTTCGGAACTTACAAGACAATGGGTAGGGTTAGGGCAAACTTCTACTGGGCAAAGATGGATGAACAGATCACAGAATATGTTCGCTCATGCGACCTATGTCAACATAACAAGGTCATCCGGCACAAGAGGTATGGGCTATTGGAAACCTATAGATGTTCCTATGAAACTGTGGACCTCCATATCCATGGACTTCATTGTGGGGCTACCCAAATCAGAAGGGTATACGAAAATATGGGTCATCGTAGACAGGTTTTCAAAGATGGCACATTTTATGCCCCTCAAGACAGAAGAGCACATCAAGGAACTGGCTCTAATCTTTCTGAAGGAAATCTGGCCCCTTCATGAGCTCCCAGAAACAATTATCTCTAACAGGGATACCCAGTTTACATCCAAGTTCTGGATGAGCCTAATGCAACTCTTGCAAGTCAAGTTGAATGTTTCCACCTCGTTCCATCCCGAAACCGATGGGCAAACTTCACGGGTCAACCAGACACTGGAACAGTACTTACGCAGTTACTGTTCATATCAGCAGGATAATTGGGTGTCGCTGCTCCCTTTTGCGGAGCACGCCTATAACATTTCGCTATCAGAACCCGCTAAAGCTAGTCCTTTTGAAATTAATTACGGATTCGCTCCTCAGACACAATGGTCCGGGATGGTGTCAGATAATCAAGGAATACACTCAGATAGTGAGCTTGTAGTGAAGGATTAGGAAGGAACATGGCAAGAAATCTGAGAGACATTACAACGGGCACAAGAAAGACAAAGGAAATGGCATAATCAAAAAAGACAGCCTTCACCTGAATATCTCACACTAGAGGATGTCAGTCAGGGCAGGGCAAAGAAAGCAGACCGCCTAATGTTGAACAGAAAAAACATTCGCACAAAGAGGTCTATGGAAAAGCTGGACCATAAAATGTTTGGACCTTTTGTGGTCAAGCAGAAAATTGGATCCAGAGCTTATGAGTTAGAATTGCCTGCCCGATGGACAATCCATCCGGTGTTTAATGTCGGGTTGTTGGAGCCTTAGCGTGAGGATCCTATAGGAAGACCTCAGTTGGCTATACCGGCACCTGACATTGTAGATAGTAAGCCCAGTTATGTTGTCGCGGAGGTGGTAGACAGTTGGTGGTATGGAAATCCTAAGTCAAAGTTTCCTTACCGCTTTGTGCAATATTTAGTTGCTTGGGAAGGGTATGGCCGAGAGGAAAATTCCTGTGAACCATTCAAAATGTTAGAAGGTACTGCTATGCAGGCCTTAGTAAACTTCCATGACAGGTACCCATCAAAACCTAGAGACCATAGGGTTATTGATGCACCTATGCGTGGAAAGAAAAGAGGATGCTAAGATCTGCGGACAGATCTAGAGAAGATGGGAGTGGCGTAACGACCCTATAGATAGATAGCTGCAGTGGACTAAACTCAAGCCCGTATGTTATACCAAGTGGTAACCATATTGAGGATAGGCCAGTATACTTAGTATACTACAGGTAGACATGAGTTGGTACAAGTGTCTACAAAGTAAGTTGGTGACATAGGGTTAGACAAGGTAACCTAGGTAGGCCAAAGTTACACTACTAGGCAGGGTAACCTTCGGAGGGTATGATCGCATAAAGCTAAGGACCCATAGTAAACGTTGCACGGGTCTCCAGGGCAACATTATGCGTGGTCGCGCGGACTCCCGAATGAAATAAAAGCACGGGTGTGTGAAGTTACCCTGCCTTAGAAATATGATTACCCTACCTTGGTATCCCAGTTACCCTACTGAGGTACCCCAGTTACCCTACCTTCCCCGATAAAGTCATCGGCGGACTTAGAGGGAAATTATCCCACTATAGTGGGGCTCTTATATGTTGACAGGACGGCTTGGTATGGTACGAAACGGACTACTGACAGAGCAGGAGTGGTCCGAACCTCCTGTAACTTTCACGGGATATTCCTAACACCCCCCTGCGGCCTCAGCGTGCCTACGGCGCGACAGCACTGTACGGATGTGTAGTTGTGTGCTTCCTAGTAAAGTGAGATCCATAGGAACGCTCACACAACACCGTATGAGTTGTGGCCGTCCAACCAACCAGAGGCTGTTCGCAGGATATATAAGGGGTCTGAGCGTAACGGCCTCCTGGGGCGCTACCTGAATAACACCTGGGAACCACCTACGGGCATACTTTGACCTCCAGGTAGTTGTATCGTTAACAGTAGAGGGCTTGGGGCTGACCGGGGAAGCTGCAAGGCTTCCAGGACAACCACCCCAAAGCCAGTCCCAGGCTACCCCGTGAACTGTAGCATTTCCATTGGTTATTAGTGGACTCTAGAGGTGTGAGTCTTGTTACGATTTAAGAGGGTCCCCCATGGTTGACTGTGGGTAGCGCCCATGCAGTCAGGGAGCAGGAGATTTCTTATCGTGGGAGTATGCAGTCAGGTTTAGAAGCTTAGTATAGCCAAGTAGATTTGCCGATAGACTGCGTAACTTTAATAGACGAAGCCGCCGCTGGGCCAGTGAGTCCCAATAGATATTATCTCTACAGTAGGCATGTCAGTCGGCCACTGATATGCTACCGATAGGAAAGACTTTTCGCTCATGCGAGATGTAGTTGGAGAAGACATCACCGGAAGTGTGACAGGTTTATTCCTGTCTAACGACAAGACAATAGGACCGGCGATAGGCCTGCTAGCGCTGGCGCTAAGGGAGGCTTCAGGAGACTGGAGGCAAGAGATAATAGTTGAAGGACAGATTGGGCTTGGGGACTCAGGGATTGCGATTCAACCAAGTGTATTCTTAGACAAAAGGTCTGTCGAAGTCTGCTGTCTCCTGCTAGCTAGGAGACTGGTTTAAATACAAAACCCAAGAGCGATAGCCTTCCTGCAATCACGATCAGTACCAGTAGTTGCGCACATACCGGAATCCTGTAATCCTGCAAGACCAAAGAACGAAACAAACACTCCGTGCTCTACCTTCGCCAGTGTTACATGACCATTCCATACCCGGAATCCTAAATATAAACTTCCAACAAAGCAAACTAAACATAGCAATACGATAGCAGGGCCTATCTGACTCAGAGACAGTGGCGGAGCTGAAATCAAATCAACTAAACCAAATATAAATCAACTAAAGATAGGAGATCCTGCACTGCCCGCTCCTGTGTACCGTTACCGGAACATGTACACATGTTACAGGAAGCACTTCCTATTTGTGGAGATAGTTAATATCTGTGCGGTCCAACTGCCTCCGGGTGTTAGCTCACTTTAGGCGGATGAGTTGGACAGCCCTGAGCTGAGCAGGGTGCTTGCGCAAGGTCAGAATTGTTGACGGGTGTCCTCTGGCTTTACATTATTCTACTTAACTAAAGCGAGAGACACCCTATTCTGATAACCAACGATCCTCAAGAGAACTTATTGAGTGAAGCTTTCAGGCTTAACGATATTAACTTTTACCGCTTGATTCTACTTTGAATTATGTTTATCTTTATTTTGATCCGTCCTTCTACTTTGAGTCTTCGGTGCGGTCGCAATCTTAGGATCCGTCTTCCTACTGTAACATGTGTGCATGTTCCGGTAATGGTACACTGGAGCGGGCAGTGCATGATCTCCTATGTTTAGTTGATTTATATTTGGTTTATTTGATTTAATTTCAGCTCCGCCACTGTCACTGAGTCAGGTAGGCTATGCTATTGTATTGCTATGTTGAGTTTGCTTTGCTGGAAGTTTATATTTAGGATTCCGGGTATGGAATGGCCATGTAGCACTGGTGGAGGCTGAGCCATGTTTCTTTCTTTGGTCTTGCAGGATTACAGGATTCTGGTATGTGCGCATCTACTGGTAATGATCGTGATTGCAGGAAGGCTATCGCTCTTGGGTTTTGTATTTAAACCAGTCTCCTAGCTAGCAGGAGACAGCAGACTTCGACAGACCTTCAGTCTAAGAATACACTTGGTTGAACGGCAATCCCTGAGTCCCTGAGTTCAATTTGTCCTTCAACTATTATCCTTCTAGCTACCGGTCCCTTGAAGCCTCCCTTAGCACCAGCGCTAGCAGGTATATCGCCGGTCCTAATGTATTTTCGTTAGACAGGAATAAACCTGTTACACCTACAGAGTGCCCCCGTTACAGATACTCTCTGCCCGAGGCAGTTGCGCCGGGCGGGCCGGGGAAATTGGCCAGGGGCCCGCCTTTTTTGTGGCCCTGTCCGCTCTGTAACGAACTCTACTAACCCCTTTTACCCATTTTACGAAAAGGTTTCTAGTTTCACCCAAACCCGAAGCCAACCCTGCAACAAGAACATACGACCAGAATTCCAACAAGCCATGGTGATCATTTACTTTACAAGTACCCACTATTATAGCTTCCCTTGTCATTACCGTTGTTCTAATCGCTCTGATTGAATATATCAATAAAATCAGCATGGACAAGAGGGCCTTATTCCGTGCAGAAAGAGAGGCTGGATTTCCAGTCGGTGTAGTATTTGGTTACCGGTATCTACCTCAGATGATAGTTGTGGCGTTGGGGGTGGCCCTACCCAGCCTATGACACGAGATATAGAGACCTCGTTCCAGTCGCTTAAAAAATTCATTTCTTTCAATGACCAAAAGGCATATATGAGCTCTTGTTTTCTGTACACCAACTATAGTTTAACCTGGCTAGGGGAGAAGGTGCATTCTTTCATGACTAATGGGCTCATTGCCATGCCTTTCAAACCAGCAAGCTATGACTGACGTTAAGATGATTTATCCCGGAGCAACGAATCTGGGACTGCCCAGACTACATCAGCAAAAAGGTGGCCTGCGTAAGATCCCGTAGTGCTGCGTCCTGACTCTCCCCGCCTGGACCCTGTGTCCTGTGCGTCCTGTGCGTCCTGTGCGTCCTGTGCGTCCTGTACCCATACGACATACCTTGTTGCGTCAGGTGCGTCCGGAGACCCTTGCCTCGACTAGGTTGCGTCCGGACACATCCAACCAAGCAACCCTGCCTCCCATGCATCCTGACTTAAACCGCAACACCATCTCACATCAGGATTCACCACTACCCCTGATTCTTCTTTCAGCCTTCTTTGTCTTCTAGCCCGGATGTGAGCAAGGAGTATTTCTTGGCAAAGAAAATATAGTTAGTGCTGGCACCTGGTGAGAAAGTCATCATACCCTTAATCTTAAATTTGTGCTACAGACCCCATGTCCGAGTCCGAGTCACACGGGCACTCAGTGTTCTATTTTCAGAACATCATCTTTGAATGAGCGAAAATGCCAGCTCACTCCAGTCTGAAAGCGAGTGATAGCCATAATACTCTCAAGTCTAGCATAGTGCCTGGTGGTTTCTCGGCACTTAGGCTCAAACTGTACGCGACGCGACACTCTTTTCATCGCAACACTCAACATCCATACTCCCGGGCCACAGCTGCAACACTCCACCACAGCCAGACAATCAATCCTGAATCCGACACCTGGAGGTTCCTGGGCTCGATGCCAGCTATCCAGTGGTATAAGATTCATCCCCAGAGGGATATTATTCATGAAGTTACAGGGCTGAATGGGGTGGGGTGCTGGCGATCTCAGAACTCGATGGCAGATTCCTCCACAACCACTGCTCCGATCCTGAATCTGATTGCGGGAGGTTACTGGGCTGGACGCCAGCTACGAAATGGTATAAGGTACGTCCCTGTCACATCAAAACCCATGAAATCGCTGTCTTCTGTGCAGGGTGTATCACGTATCAAGCTGGCGATATTTTACTCGATGGCAGATATCTCCACAACCAATAGTTGGATTTTGATCCCGTTTGCGGGAGGTTGTTTGGCCTGACGCCAGCTTTCCAACGGTATAAGGTACGTCTCTGTCGCATTCAAACCCAGGAAATCGCTGTCTTCTGTGGAGAGGATCTTTATAGTAGCCGTGGCGATATTTTACTCAATGGCGGATTACTCCACAACCGGTGGACGGATCTTGCTGCTCTTTGCGGGGGATTGTTGGGCTCGACGCCAGCTACGCGGCAGTATAAGATACCTCTCTGTCGCATTAAAACCCAGGAAATCGCTGACTCTTGTGGGGGTTGTCTTTATAGCTACTCTGGCAATCCCAGAACTCGATGGCTGATTCCTCCAGGGCCACTGCTCCGATCCTGAATCTGATTGCGGGAGGTTGTTGGGCTCAACGCCAGCTACGCAGCGGTATAAAGAACGTCTCTGTAGCATCAAAGCTCAGGAAATCGCTGACCCTTATGAGAGTTGTCTTTATAGCTACCCCAGTGAACCCAAGCGTCCAGTCCGTCGGTCTTCGGGTCCGGACGGGACGGACGGCGTACCGGAGAGGATGCCCGGGACGGACGGGTATCTTGGCGTCCGTCCGGAAGACTGCCCGGGAGGGACGGGCGGGGACTACAGGTGTCTCAGGTGGCGGAATCTGCGGTGAGCCTCAACGTGACGACGGGTGGGCCCTGAAGGTGACGGGACCTGAGGTCCCCCCAGGGAATTGGCGTAGACAACGGGTAACGGCTGGTGGCCGAGGAGTGGGATTAGGGCTTCTAACATCCGAGGCAATGACTTAAGTTCTTACCAAATTGTTCATATAAAACTATAAGTTAAAAAAGGTAGGAATATGTGTGTATATATTGTGTATCGAGAGAATTTGTAGTTTTGAGAGATGGATATAAGGTGGATATAAGGTGGATACACCTGGTGGTTATAAATAAATTAGTCTCCATCAACGAAGAAGTGATTGGCTCACATAGAGTTACAACCTTCCCCCTACTACCGCAATAAAATTAGTCGTATATTCCAGAAGAATGCGTAACTTGCATTTATTCCTAAAGCTATATAGAACAACCTATACTCGCCATCCTACTCACACCAGTCCTGCGTATGCATAGGGAGTATTTAATTAGGAACCAAAGTCTGAGGTGAAAGGTGCTCATGATTTATAGGCCTGACAGAAAACTGGCAGGGGCTATAGGTGACGGCCGGACCCTGTAGATGACGGCCGGGGCCCTGTAGGGGACGTCAATCCATCAAGATAACGGCCGGGCCCTGCCGGCAGATCCCGTTCCCAATAAGACTGCAGGGCCCGGCCGTCAACCGATAGGACTGCCGTCTTTGTGAAAGACGGACGCTTTGCCCGGCCGTCCGTACCCACCCTGCCCGGGACCCCCGGGACTATAGTCCGCCAGGGCCCTGCCCTCCGCCCGGGACGGTTGGGAACACTGAGCTACCCTGGCGATCTCAGAACTCGATGGCTGATTCCTCCACGACCACTGCTCCGATCCTGAATCTGATTGCGGGAGATTGTTGGGCTCGACGCCAGCTACGAGGCGGTATAACGGACGTCTCTGTCACATCAAAACCCAGGAAATCGCTGTCTTCTGTGGAGAGGATCTTTATAGTAGCCCAGGCGATATTTTACTCGATGGCAGATATCTCGACAACCGCTAAACAGATTTTGATGCTCTTTGTGGGAGGTTGTTAGGCTTGACGCCAGCTTCCCAACGGTGTAAGGTACCTCACCGTCTCATCAGAACTCAGGAATTCGCTGTCTTCTGTGGAGGGTATATCAGGTATAAAGCTGGAGATATTTTACTCGACGGCAGATTACTCGACGACCGCTGGACGGATTCTGATGCTCTTTGCGGGAGGTTTTTGGCCATGACACAGGCTTCACAATGATGTAAGATACTTCCCTCCGCGAATTTTATTCATGAAGTTACAGTACTGAATGGTGTGTGGCGATCCCAGAACTCGATGGTTGATTCCTCCATAACCGCTTGGCCGATTCTGGATCTGATTGCAGAGGATTGTTGGGCTCGACGCCAGCTACGCGGTGGTATAAGGTACGTCTCTGTCGCATCGAGACTCATGAATCCGCCAACCCTTCTGAGAGTGGTCTTTCTACAGGTCTCTGAACTCGATGGCAGATTCCTCCACAACCACTGGGCCGATTCTGGATCTGATTGCGGCGGATTGTTGGGCTCGATGCCAGCTACATGATGGTATAGGTTCCTTCCTGTGCCCCCCGGGAATTTTATTCATGAACTTGAAGTTACAGTGCTAAATGCTACTAAGGGGGGGAATCGGGGGACGGGGGGGGGGTTGGCAAGGGGTCAGAAGGGTTCTTATGACTGTGTTCAAGTTTTTCTATGAATTGGCCTTTATATTAGAACAATAGAAGACTACTAGTAGTAAATTTAACGGTTTGACGATATGAAATCTATTGTGACCCAGGTCAGAAAAAAGTAAAGGGGGGACCCTTCGCTTATCTCTGGAAGATCTGGTCTGGCGTCAGGTAGCGTCCTGAGTATTAGGTGCTGCGTCTGGTGCGTCCTGAGGATCAGGTGCTACGTCTGGTGCGTCCTGAGGATCAGGTGCTGCGTCAGGTTGCGTCAGATGCGTGGTGTGGTAGGGTGGTTGCGTCCTGGTTCGCGATTTGCGTTCCAGCGTCAGGTGCGTCAGATGCACAGAACGCACAGAACGCAAGGTATTATCTTTGCTGATGTAGCGTACACGAAATGGAGCTTTTATCCCCTCATTCTCAGATAAAAGCTGTCTGGGGAATTGAGCAGGGAACTATATACAAATTTAGCCCTGAAAGATGTAATCAGGTTAGTGCCCCCCTTGTTCCTCTTCTCCACCCATTCCTAACGTCCAATCCACCCTGGGCCATGATATATATTGGGTTCGGCAACTCCTATAACAACTGCAGTTTCTACCCCCTTATTAAACAACAGTGCAAGGATCCAAACTTGTTCCTTGCTATCTCGGCCAAATCATCAAATTCTCATAAGCCAAGCGATGAACTCGATCTAAATGCTCCCTACCGCAAACCAAGTTAGCAATACCAAACCAACAAAGTCATAGTAGACCGAACTGATGGCTCCATTCAGAAGGTTGAACCAGTTGGAAAGCGAACCAATTTCACACAAGAACACAAAATGGTCGACATCATACTGTTTCAGTTGAATATAGGAGATGGCGCTACTCGCGACGAGTCAATCCAAGCTATTTCTCAAACGTGGCTCGGCAAGCTACATTCACGTTCGAAGATTGGGGCCTCACTAGCCTCTCTGGGCAGATCCCATTCATTATTGGATTGTCTCCACGCAAGAAATTCGACAACATTACAGACCCCGTTACCTTTAGGGATGAGCTGGATTGCATGCACCAGTTGCTTTTCAATGAAGCCTTAGAGATACTGGTTGTGGACGATTCTAGTGGAGAGGAGGTTGTGGGAAAACGGGTAGTTACAAGCAAAGAGAGTGTTATCGTCCCTCTAATTGCTCACATTCTTTCTGGGTTTCTGGGTCTGGTTGTTGTCTGTCTTAGTGGAGTGTTCCTCGTCTCCTACAATCGACAGAATAATCTAGCGAGTGACCCAGATATCCTAGGAACAAAGATGGCCTTGGTGGCCCACAGCGAGCTTCTGAAAGATTTTAACACCACAGATGTGTACCCAGCTCCTGATGTGTGCATGGATCCCAGGAAATATAAACTTGTAGCCTGGGGGGGTGGAGGTCGATACCGACTGGATGTTGTAGGGAGTAGTGATAATGTGATGGCTCAAAACCCACATGCTTTATGCACAGTTCACTATAGCAAATTGGTCCGTCCGATTCAACTGAGCATCTGGACTGGGCTCGCGGCTGCGCTGGTGAATATCGCCCTATTGACCCTACTCCTTGTTCTGAAGAAGTCAGCTTTGCAGTGCAATGGTAGAACTCAATAAAACTCTTATAAGATTACTCAGAATTGCTAACATTCCATTAGGTCTCCTAACGCTTTCCGACATCCAACCTGTGTCCCAGATCATCTTCTCTTTCATTCCAACCTTCATCGCTACCCTTTTAGTGCCTTTTTGGGTCTTGGTTGGCCACTACCTTACATTATATCAGCCATACATAAAGCTTCGCTGACGAAATGCCCCTCCAGCTTCCTCTCTACGTCTTAAATATACAAATTTCCCCCCGTGCTCTTCATCCCACGTGCTCTTTGCCGTCGCCATATCTTCCTCTTCCTTGCGTCAATGATAGTCATCACAACAAACTTCCTAGCTATCACGTTGGGTGGAATCTTCGACCGGAGTTGGCCACCACTCATATCGGATGTAATTGTAACCTACCCATGCACCTCGTCCATCAATACAGAAATCCACATAGCCCACACAGGGGCGATGGAGTTGGTTGAGACATTCGCGAATGATCTAGAGAAACATTGGTTGGTTGTCAACATCAATATCGTTGAGGCAACGGATTTGCCTGTATGGGTCATGGACGAATTATACTTCCTCCCATTCAATTTGTAGCCAGGGAACAACTTGGAGACTGGTTTGAGGACTTCAATGACACAAGGATATGGTGGGAATCTAACATGCCAGTTACTTACCGGTAATACTTTCCAACAGACGAGCAAGGTGGATTCAACTATTCTTGAAATCCACGTCACGATGCCAATATCGAATGGTGACTCCGTACGTTGCGGGATGAGCAGCTCAATGGATTTCCCTTTACTGAAGCCATGGACTCACCCCTTCGTTGTGGAGCGGGCCCGCAGCCCCAATGCCTCCAATAGAAGTGACCAAAAAGCCATGCAAGCCTGCTGCAACAAAATTATCACTGGCTGGGGCCGTGGCGAGGCAAATGTATCCAAACACAAGGACCCTTCGCCACCTATGTATTCTAACACGAGAATAATCTACAGCCAGAAAATCTCCACCGCCAAGTTCAGGGTGACAGCAGATCAAAAAGGCCGTGGGAAAAGATCCAAGCTCATCGGACAGCACCAATACTATGACCCTAGAATCTTCAACTACTCCACCTCGGTCGGGAATTTCACAGCGCAGCTGGCAATGCTCCTCCGTGCACCGGCTGGGAATTTATTAGACTATGGCGTAATGCAAAACCACAACTCAACACATAGCCTCTCACAGTTCATCGGCGAGTGCCTGATCAACAAGACACTCTCTGACCCCTCAACCCCACCACCTAGCTTCGCAGATACGCAGCACGCTCTGTCAATGTTCTACACATGTATCATCCGTATTGTTCTCTCCCTGAACTGGGACACGATATTTGTCGCACCTGGCAACGTGCAGAAATCCGCAGTTGGCCAACTCGAGTCCATTCTGCCGGGATGTCGATGGACCTGGTGATGTTCCACATCGCAGTGGCCATTATCTGATTCCAGCTAATCCCCGGAACTGCAATCTTCCCATAGATGCCTAAACGCTGCCTACCTAGGTTCCCATATAGTCTCGCTTCCGAGATTAGCTTCTTCCATGCAAGTAGTGCTCTATATGACGTTTCTGGAATACCGTATATGAACTCTGCTATGCGCAGAAGCCATTTGAAGCAATTAAGGGGAACGTATGGCTATGGGAGTTTCAGGGGTTGGATGACAAGAAGCATGTTGGTATTGAGAGAATGAGCTTGATTGAGGCTTATAGGGAGGCAGCGGTTACTGCGACTGCGAGCTCTACCATTCCAGAAATGACGACGATAGTGAGGACGGTAACCGCAGTTTCAAGAGCGAATTCTTCACCCTACCCAGAGGGGGTGACCTCCGTGGAGGGGGCGATTTCCATTGCGGGGGATGTGGTCGCGCCTGCTTTGCCCCTGGATCAGATGGAAACCCAGGCAGTGAGCGTGTTCGAGGTAGGTACCAGCATGCGCGCGGATACGGGTGCGGTAACTCGGAGCGAGGCAACTGTAGCCGCACAGGGGAGACAACGACTTTGAGCTTGCAGTGTAAATGCAACCCCGTTCCTTATGTTAGGCTCACTGGTATAGAGGCTGGGGGACCTGTTTCTCGTCTGTTTTATGGTCAATGGTGAACGACTGCTTTCTGTTTTCTTGTTTAGCTTTGACGGCCTCCCTGTTTTCATAGGGGAAATCTTTCTCTTTTATCTACTTCCTTTTCTTTCACGTATTCTTCCATTTCTGGTTTCCTGATTTTTCATCTTTCTCTTGTTCTATGCCCTGTTTTTTTAACCTGCCTCCACCAGGTCTCTGCAGGTCCTACTATACTGATAGGAACTGTAATCATGTTGTAATCTATATATGGAAGTTATGGAGGAGCTAGGAGGTAGTGGTGGATTTGTCAAGTTCCTTCCTTTCTCTGTCATCCACCCCCGCCCCCCGCCCCCCCAGGTTACCAGCAAGGTTGGCATTTACGTCTATCTGGTTGCCCATTATTTTTTCATGAAACTCGAGTGGAATGGGATTTCCCTACGGCACTATGTGTGTTCACTTAGTCGATGGTGGGTAAGGCGGGAAATATTTTGGAGCTGCAGTCATAATGCATCACTCGTGAAATTTGTGTCGGAGATATTAATGGTGTTAATCCTAATGATGGCATTTCCATATTGCTGAAAGAACACAACCACCTCCATCATTAGTTCTTTCCTTCAAATTAGGTATAATGTGATGCAATAATAATTGCGGTAGGCGCACATTGTATTAACAGGAGAGCGGAGCTCATGTGACTGGGGTTGGACGGATGTGCTTAACATTGCTGCCGGAGTGGGAAGGGTAGTTTAGGAGATCCTCAGCTGGGACGGATACGGGAGAATGTTGAATAAATAATTCTGTTACCAATGTGTTTTCTTTGTTATCACCAGAGTGTACGGAGGAATAAGGACATGCGGTAAACACAGAGACCGGTGTGGTGAGCCAGAGGAGGATCAGGATGTTGTATTATGTTTGGCTTATACACCTATCTTTGCCTTTAGTTTGATTTTAGATTAGTTGAGCAAAGTTGAGAGAGTGACCGAATGAACGAAGAATACATGCAGTGAAACCTACCCTCCACATCCTTCCTCCAAGAGCCTAAGTTCCATCTAGAATCTCTTGGTCTATTTGCCACTTCCGTGCCAACCTCATTCCCCACTTTGACAACCGAAGGGCAAATGTATGATAGTGGAATACCGATGTGTGGGCCGTGAAGGTTCTTGGGCATGAACGGATGTTAGGGTCACATGCAGAGTTTCAGTACTTCGACGAACCATAGGTAGCAACCTCCATAGGGGGCTGAATCAACGACATCCTTCACCTGTAGTGGTGCCTACACGATCGTGACACCACCTCCATCGTAAAGGCGTTTTATTACCACCCACCTTGAGATTCTCCATCCTGGTGATCGCATTCTGACACATAAGCCAGAGTCCGGACACAGCATCTTCTATAGTCCGGTGTTCTCAGCCGTCCGGGGCCCCCGTAGGGCACGGTGGGGGGACTGCCAAGACCCCCGGACGAGATGGGACGGCAAAATTTAACCCGTCCTGGTCCTTGAATTCCCAGGGCGGCCGTCATTAGCAAGGACGACGAGCCCCACGACCTGAGACAACTTCGGCCAGGGGGCGTCAGGTAACTACATAGGACCGCCGGGGACGGCGGGGGACGGCGGAAAACAGCAGAAAGCATCGGAAAACAGTGGAAGACGGCGGGGGACGATGGGGGACGACAAAATGTCCTCCGTCCTGGTCCTTTGTCCCAACCTGTCGGGCAAATTCAGGAAAGGACGGACGGACTTCCACGTTGCGAACACTGCTATAGTCCATCTCGGTGGTCCTCCCATTTTAACCATGACAGCCCCGGGAGTTAGGGCCCTCTATCCTACACTCATCTATCCAACCTTTCCGTCAGAAACATCTCTCACCTACCGTATTCTCACTTCTCATCAGTGAAAAAAAACTATGGCGGACTATATTTTCTCACACAGTGGGTCGAACAGCAACGACGTCCCGCTTGGTTCCGGATTTGGTAGACTTGGGCTTAATGTGAATTTACCTAGAGAGTATAAGATGGGAAGGTACAGGCAACAACAGCGTTCCGAAACGTCCAGTCCGTCCGTCTTGGGGATTGGACCGGATGGGCCGCCGGTAGTATGATAATCAGTCTTTTTTCGAGTCCGTGGACGGACTAGGGCAGAGGGCGGTAGGACCGAACGCCCTACCGGGCCCGGCAGGGCCCTGTGCCGTTTTTCTATTATGATACATCACTTTGGCTAGTATGCTCAGGGACTTCAAGTTCGTGATTTGATCACGCTCATAGTAATCAGGCAAGTCATGTGCCATACGCGCAAACCAATAAGCAAGGAAGAATATTTCTTTAAGAAATACATATGTCAAAAGTGTTTGCCAAATTAGAACTCGGAAACCACCGCGTGGATCTGCAAGTAGATCATATCCTTGCTTGAGACGGCACTAGCACTCGCGGTTGGAAAGTTCTCATATTGGTTGCAGATATCCGGGTCCGCGAAGGTCAATTGAGTTTCACTGTAACTCTTCTGGAAAGCCCCAGGCATCGTGCTTCGAATCAAGTTCGGATGCGTCAGTTCTTTGGCTTTGTTACAACATCGCCACTGGGACTATGGTTAAAGCAAAAGACTTATGGAAGTACTATTTTAAAGGGCCAATAAGGCTCGTAGCAGAATGGTTGGTTCAGTCTTATCTTAACACTTGGAGCACCTCATGATCGATTGAACCTTCTTTTTCTGGCAGTCACAACAGATATTCCGTCGCTTAGATGGCATCATCACATATCACTCATAGTTTGTCAGCACCACCAGGTCGTCCCCAGCTATCCCCAGTTGTCCCCCTCATTTTTCTCCACACGTGCCCTTTTGGAAATTTACTACTCACTACATGTATATATTCCCATGCGTCTCGGTCCAGGAACGCGACCACCACGACCTGTTGCATACCATTGTTTTGGTGGTTGTTCCGCGACTATTAGCTTCATACCAAAACTCCGACATCTACCCTGCATACCTATTGCCACAGCATCAAACACATATCAACCAACAATGAAACACTAACACTTATAGCGGATCATCAACAGCATCCGGGGTTATATACTCGATTCTCGGCAGGCCAGTTAACTACATCCTCGGTGAATGTGTCTTCCACCCTCCCGCCCGCCTCACTATATTAATAAATGCCTAGCATATAGGGGCCGGCGGCCCCCCGAGTAATTTGCCTTATATCGGGCCACGGCTAGCAGTCCCGCCCCGCCTTCTTGACATTATCCCTGCTGTGCTTGTGGGGGCCCTGGACGGTTCGGAAGACTGGGCAATACGGTTTACGGCAGATTTGGTTTAGGTAGGGCTGTGGTATTCTGGATTGAGAGATGCGGAGTTTTGGTGTTCGGGGTTGCGGAGGGGGGCAAACAGTACTTGGGAGAAGGGTGAGCGATATGCTGTAATGAGTACAACTCACGCGATTTAAGCGGGTAGGATGCAAAATTGCTTTCACGGGGTGCAAAGTGAGCGGTGGCGGGAGCATTGTGTGGGCGAACTCCACTTGTGTAGAAGTCGGAAGTAATCTGGGGGTGGGCTAGCACAGCGGAGTAGTCTAGTATGGGAAGCCTAATGAACAATGGAAATGAATTTTGATTAGTATCTAAGAGCAAATACCGCAAAAACTGGTTATACTGGAAATGGCGCTAATGCGAAGGATCGGCATGTGGCGTAATTTTGAGGGGGTGGCAAATTAAGCGAATATCAAAGAAAGAGCGAGTGATAGTTCATGCTGGCGGAGGAACGGGTTAGTTTTTGCTTTGTAGCTTGTGTATAAGGGTGGTTCGAATGTACTCGGCTACAGGGGTTAGTCTATGGACATTGCTCATAAACGGCCGTCTCTAATAGCCAACTAGGCCTAGTGATCATGAGAGAGAAGAGATCGGTGGACACTTTAGGATTTTTAATTTTCTAGAAGAGGTATCTATGGTGGTTTAACCAATACAAGAGTCTCCACGGTTTAACCCATTACTAGAGTATACTCTAGTCCCAGTCTACAAATTCGATTGCAAGATCCACAGTTGCCCCATCCGCTGATGATCTATCCTCTGGGTTTAACATGGTATTCTCATCTCGTCTCCAATCACCTATCTTCAGGAGTGATGAGTCTATTCCTTTCACTGATAGTTCTTGATCTGAGGATCCATCTATGGGCAGAGTTAGACCTAGTTTGCCAAAGGTTTCAACCACAAGTCCTTGATGCTTTCCAGAAAACTGCTCCCATGCTTCTCCAACTGCTTGTGCCACAAGAATACGAGGCTTGGCGATAGCGGAAGCATTTGTTTTCTAAATCTCGCGGAGATCAAGGTGATGTGTATCTTGATATTGATCAAGAAGCTCATCAAGAATGTCACGCAGTAGGCTTTTAAAAGGTTTATTGACAGAAACGTCAAGTGGCTGGACCAATCCCGTGCATCCAGGGGGGATCAAGGAAGGAATAATATCGTGAGAACATAGTGTAGTCAAAACATCTTCTGTAGAATGGAACCTAGCTACATCAAGTGCAAGTAGCCGTGGCCCAGGAGGTAAGACCGGAACTAACAGGTTATTGATCCAGTCGATTAAAAGATCCGAATTTGCATAGGCAGTTTCATTCCAGCGGACCTCCACACGCTTATCGTATTGAGCCATTTCCTCAGCTCGTCTTCGCTGGTAGTACTGACTTTTTCTGCCCTCATACTTTTCCTTCCCTTTGAAAATAATCAAAGGATAAACTAGGGGTCGGCCACTGCCAAAGACAGTTAAGATAAGAGTGGCCTGTCTTTTGTCCCATCCACTATTGGATGCCTTGCCTTGGACCGAATGGCTTCCCTTATCAGCATACGTTTGGCCGTCGAGAAATTCAAATTGTAGGGGTGTTTCGTCGACATTACAAATGCTATCGAGTAGATAGCGTCCTACCCTCTCCCTATCTTGTACTGAATTTCCCTCAACCGGATCCCCCTCTGCTATGGATGAAATTCCCTCGACTCGCGATTTGTTTGCCAAAACCTGACCTGTTGTCCCGGATCATTCACTGTCCTGAAATTATTCCTTGGATATTGTTTGGATTTTGACCATTCGGGATAGTGGGGTGTGACTGTACTAGTACTGTGTGCTCCTCATCGGAGCTGGGAGGGCGGAGCTGTGAGTTGCGGCGATTGAATCTCAGCCACGAAAGAATACTATGAAGATAGTTTTCTGGTATTTTTTGCGACTTGTTTGTCGCAAACCGAAATGTGATTGCATGCCTTCCCAAGAATCCAAACAGCCAGCCATTTGAGAAGTTGAACTCCGGAGAATTGCGCGAAGGCCTAGGATAACACTGGGTATAAGACTCCCGCGCTTGATGAACAAGCCAGTTTCGCCGAACAGCTTTTCGTTCATCCCGACGTTTGCGGTACTTTTGATACAGATCTGCTTCCAGCTCAGGCCAACGACATCTATGGGCTGGAGTCTGCCACTTCCGTGTTCCCTTCTTACTCGCGATAATTTTCTCCTGATTAACTCTCCAATTATGAAGTGTCGTAATTGGAAGTAAATATCGCGCTGCAACTTCCTTAAGGAAAGGGGCCCGGAGACCTTCAGGATTGGATTTTGTCACTGGCTGTGGAATACGGTGGTGAAACCACCATTGTAGAACACCTATCTTGAATTCGCGGGAATAGGAGCGCTGTGATCGGCACCGTTGTTTCCCAAATGTGAGGGGTGACCGCTCAGGAATACCTCTTGCTGGCCGGCCGGGTTTTGCAGTATGAATAGCATTCAATCGACCAGAATCCAACTGTGAAGGGCACAATACGTTCGAGTTGCTTAGCTCTGAGCCGGTTTGGACTAGTGGTCCAGAGTTCAAAAGAAACCGAATATCCTTGATGATAGAAATTGAAGTGTTCTACCGGTATTTCTATTCTCTCATCGGAGGATCTGGAAGGACAGAGTACCGGTACTTGAACCTTTTATCTCTCTTCTCTCACTCTACTTTGGTTGAGTCAAATGACTCCTTCATTCTGGTTTAATATTTTGTATTTGTCATATCGTGATGGCTCATTGCTTCGGTGTTTACTCTGCTGCTATAATGTCGCCGGTGTTGATAGTTGTCGTCATGAGAAGGTTGAGTAACTCCTTAGTGCGGCTGAATATCCACTGTGCCACCTTGGTGGCAACTCGCGTTTCTATCTACTTTGGCAATAGCGCCATTTCTAGTACTCGAGTATAACCAGTTTTTGCGGTAGTGCACTATGGAATGGTATTCTGCCGCAAAAACTGGTGAGGACCAGTCAAACTCCAGTATGTTGTGATAAAAAGCGGCTGAGGTGAGACTTACTCTTGCGTCAAAAGAAAAGCCCCGAGAGGATTAGTCCTGGTAACAAAACGTTAGCCTATATTGTCTTATCACGATTTCGATACAAAACTACGGTAAGGTAAGAATCTTATTTGAACATACTAGCGCCCAGCCGGTCCTCACCAGTTCATACGGTACCACCGAGGTTATCTGGAAGAAGAAAGAGATATGTGAATAATGCTAAGGAGGAAGGATCACGAGAAGGCCAAGCATGCTGGGGGAGGGGTTTGGTGATACCGGCATCACAACCTAAGGTAAATGGTACGATCGGATACACTACCGGACTGTCAGATGGCTGGGTGAACATGAGTACTCGAGTACTAGACGAGGTAACCGTGTAATGTTGTTGTGTTCTTTCCTGTAGGCAGAAGACGTCTTCGTTTAGCGGTGGATTTATCGCATCCGGGGGCTCATGAGAGACCTACGCGGGTGGAGAGAACCAAGATCGGAACTACCAAGAACCATTGATGGTTGAGCGCAGCTTTCTTTTCGTCTCGGTTTATTTTGTGAGCCGGGTTTTCGTCCTACGCAATTCCCTTGTTTGTACTTAGGAAAGAACGCCAGTCTCAACAGAGACCCGACAGCTCTGCATTCAATTTAGCTCTTGGGTTGTAGTTGAAGGATATCTGTCTAACACTAGATAAGCGAACGTGTGAAGCGCTTGTTTCGGTCTGACTAACCTCGCAGCAAAAGGTCTCTCATAAAGTCCTCGGCGTGTACCGCTCAGGAATAACGAACTCGCTTGGGCTGGTCGTGCGGCTGCATCGGGCCCTGCGATTGGGGGAGATCTTGCGAACGCGACCGAAAAACTTAGGCAAGCCTCTTTCGACGCCCTCTTGTTCCATTCAAAGCTCTGAAGTCTGCTCCACGATCAGTCCAGGCTTGTTCGTTATGCCTGAGATTTTACAGTATGGTAGGAAATATTTCCCCCCAAAAAATTTATCGCAGAATGGGACGTCGAGTTTCAATGAAAATTCTGGAAGATTTATCTTAGCTGCCCGGGTCATGGGGATTTCTGGGTTCCTAGTGCGATGCCCAGAAGGAACTACTCGAGTAAAGGAACAGCCGCCAAAGGTTAGCCAGCCAAAAATATCCTTGTCTGCCCCTAATCGCCTGATACGTGCATGTGAGGGGACAGTGGTGACCTGTAAAATAAGCTTTTGTGAGTCTTGGTGTTGCTGAATGCTGCAAGGTTGAGAATATCCTGCCGGATGGGGGGGGCGGCTAGGCTGTACTCGAGTAGCGTTCTCCAAAGCTCTATCAAACTGGGCTGCAGAACTGGAATGTAGTGCGCCTCCGGACCCGTATTTAGAATGCATAGAAAGTATGTTTTGCATTTGGTGTCGTGACTGGAGTAAGCGATATTCCCCAGCGGCTAAGTGCGCGCTGCGCTGGAGTTAATAGGGGGAAGTTCAGCAGACTTACCCTTAGCACCCGGAGAGCTCGCGTAAGGCTAGTATCGCTCCCGTTGCGCCGTTTCACACCCTGTACTTGCAGGGCAATGATATGGGCACAAAGTACCACTTCCGCTTAAGACTGCAGAGAATCTCTCGCTAAAAATATCAATCTAAATGTACTAACAACTGAGGAAGAGACCTCGCCCTTCCCCATTACGATCCCCAGGTGAAACTCTCAGTGGGATATGTATTTATTCCCAAATTGGTATTCTATCAAATACCTAGGATGACGAGAACCAATTAGCCCTTGTTGCAATTAGCAGGAGCGCAGGGGCTCAATTCTCTCTTACGATGAGTTGTTATTGAACCATCCATCATGCAGAGCAGGAGAATCATTGAAAAATCCTGTCATATGAGAATTGGAGGGTTGGGGAACCTGGCTTTGATCAATAGGGCTGTGGGGCTTGTCAATCCTCCTTTGATACAATGTAGGAGAACCATACGATTTGCCATAAGGTTTGCGATCAGCGGGTTAGTGGAAAAGGAAGAAATTTTTGCCTTTGCTTCCTTCGTCTTGAAAAGGCTGCTGTGGATGCTTGAGGCATTTCCGATCAGGCAAGCTATGCTCTCCCTCTTTGTTGGGTTGTAAAAATAGTTTTTCCTCCCGGTGGGGAGTATGATTGTGCCATGTAGGGGGCGAGGGATCGCGGGATACTAAACCGGGGGCTGGGTGTAGGTCTGTCAAACCCCCCTTATTGGCCCTAGGCCTTCTGGAACGCTGAGCGAACGAGTTCCTCGAGTGTGGCACCAAGAGTTCAATAGACTTTTTTACTCCACCAAATTGCGGGGAAACCCACCAATTGTGAGGCCTGGGCAACTGTTCATGCACATGCAAGCTCGGATAGGTATAGCTAGGATATATTTATTGAATCAACTGCATATGAAATTCAAGTTCGACAGACTTTTTTCCAACCCCTATTACGAGGCAGGGTGATATCCTTATCACAAGCAAGAAAAGTATTGACAGTAATGTAGTGATCCCCCCAAGCCTGACACTTACTGTGTGTCTGGGTCAACTGAGTCTGAAGGTGCTAGGTTAATAAAACACCCTAAAGATGAAATGGAGCCTGTTATTGTTATCGGTACTATTTTTTGGCGGTTACTAGCTTGCCTTTATTTACAAGTCTTGATCCCCTAACATCATGTACCGGTATTGTACTGCAGTTTCAATACCGTAAACACCTTCAGTGGGGAACAAGATAATTCTTGGCAAGGCTCCCCGGACCCTCGGTTCAAGCTCAAGCCCAGTACATTACCACACTGTAGCAATACCGAACTTTTGAATGAACTGTGGGGAAACTGTCAAATATTTGGCATAACCGGTGCCTAAGAGAGCGAGAGCTTTATGCTGGGGAACAACTGCTGACTTGCATCTGGAGATTTGTTATAAAATTAGATATTGCAGTGCGCATTGTTCCCGCAGTGTCGGTTGCAGTGGTATTTGTGAGCCAGTAAGCATGAGCATCGGAGGGCTGCACTTAAGTGCCAGATCAATTGGTGGAACGAAGGAAAGTGCGAAAAATATATTTTTAACAATCCAGCACACGCAAGTGCCCTAGGGGTGGAGGTAACAGAACTGTAGGCTTTAAAAGCTACCACTCCCTCATGAAGTCAACTTCACAAGGGGTGTCGTGAGTTACCTAAAGTCTAATGCCACCCTATAGGATAAGATTGCCGAGAAGATTATTCCAGGTACCAGCGAACAATTTCAGTGAAATGTAACGGCCCAAACCCCCAGCTATTGGTTAGAATAGGGCATACCCAAGGTTTTTCCGGCCACCAGTTGTCTAGCCATCTCAATCAGTTAAGCCAATCCAACCATATATATTCCCCAGTAGACACATTTGAGTCTCGAAGTAAGAATCAGCTAACTCCTTTTACCCATTTGACTAATAAGTTTCTAGTTTCACCCAAACCCGAGTCCAACTGCACAATAGGACCACACGACCAGAACCGCAACAAGCCATGGAAACCATTTGCTTTACAAGCACTGACTATCATAGCTTCCCTTGTCATTACGGTCGCTCTAATTGCTCTGATTGAATATATCAACAAAATTAGCTTTGAAGAGAAGGCATTATTCTTTGCAGAAAGAGCAGAGGATTTTCCAATGGGTGTGGTATTCTGTTACCGGTATCTATCTCAGATGATAGTTGTAGTATTGGGAGTGGGATAGGCTGCACTGGATCTAGATGTAAAACACTTGAGGCATACGTTCAATTATCTAAGCTTGAGGGAGCGACTGCTGGCAACTCGATATTTCTTCATTATCCTTTGGACTTTATTGCTCTTGTGCCCATCAATGCTGCTAGAAAAGAGTACGTTTTTGTTGCATTTCCACTCTATTTGGGATATTGATCACTAACAATATGCAGGCACTGGAACGTCTTTATCAGCAAAAATAATACCTTGTATTCAGTGAGTTCCGTAGGTCTGGCGCACCTGATACTGGAACGCGAATCGCGAATCAGGACGCAATGTCGGATCGAAGTTCCATCCTGACTTTGCGCTACTTGGCGCCACCTGTCCTGACACCATCCGGACACGGACCCCTATGTCCTGTGTGTCCTGAGTAGCTCTGGTGCTCCGCTACTCCATCCTGACCCAACCTGCTCCCGGACTCTCCCCTCCTGACGTCACCTGATCTTCAACTCTCCCCCCCAACCTCGCCTGATCTACGACTCTCCCACCCTGACGACATCTAGTCTAAGACTCTCTCGCCCAGATGCTGGTTCCTTCTCACAGAATGTCAGGGCTTCCTGGATCTTGCCACCTCTCATCCGGATTCTGTGTGCTCCGGCCTCCCTCGTCCGCATCCCACAATCCTGATGTCTCCCTTCCTGATGTCTGGTCTGTGCTTCCTGATCTTACCCCCTATAGATGCCGCGTCCTGATTCAATCGTGTCTCATTCTGACATCGCCTTGTCATCTTGGAGGTATCGTGAACTAAGTCTAATGCTATCCTGGTTCTAGGCCTAGAGGTTTTTCCTAACGCTGTCACCATGAGTTTTACCGTATCCTGATCGTGTGTCACTAATTCTACTCTGAATCCTTGAGTTTGCTTGATGTCCTCAAATTAATACTAAGGTGCTTCGGGTACCCTTCGCACATTTGAGAGCGACGACTGCATCCTAATTTTGATTACATCTATGCTACACTTTCTCAATCTTCTAACTGCACGCATTATTACTCCCACCTTGCGCCAGCTCCATATCCGACGGCTGGCTATGCACTGCAGCCTCCTCTGGCAACTGTAGATCTTCAATGGTGAGTGCGAGTTGTCGCAAAGTAGTAGGAGTCATGGTATTGTCCAAAGGTAGACCCGCGGCCACCTCCTGTGAGCCGTCCGGGGTCTGTGAATCCGAATCGAGAAGGCTCACGAGTCGTGTTGCCCTCAGGCTGAAATCGAAAGACCGGACGGTTTCTTGTGAATCAAATTGGTTACCCAGGGGGCCGCCAGGGCCAAAAGTCCCAGGTTGCTGGGTGTTTGACTCTGAATCCGTGGTGCGTGTGGGGGCGAGTCGGCCCATCTGGCTGAAATAGAAAGAGCTGACAGTTTCTTGTGAGTTAAAATGGTTACGCTGAGGGGCTGCCAGGGCCTTGATTCTCCAGTTGCTGGGGGTGTGACTCTGAATTCGGGTAGTTGCACATGTGGGGCCCTGACTCGAAATCTGACTCTGTCCCTCCGCAGTGACTACAGCCCAATCATTAGCAAACCCCTCATGGCGATCTTCCGGACCCCATGCTCGTGCTACATGTTGGCCTGGATGGTCTCGCAAAAGTTCTTGAGATTTATAGTCTGTACCCAGTCTGAGCAAGAGGCTCACGTCTGGCGCTGGTGGACAAAAATATCTCTGGAGCTTGACGTCATGTGGGCATGTGAGCCGGAATTAGAGGAGGCCGCGTTCTGAGTCCGGCTCACCTGCTACGGCCTCCGGCTTGAAGTTGCATCTTATATGATGCACCCGCGTTTGCCATGCTCTGCGAGCATGGCACATTCTTGCCCAGGTTAAGCCAACCATGATGCTATTGATGCGACCAAAAAAAGTCAGGTTCGGAAATCCCATCATTTTCTTGCCCTTGCAGTACTTTCCCCAAATTGCCTCCGGGATCTGGGGAGTGAGGAATCGATTGGTTATTTCCTGGGTTATGTTCACACGTATTAGTTGTAGCCGGGCTCACTACCTAGCGTACACTTACCTCATACCCCCTCGGGGAGCATATAAATCTATCCCTCTCCAGGAGGTAGTGCACTCTACGGGCAATCGCAATCGGGTCTTTTGGGAGATTGTCCAAATTTCTAATTCGATCCTTTACATGGGAAACAAACTGGGATCTTATGGCCGAGGGTCTCGCGCGTATCTGTCACATTTAGCAAGCAACCCCTGTGGCATGCGTAATGTTTAAGTATTAGCCTCCACTTACTAATTTTAAGCTTGGATCCGATGCTTCAACATTTCCTGCATCGGATATGTCATCGAGCGCCGTCAGTCAAGATCACTGCATTTTAGACATCAAAGTAGCAGGTGCTGGAATAGGATTAACAAACAGGGTGTACCGGAGAGTGAGTGTCTTGGCCCGCGTTATTATGTCTGCCCGGCTCCAAGGGCTATATTTTGCAGTGATTTAGTACCCGGCCTGCTCTCTTCATGCCGTAGCCTACTGGATCGGCAAGAGCACTTGAGCTTCTGACTGCAGACGTAGTGGCACTGTTGGTGGCCACCGGTGATGAATACAGTGGTACACTAAAAGACGTGAACTTTGGTGCAGTGTCTGCACTACCTTGCATTATACATCGTGGAGCCGCTGGGGTGTGTCTGACTGGCAATGGCTCCTGGGATCCGGAGGTTGTGGAAACTTGTACAGTCGAAACCCGGCCCTTTGCTTCTCGTCTTTCCGCATTTGGTGAGCGGTGACATGTTCCTGGTACAGTGTTCTTATCTGGAATATTATTGTCCTCTGCATCTGGTTCTGTATCTCATTTAGTTTGATCAGATCTGCCTGAGTCCTGGTACTCATCGCTGCTATCATCGCTCAGACAAACTCTCTCAATTTGTTGTTGTATGTCAGTCTCCCCCAAATGTGCAGTATACCCCATTGTCTGTAATGTGCTCCTTCTAAGATGCTTCGCAGATTGAGATGGAACACATCTTGTGATTTGTGGTGGTGAAGATCTCCGACCTGACGACTGTGTACAGTAGGAGCTGCCTGATTCGGCCGGCAGTGTTCGTGTCCTATGGGAGCTGCCTGATTCGGTCCGCCGTGTTCCTGATCCGGATCCCGGATCCCCAGGCACGGTATTGCGCCTATGCCCGTACATATTCACCACTCGTGGAGCCGGCTGGCTCAGTGAATTGCGTGGAGGTTGTCTAGATATGGTGTAATACTGGACGATTGATAAAGGTTTGTTCGGAGAGGATAGGAATTAGGACGTGGAAAATTGTAATGTACCCTTTGTGTTGTGAAAACTAGGATTTTATCGTTATTCAATGGAATGCGTCAGGTCTTATACGCTAAATCTTGTGGGGGAGGGAGATCACGTACTATCACTCGGTATTGAAAGAATCTATTCAAGTGGATAACGGGGGTTTCTACTTGTTCAACATTATGTTCGAACTCTGGATGAGCTCAGGTATGATGTTGGTCTGGACTCTGGTATGAAAAGGGTCGACCGAATACAAGCTGTCGTTAATGTAGAAGGTGTTGCTAAGGTCGCTGAGTCCTAAGCCAAAACTAGCACCAAGGAGTATCGATTAACGACACTAATTCTGGCAAGACACTGGCCACGCGCTAAGCGGATTAGATATCTCGAACCTCATCTCCATACGTCGAATCATCCACTGTGTCAGTACCACTAAATCTGTAGACCTCGGTTTTCACGTCATGCATCCCCTAGTTCGGTTGGGAAAGGCCAACCTAGTTATGGACAGAGAATGCGAGGCATGCCCAATCCAGAAAAAGGTAGCAGACGTTAGCATAAGTGGATGTAAGTATGAGAGAAGCTGAAGCATGGGCGCGCAATGGTATCATTACTCGAATCCTAACACATACTAGCTACGATTCCCAAACAGAAAATGCAGGGCTCCAAGAAAACTAGATCTAGTATAGAGTAAGGTATTTGGGTGTTTGGGTGAAAAATGAAAAATGAAATAAACTCAAATCTAGGAAATCTTACATTATTTGGCACCCGGGCGACGTCTTCCAAAACGGCATATTTCGGAGGCGGATGGGGGATTTTCTTGGGCGTGGTCAGGTCTCAGAGTTGAAGATCCGCGTGCCTGGGGAGTCACAGATGCAGGTGGCTGAGTCGTGGCCATGTTGGTGGGGGATGGCGACAGTTGAGGGGGAGAGGGATCAAGATTCATTCTCTCAGGAGTTGAGCCATCGAGGTTGGTGACCGAAGCAGCCAGAGGTAAGACCGAGTGTTCGTGGCTATTCATATGTCTTGCAGGTAGTGTCTCCTCAGCGCCATTGTGCCTTTGAGGTCTCATAGCTACGAGCCAGGGATTTGCCATGAATTTGGTTGCTTAGGGGTTTACCTGTGCAAATTTCGGAGGTTTTTGGAGCATCTCAGACTCGGAAGGGCCAGATCTACCAGAGGCAGGCACATCTGACACTGGCACAAATCGATTAGATCTTGCTGGCTCTTCTATTTACGAAGGAATGTTCCTCCGGCGTGTTGAGGTGCCTGAGACTGCCGGTGACTGGTCCTACCACGGCCCTTAGCTATCCTGTCTTGACTTGTGTCCCAGTCCTGGTTCGATACTTATGTCGCCATTGTCCCCAATGATAACGCCAGTACAGGAAGGCACCCGCATTACTCCCTCAGGCTTGGCCTATAGCCATTCATCCTCGTCAATCCACTCCTCCTCCTCCTGCATCTCTCGCGTCGCATATTCTGCCCCTGCCTTGTCAGCCCAAACCTAGCAGTCAAAATAGAGATACCACCCATTGAGAGGCTCGTGGGTCTCATACGGGTCCTCTATATCTTCCGGACGTGACTCAAGAACCATGAGATCCAGTGGCTCATGGCAATTGTTTGCGACGTACCAAGCACGAATGTCATCATCTCTATTCAGGCACATGAGCTGGTGTAGTAGGAAAGGTTCTTCGGGGTCCTCATGTAGGCTGGTAGCGCCCTCACCGGTGGCGCCGATCAGATACTGGGGGCATTTGATTTCCTCTTCGACCTCTTGCGCTCTTACGAAACGGAGCCGATTCGCGATACTCGGTCCAGCCAGGACACCCCAGGTGTTTCCCCAATCCGCCCCTCTTACACACCAGGGATGGCTGAGGAACGGAGGCTAGGCAGCCGGCGCTCCTGTTCGACCAACGATATGGATTCTCACAGCGCGGAGGGAATATGGGGAATCCCAATCAGAATGAGCCACTAGCAACACCGGTTAGTGGAGGGCAACGGAAATAAAGATGGATAACACTCACTCGGAGGTTCGGCAATGTCGCGATAACCATCTCCTTCAGTCCTTTTACGCTCAATAGACGTCTGCAGTTTCTTGGGCGAATCTTTGACTAGGATCTTCAGACGCCGGATGAGTTTTCCAACGTCGTCTGCGTGGTGATGGTGTTTGATGAACTCAATACACTCCTTGACTGGGCAAAGGCTGCAAGCAAACGATATAATTGAATCCACTTGCGATTCTCTTAGGCGACGAGAGCCCAGGGGGCGAGCTACGATATAGGTCTTTATTTGCTCACCCCATGTTGCATTGACAGAGGATGGGCCACGCTGATGTTGGAATCCACACCACGATTTTGCATACGCAATGTCGCCATATACGGTCCTGATTTGAGTGAGATTGTATAACTGGGGCAATCGGTAGGAAGACGGATCCTAAGATTGTGACCGCACCGAAGACTCAAAGTAGAAGTAAGGATCAAAATAAAGATAAAGATAATTCAAAGTAGAATCAAGCGGTAAAAACTTAATATCGTTAAGCCTGAAAGCTTCACTCGATAAGTGCTCTCGAGGATCGTTGGTTATCACAATAGGGTGTCCCTCGCTTTAGTTAAGTAGAATAATGTAAAGCCAGAGGACACCCGTCAACCATTCTGACCTTTCGCGAGCACCCTGCTCAGCTCAGGGTTGTCCAACTCACCTGCCAAAACGAGCTAACACTCGGAGCCAGTCGGACCGCTCAGATATTAACTATCTCCACAAATAAGAAGCGCTTGCGGTGATGTTTCCACAACTACATCTGCATGAGCGAAAACTCTTTCCTATTGGTAGCTACGCAGTCCATCGGCAAATCTACTTGGCTATACTAAGCTTCTAAACCTGACTGCATGCTCCCACGATAAGAAATCTCCTGCTGCCTGACTGCATGGGCGCTACCCACAGTCAACCATGCGGGGCCCTCTTAAATCGTGACAAGACTCACACCTCTAGAGTCCACTAATAACCCATGGTAATGCTACAGTTCAAGGGGTAGCCTGGGACTGGCTTTGGGGTGGTTGTCCTGGAAGCCTTGCAGCTTCCCCGGTCAGCCCCAAGCCCTCTACTGTTAACCATACAACTACCCAGAGGTCAAAGTATGCCCGTAGGTGGTTCACAGGTGTTATCCAGGTGGCGCCCCAGGAGGCGGTCACCCTCACACCCCTTATATATCCTGCGAACAGCTTCTGGTCGGTTGGACGGCGACAACTCATACGGTGTTGTGGGAGCGTTCGTATGGATCTCACTTTACTAGGAAGCAGGCAACTACACAGCCGTACTCTGCTGTCGTGCCGTACGAACGCTGGAGCCGCAGGGGGGTGTTAGGAATATCCCCTGAAAGTTACAGGAGGTTCGGACCACTCCTGCTCCGTCAGTAGTCCATTTCGTACCATACGAAGCGGCTCTATAACCATCTAAGAGCCCCACTATGGTGGGATAACTTCCCCCTAAGTCTGCAGATGACCCTCTCGGTGAAGGTAGGGTAACTGGGGTACCTCAGTAGGGTAACTGGGTCCCTAAGGTAGGGTAATCATGTTTCCAAGGTAGGGTAACTTCACCTGATTATGCCTTTATTCCCTTCGGGAGTCCGCGCGACCACATCTAATGTTACCCTGGAGACCCGTGCAACCTTTACTATGTTTCCTGAACTTTACGCGAACATGTTCTCCAAAGGTTACCCTGCCTAGCAGGGTAACTTTGGCCTACCTAGGTTACCCTGTCTAACCTGATGTCACCAAGTCACTTTGTAGACACTTGTACCAACTCATGTCTACCGTTAGTATACTAAGTATACTGGTCTATCCTCAATCTGATTACCTCTTGGTATACCATATAGGCTTGAGTTTAGTCCACTGTAGCTACCTATCTATAGGGTCATTACAGATTGTTAGCATTCCAGAATCTTATTGCAGGGGAGTTTGGTTTAGCTTTATATACACTAAATCTCCCACGGCTAGTTGGAACTCTGCGCGCTCCTCAGGCTCCTGTTGAATGTTGATTAATAGAGGTTCGTCAGTGTGATATCCTATGATTCCATATAAAGAGCATTTCATGATTGCTTACGCTCCCTCTTCTGCAGGACAAGGGGCGGCCGCACATGTCAGAGCCCTTCTTCGTATACCGCTCTGAATTTCTTGTAACTGTGGCAGCACTGCGGGACGTCTAACGTCTAGAGAAGTATTAACATTTGTTACTAATACTAGTAAGACATGTGTTTTGCATACGTTCCTTCCACAACGGACCTTTTGCTATTCCCGGTGGTGCTATTGGTCCGTCAGCGATGGTTGAATCTCATATTCAGGGCAAAAAAAAGGGGATGTCAATTGATAGCCACTTGGACCGTGTTTGAAATTCGTATATCTCAAGAAGCTGTACGTGGAGACCGAGGGTCAAAACAAAGGTGGACGTCTTGTAGGTGGGGAGATAAGAGAGATGGAGGGGTCGGAGAGGTCTTTATATAGATTTCCCGACGCTGTACATTTCGCAGGCGGTGAGCCCTAGGGGACGTACAAGTAGGGAATGCGACTTAGGCTGTACTGCGACGTCGTGATGTTGATCTGGATCTAGCTAGCTTGGATATTGTATTATGGGATAGATAACCAAGGGACTTTCCGAATGATGGCCGATACAGATATAGAACTTAGCTTGTCGAAAGATCATGAAAAGTACTGAGTCTTGATTGTCACGGGTGATTTGCAGCACCACCTGCGATAGTGTTTTAAGCCTCACAAGTATGCATGTGCCAAGAGACATCGCGTACTGTGACCTCTCTTGGCGTCAGTGTCAGCCAAGACCCTAGCTCCTGGCCTAAACCTGAACACACCACAAGCTATCATACTACACCATGTGCGAACCCAGACGAAGGAACTCATCAGAGTAAGATTTAAATGTTATTCCACAACTCTTGGGTACTCTATGAAATCTATCAAACGGAAATTCAAATCACTCATATATGTCTTAGTAGAAGTAGCATACAAATGATCACCGTCAGATCGGCCACACTCTGATACACCACAGTCTCCGGACAATGTCAAACGCAATCTCTTCCCCGGGCTGGCGTCTTCATCACCTTTTTCCTCATCGAACTATATCTGACGCTTGCAGTCCTGCGTTGCTTTTAACCACACGCGAACATTTGAAGCTTGATGCAATTCCTGGTTCAAATGCTGCCAATTTTCCTAATCAGATGAAGCTCCATGCTTCCGTACCTCGACATCAGGAGTCTAACCCACGCGGCCTGTCAGGTCCAACCCTTGGTGGGTATTCATGTTGGATGGCGACTGAATAGCCAAGGTTATACAAAAATGGTGGAATTCGGTGGGATCTGCAACGGGGGATTGTGATGTTCCAATGATTGCTTCACATCCCTCGCCAGCGTCAGAGATATCAGATGATAAAGTCCTGGATACTGGGAGAAAAAGGGGAAACTCATTTGCCTTGTTACCTTCCGAATTGGCTGGGCCGGGGTCAGGTCTCACTTCTTTTTGTGGTGCTTGAATGCCAGTACGTGCCCCTGCATGCCATGCCCAATTGGCGGTTGGATTTTCAGGAAGATAGTTGTTCCACCTAAAGGGGAGAGTGGCTACCCTCTCCGCAGTATATCAGCGATGACAATAAACCAACAGATCGAATGGATCCTCGAGAACCGGATTCGACAGCAGCCAGGCCCTTGGTCTTCATGATTCTCGATGAAGACGTAATTTAAATAAGATAATGGGAACCTGGGATTAAGACACAGCCCCTTGCGGCCTTCACCAGTCGCGACAAGTATGTAGCCAATCGCTTTGTGTGGCAAAATTCTCGAATTAATTGCTGACAGTCCGCATATCTCATAGGCATTTAACACACCAAAACCTACCCTATTGATATTTGGATTGCGCGAATGGAAAAGGCGATAATTCAGTTGTGGTTCGTTGATATTGACCGAATTAAGGATGCAAACAATATACACAGCACATGGACGTCTAAGCATAGCGCTCCAATCTATATATCATAAGTCAGTCAGTTAAAAAAAAAACATCCGGATTGTTGTGAAAATGTACCTAATTTGGGACAGATCCCACACTGCGCCTGGTACTTGTTGTGCCATGCCAAGGTATTCAAACCCCAGATCCTCCACCATCAGTGCCGCAGCTCCCGGGATATCTGCCTGAGGAACATCTTGCATCCCTAGTGGGGTACCCAGAATGCCCATTGGGGGAGCCCCTTGGATTGGCACAGGAAGAATTACCTGAATGGCAGGATTGTTCGGAGCTTGGAGATTGGATACACTACGAGCATTGTTTGGAGCTTGCGCCATCGCCGGCCCTGGGGGTGGGGGATCTTTGTGCGCTTGGGGATTCGCAGCGCGGGGAGGATTGTTCCGAGCTTGGGGGATCGCCGGGCCTCAGGGTGGAGGATTGTTCTGTGCTTGGGAATTTGCAGCGCTGTGAGGATTGTTCTGAGCTTGGGGGATCGCCGGCCCTGGAGATGAGGGATTGTTCTGAGCTTGGGGATTCAGAGCAGCGGGAGGATTTTTCTGAGATTTGAGAATCGCTGGGCCTCCGGCTGGGGTATTGTTCTGCGCTTAGGAATTCACCGGGGAAGCATGTTGCATCCCCAGTGGCGGACTGAGAATACTGATTGGGGGAGCCACGTGGATTTTCACAGGAATAATTACCCGACTGGGACCATTGTTCTGAGCTTGAGGGATCGGCGTCCCTGAGGGTCCCAGATTGTTCTGCACTTGGGGATTTGCCAGGGGAGCAGGTACGTTTTAGGCTGGCCTAGGAGGATTGGGCTGTCGAGCATTTTGGACAACTAGGCCAGCATTCGGTACAGGTATTGCAATACTCCACTGGCACTGAGGTAGTGCGTTGAGAGGTAGTAATATTGAGTTTACAATGACTTGTGCTGTGGGGACGCCCAGGCCAGCTGGAGGCACGTGGTTATTGGTCTCAATGGTCTTGGTCACCTTCTTCCAACAGTCCTTAAGCAATTGAAGAAGTGCCTCGTCGATCTCCTGCATACGAGCATGTTATTGGCTGCTAACACAGTGGCGAGTTCATCGCACATAGGTTTCAATCTCCTTATGCCTGCGACAATTTGCTGGAATTCGGCTTCTGGGAAGTGCCAATTATCTGCAATATAGCCACTTGCTAACATCTGATCTTTCAAAGCATCCCGCCAACAAACGTATCGGGGGGGGGCTTGTTTTTGGGGTGATGGGGGACATCCATGGCCAACTCATAATCTTTAATCAATCGATAATCGGGGCTTCGATGAGAATACTCCTCAAAGAGAGAAAAAGGCCGAAGGTGATAGGTCTGATGCGCGGGGGGTGCCTGCTGCACACCTTTGGCCGGCATGAGGGTGTACCCTACAATGTTGTTATTCTGCGCCATATCTGTGGATTCTGGGTGTATATAGATGGCAGTATTTAGAGATACTTGTGATGTGATAACAGTGGCTGTTGTGGAGGTTCTGAGTCAGAGATGAAACTTGGTATGAAGCCCATCTAGTATTGTGATCAATTTACTTTATATATCAAACTCCCAGATCCTCTAGATGATTTGAAAGAAGGATGAATTGGTTTCATGATTTGATAAGAAAACGCGAATCTGACGCTCTATGACAGGACTCTTCCATTGTGTGATTCAATTTCAAGTTGAATAAATAAAATAGGATAAACGCATTCGGGCGGGAACATAATATTTGTCATCTCAGTTGTTGAAAGAAACCACAGCTGATACCATGTGACGCCTACGCTAACCCTATCAACGACTAGATCATGATTATCGCATGCGCGCCCCTTGGCCCTACATGCAATCAATACGCGTTGGTGTCAATACTCGGCGTGGCTGTACCCTTGAATCTACACGCAGCCTGAGGGATCAACGGAGCAAAGTCCCACTTGAACCATCCCTAGCAAATGTCCATTCTGCTGCCGACAATACACCCAGTCTGGTGCATATGAGAAGCACCTGTGACCTGTCCCACCCAGGTCTGGACATTGTCCTTGCATCAACCATACAATATATCATCATGGAATCAAGGGTATAGGACAACCCAGATGCAAGCTAGCGCGAGGATTCCAACTGTGAATCCGATCCAGGCCCTGCTGGATCTGACCCTCAGGAATTTTATCCAGACATTGCATATGAGTCTGATACTGAAGTATTCGATGACGCTACCGCACCCTCCGCCGCCAAACAGATTTATTATGAAGGCGTGGGCAAGTAATTGGAGACGTCGCCAGTTTTGAGCATGACTACGGCAACCTGTGAGAAGACCCATAGGCACAATTCAATAGCGAGCAAGGTTTCAAACTAGCATCCTGCTTTATTGAGGGAAAAGTATCTAAATCACAAATCAATCAATACTTCTCGAGTGGCCTAGGAGATGCTGAATCAGTCAGGTATAGCCTGATGCCCACAGTGGAGAACCATCTCCGGTTACTGGATCCGTACAGTCAATATCTGCAATGGTTCGAAGGACAGGTTGAGGATGGCCAGAGAACTCTGCCATTTTTTTACCGCAACGTACTAGATTGTATTAGATATCTCCTTCGCCAGATCGCATACCGAGATGACTTGGTCTACGAGCCATGGCATGAATATGACTCCACTACTCAGAGAATATACGCAGAAATGCATACGGCGCATGGGTGATGGCACGTGCATGTAGATCTATTACCCTAGCGGGAATGGCTTACCTAATAATTAAGAGCGAGGTATATGGCTTCATAGGATGACCACATATCCGAACCAAGCTCCCGGAGTTATGAGCTTCACAGAGGCATCTGGAAGACGACTCGGAATACTGAATGAGAGCACATTTCAAGATATGTTTAACTGATTGGAACGATGTTTAGAGATTACTACTCCTCTCATTTTCTAGTTGCATATGCGATTAGCTGCATAATGCTTTGATAGCTGGATATCGGAACTGAACACTCTATATTCCATACTACTATTGGTATGTAGGCATTTGGGCTGCATATTCATTTATAGTCTATCATAACGAAGAGATCGAAGACTGTCTACTTGTGGAGTGGGGACACCCTCAGATTAAATAGCAGTTCGGGAGATTCTCTGAGTTGAGCTGGGCAAGTTCTCAGGGTCAAATAGTGTTCGCACCATGTTCTGACGAACTGAATTGTTAAGAAGATACTTCTTAACTAGAGAAGTTGAAGTAGCATGAACATTAGTATAAATAGTAGGCCTCTCCCCCGGTGGTTGAAGAATCATCAAGCAAAGGAGAAGAGACCTTAACAATATAACAAGTTAGTGAGTTATATTCTAACTCTTTGATATTTGACTACTCTTTATTACTTTACCTTTATCAAACAATTACCAACGAGCCTTCCTGACTATTAATCCGTTGTCTCGAATATCCTGGGCCCATCAGCAAAAAGGTGGCCTGCATCTGATACAGTAGTGTTGCGTCCTGACTCTCCTGGCCTGGACTCTGCGTCCTGTGCGTCCTGTGCGTCCTGTACTTATGCGCCACATCTGGTTGCGTCTGGTGCGTCTGGAAACCCTTTCCTACACTGGGTGCCGTCCGGACACATGCAACCAAGCAACCCTGCCTCCCATGCATCCTGACTTAAACCTCAACACCATCGCACATCAGGATTCACCACTACTCCTGATTCTCCTTTCAGCCTGCTTTGTCTTCTAGTAGCCCAGTTGTGAGCAAGGAGTATTTCTTGGCAAAGAAAATATACTTGGGCCTGGCGCCTGGTGAGAAAGCCATCGTACCCTTAATCTTAAATTTACGCTAAAGACCCCAGGCCAGAGTCACACTGGCACTCAGAGTTCTATTTTCAGAACTTTATCTTTGAGGGAGCCAAAATGCCAGCTTACTCCAGTCTGAAAGCCAGTGATAGCCAGAACACTCTCTAGTCTAGGACTCACTGGCAGGCTGTTCATGGAGGTTTCTCGGCACTTAGTAGCCCCCAACGCGACGCGACTGACCTAAGCTCTTTCATCAACACACCCAACACCCACATTGCTGAGCACCAGCTGCAGTACTCCATCCCATCCACTAAACCAATCCTAAATGTTATAACTGGAAGTTACTGGGCTCGCTGCCAGCTCCATACTGGTATAGGATTCATCCC
>Ga0307509_10001280_pt1 | contig 42660 bp, 41 predicted proteins | sample 10_EM_MG_FD_202245 | JGI IMG/M metagenome (GOLD analysis project Ga0307509, IMG submission 202245) | Populus trichocarpa ectomycorrhiza microbial communities from riparian zone in the Pacific Northwest, United States - 10_EM | ecosystem: Host-associated > Plants > Roots > Unclassified | place...
TTACCGCAAGTTTTCATCTGTATCGATGCGCTAGATGAATGCTTGCCGAAGGATCTTCCCGCGCTGCTTGGGTCGCTAAGTGGTATTGTTCGGGAGTCCCCTAGGACGAGAATATTTCTCACCGGGATGCCGCATGTCAGTGAAGCCGTTCAGAGATATTTCGCCAAGGCGGTCGCGATACCTATCAGTCCTAACCTGGACGATATCGGGAGTTATGTGGCGATGAGGTTAGACAGGGATGATGTCCCCGAGGCGATGGACAATGATTTACGGGGGGAGATTGTGAAAGTTATTCTGGATAAGATGTCAAATATGTGAGTTGAAATTTCTACTCTATTAACGATGTATACTTACTAACAACTGTGTAGATTCCTCCTTGTTTCGCTAAACATGGAGGTAATTCTCGGAGAGATGACAATCCGCCGGAGAAGAAAGAAGCTAAAAGAGATGGAGCGAGGCACTGGGCTGAGCGGGGCCTACACCGCAACCCTAACCCGGCTGAAGGCCCAGAAGGGCAATAGGGCGGCACTTGGGCTGAAGGCACTGATTTGGGTGCTCTATTCGGAAAAGCCTTTACGGGCCGTGGAGCTCTGTCATGCCTTGGGAGTGGAGATGGAATCTACCGAACCGGATCCGGAAAACGTTCCTGCCATACAGACACTCCTGGAATCTTGTCTAGGTCTTCTCACTGTAGAGCCGTCTTCGGCCACAGTGCGACTAGTGCACTTTACTCTACAGGAACATCTCTCAAATGATCCCACCTTATTCCATCATCCCCACTCCACAATTGTGGAGGTTTGCTTGGTATACCTCAATTTCGGATCTGTCCGGAATCTTTCGTCAACTCTCAAGACCCTTCCGTCAACTATGCCCCTTCTGGAATATACTTCTTTTTACTGGGGGGAACACGCAAGAAGGGGGATGACGGAAAATGCCAAAAGACTAGCATTGAGGCTTCTCGATAAATTTGATGAATATATATCCACCAAACTACTCCTGTCGCGCTATAAGAAAGAAGGCTTATACCCGTATTCTTTTCGCGATGGCCCTAAACCTATTGGATTTACCGGACTCCACGGAGCGTCATCTCTTGAGATTGCGGAGATTGTTCCCGCTCTATTGAAGACGAGGGAATGGGATCTTAATGCAACAGATTCCCATGACAGGACGGCTCTCGCATGGGCAGCCAGAAGAGGACACGGGGGGTTGTAAAGATGCTTTTAGAACGAGAAGGCATCAATGTGAAAACCAGATTTGGTCCAAGCCCACTCTTATGCGCAGCTGTGGGAGGACATCAAGGGGTTGTAAAAATACTTTTAGAACAAAAGGATGTTAATCCCGACGAGCCGGACACCATATATGGCGGGACGCCACTCTCTAGAGCGGCTGAGGGAGGGTATGAGGGGATAGTAAAGATGCTTTTGGAAAGAGAGGAGGTCAATCCCGACCGTGTGGACGGCTGGTTTGGCCAGACGCCACTCTCTAGAGCGGCTGAGGGAGGGCACGAGGGTGTAGTAAAGATGCTTTTGGAAAGAGAAGAGGTCAATCCCGAGCGTGGGGATGGCTTGTTTGACCGGACGCCACTCTGGCGTGCGGCGGTGAGACGGCACAAGGGTGTAGTGAAAATGCTGTTGGAAAGAGAGGAGGTCAATCCCGACAGTGTGGACACCGATTCTGGCCGGACGCCACTCCCTTGGGCGGCTTCGAGAGGGCATGAGGTGGTAGTAAAGATGCTTTTGGAACGAGAAGAGGTCAATCCTGAACATGTGGACACCGAATACGGCCGGACGCCACTCTCTTGGGCGGCTGAGGGAGGGCATGTGGGGGTAGTGGAGATGCTTTTAGAAAGAGAGGAGGTCAATCCCGACCATGTGGACACCAAGAATGGCCGGACGCCACTCTCGTTGTCGGCTATGGGAGGGTAGGTGGAGGTGGTAAGGGCGCTTCTAGAACGAGAGGACGTCAATCTCGACTGGGCAGACAAGTCTGGCATAACACCACTTATATGGGCGGTTGAAACAGGGCATGAGGAGGTTGTACAGATCCTCTCGAAACGAGAGGACCCCAAGTCCTGCCGGGCAGACACTGATTATACCCAAACCCTGCTCTCCAAGGCTGCGGAGCAACGAAATGACCGGGCAGCAAACATGCTTTTGCAGCCGACCAATATCCTCCCTGCCACACCAGATAACGTGAACCAAATCCCACCATCGCTACTCCCCCCTCAAGAACATAATTGAGTTCCAAGCACCCTACTAGAACAGGACAATATTAGTTCTGACAGGGCCAACCACGATGGCCAGGAACCCCCCCCCCCCCACCTCCCCTTCGCATGGCGACCAGGTTGTAGAGGAGATACCGTTCACACCTCATCGCCTTAATAGCGAGATCACACACTTTAATAGCCAACCTGAACTTCAATCTCCAGATCACAATGAGCCGCCGAGATTATTAGACCGTCGGTTTTCTGTTTCCGAACACACAGATAGCGCCTCCCCAACCCAGCCACCCTGGTGGTCTCAGCTTCTTTCCACCTCACCCCTAAAGCTCTGTTTCTGTCGAAGGAAAACCAAGACCCGCCCTAGCAACACCTAATTTATCCTCTCCTTTGCGGCCGGCCCGTGTTCTACCAACGCCTCCCTAAATTCCCTTTTTCTTTGTGTCCCTTACATCCTGCCTTCCCCGTTGCTAGATATATCCTTATCCTATAAGTGCATGCAAGCTGGGGGTTTAATGTGGGCAAGCTTTTGATGTATATTGGCATCGACGATGGCGTTTTTCTATGTTTCTCCTGGCTGTTACTATTTATATACTATTTGATTTTTTCTTCTCCGCATCTTTCTTCATTTGGAGTTGTGGTTAGACTTGGTCGTTTTCTCCCTCTTCATTCTTAGTATTGTACTATCGAGTTTGTATTTGTCTTGTGTTTCAGGAGCGTGGTATAGAGTAATGTGCGGCCCTTTATAGCCAATTGGGTAGGAATGGGTAGTATTCTCGCGGAAGCCCATTTTAAATTGGTGAGCTACAGGTTTATCTCTACCTAGAAGTTCCTCTCTGTGCTGCTAAACAATTACTCTCCGTTCCCTTTGTACAATACCAATACGAGTGCTTGTTCTACTAGATACCATCAAGTGGCATCTCAAATTGTCGAACCACAGCCCCCACCCTAATCCACGGGGTATCTCCTATTGTTTGGGTTGGTGTAATAGTAGGGGAGGGCAAAAACAGCGTTACTGTGAGCTAGCTAAACCAGACTCTGTAAAGGTATCAGGTTGAAGTTGAGTTCCGTTAGTGAGAGTATTTCAGGGGCATAATATTTCTTAAACCCCCGATACCTTATAGAAAAAGGTTCAGTTATACAAAAACTTGGAGAATGTAACAATCTCTCAAAGGCGTAATAGGAGCCATTGTATAGCACTATGCTGTACTCCATTTCCCCACTCCGCTATCCAATAGCCAGGGTAGATATTCCCCAGATAAGGTGATTGCCATTGACATGTGAGTTGTTGTCTTCATAAACCTCATTCTTTCAGTTTGAGACTTTGCCGTCCGGTTGGATTCTACCAATCGATTTCTGGACGAATAAGAATAAGTCGATACGTAAAACTAGGGCGCAAGTGGAATAATTAAGGCGGGAGGTTAATGAATCGTAGTTGCAACATCGATATTAATATCAAGGTAGCCGAACTTAGTTCGGAGATTTGACCCGCGTCCAAGTACTGTACTGTGCACTTCCATTCGCAAAGTTTTCGCGGAGAGAGAGGTACTGTGGCAATGTCTTGGCGGCAGTGGAGGACTGGTACAAGGATTTGTGTATAATTTGAACTGAAAAGGTTGTTCTGGTACTTTCGTTGCCACCAAGACTTTGCCACAGTACTTGTCCTTCCGCGAAGACTTTGCGAACGGAAGTGTACACTACTTGACCATTTTTTCCCATTAGGCTTTGATATATGCCAGAATTTCTCCTAGGCAAGGGTCGGTTATTTCTTAAATAAAGCTTATAAAATATCTAGGATTGGTGCATCAAGCATACTTTGGACGGTGTTTAGGTTGAAGAAGGTTGATGCACAGTGTATGGTTATCGAAGAGCCAAGGGACAACCTAAAAGTGTCTACGAGATACCTACTTCTAATATTCTCATGTTTTTTTAACAGCTCAATAAGCAAGGCAGGTGCATGAGGCTTATCATATTACATGCCGGATGGAGTCAATAATATCGACTCATCAGCGAATTCCCCTAGCCCTATCCTTGGTATCCTATCAGACATTTAGGCATTGAGCGTGAAAAGCTACTCTATTGCATTTTTGCATAAATAACCGAACCTTGTAATGCAACTTGGGGCACTTTCTCCATGCCCGGTTTCTCAAAAATGACAGCCAAAACCACAACTATAAAATATTTAAAAATAAAACAAGTCTATAATCCTAATTAGCGTTATACCATCCATCTACCTGAATAATAGTCTCTTGTCGTGGTAGAGATAGGGCAGTGTGGCGGAGTGAGGGGCAGCGGGTGCCGTGTGGCGCTTCAGAACCTGGAGAGGTCATGTGTTCGGTTATTTATGCTAAGGTGCAAAATCAAGACAACTGGAGGATGGGGGTTACCGTAGCGAGGGGAGAAGCTCCCCGGAAGCAGCCCCCACTCACTTCGTAGCCGGTTGCTGAGAAATACATGTGTCATGAGTGGTTGCAGTGCTAGTAGTAAATGGAAGTTATAGCAGATGACATAATGGCTTACAAGTTCTATCTGTCTTACCCTTGAGTTGCTAAATCTAACTTACTTGGATCTTGATTTTTTTATTCTAATTCGTACATGGTTGATAATAACCCTGGGAATTCGGGAAACACGTGCGGAGGCAGCGAGCCAATCATGTGTGATCGGGCAGCTCCAGTTAAATAGGTTTCGCAATAGTATTATGGACACTTTCGCAGTGTGGCTTTGTCATGGACTACTGTGCCCTATGACCACACTGCACAGTACCGTGTTTGATAGTAATGTGTTATGCGGCTCCATGTTCCAAGTATGACAGTGCATCAGAGCCTCAACTTTGCGGCTATTTCCTTGGCATGGAAATTATTGGATGGTAAGGTTGTTGCCACAGAAGCAGCCACATCTCCCCGCGTTTCTTCAGCTTTGCCAACGGAAAGTTTTTTAAACCCCTCCCCTCCCGACTAACTCTACATATTGCTGTCTCATACCATTTCTATACTGAATCACCATTTTGGACAGATCATGGCCCAGCACACATACGCGATTGGTAAAATCCGGCGGCAGCAATGTCAACTACGACCACCCAGGAGCGACCACATATAGACCCCCCATGGCTCCAGCTGGGATGTACATGTTATGTGTAAGCTTTGCTCCAACAATATCGGATAAGTTAATGGATACCATCGTGTGTGTACGACCCGAGTTGGCGGTGCCGGATACTAGCTATCGGAAACGAGCCTGTTTCGGAAATGGAGGGAGGGTGGGGGGGAACCGGTAAGGCTGTCTTGCTCCCCTGTCAGAATCCCGGGGCGAGAGTTATCTGAGATGTGTGGGTTCTTTGAAAGGAGCGAGTGTTCTGATGATTGACAGTCGGTGCAATGAGGCAGAGAAGCATCATATCGTCGTTGCGCGTTTGTACCACGGATCCCTTGCTCAGTAAAGGCGGACGATATTGGGAATTACCCGGAACGAGGCTAGAGAGGGATAACGGGCCAGAGGAACTGAGTGATGATTCACAAGGAGATGTGAGAATTATTTGGAAAAGATGTCGGACATGCGTATTGGAGAATTTGGTGGTTCTCTCTATCAGCGATGTACAGTATACTTACGAAAGATTCTGTGCAGATGCCTCTTTGCTTCACGAAAGATCGGCGCCATTCCCAGAACTCACCTTTTCACGGAGAAGAAAGACACGAGAACTGATGACGCGGGGTAATAGGCTGGGCGATATCTACACGGCAACTTTGATTTGACTGAGGCCGCAGAGGCGGAATGGGCAGGTGGTCAGAATGTAGGTGCTGGTGTGCACAATTTATTCGGAACGGCTCTTACCGGCAGAGGAGCGAAGCCATCCCTTGGTGGTGAGGATAGGATTTGCGGATCTGAATCCGGAGAGGATTCATGGGCTAATGATCTCTTATCATCTTATTTAGGTCTTATCGCGGTACAGGCGCCTTCACCCACAGCCAGGTTAGGGAACCCCACCCTTTCAGAACACCACTCTGGTGATTCTACTCTATTATATAATCCTGACTCAAGATTGTGGGGGTTTGCTAGCTATAACTTAATTTTAGATATGTCACTGTCCTTTCTCCAGCTTTTCGCTCGGCCCTCTCGATAACTCCGCATCCAAAATATGCTTCTTTTTGCGGGAGTGCCTACGCAACCAGGGCCATGACGGAAAATGTTAAAACCCTCGTGTTCAAGCTTCTCGATAGCTTTAATAAGCATATATCCGCCCAACTACAGTTACACCTTTGCACTACAATGAAAATCGCCTCTCGCAGTGGCTAGGGAATTTACAGGGCCCCACGGAGTTACACATCCCCATATTATGACAAACAGTTACTTCAATACTAGAGGTGAAGGATAGGAAGTTGATTCAACTGACTTCACGGTGTTGAATAATCGGATTTCTTAACAGGTAGGACACCTACGTGATTATACGACTCATAGATATTTCCTTAGGTATGGCGTTGTGTATCATGTGGCATTAGGGGGGGGGGTTGGAGTTTACATACTGGAGAAATTTCCCTTTATTTGTCACATAGTTCCAAAGCGCAAGAGTGGAAATGCATCTTTGGGCCTAAACTATATCATATTCAGATCCAGTATACAAACTTTATCGCAAAGTAAGTGACTAGATATCGATAGCTTCACATAGCCGGTACCTCACTCGGATAGGCAGCTACACGAGAGAGTGAAGTGCTGGCATAGATCCTTCCGGAAGGAGAAGACGCCAATCCCAACTAGACAGCCACCAAATATGGCCGGACGCGACTCATGGTTGCCGTTAAGTACTGTTCCAGCATAGTAAACTCGTTTTTGAAACGAGGGAGTATCAACCCCCCCCCGAGAGGGGCTAGAATGGGGGCGTATGATGGTAAAGGGAGATTAAAAATGAAACGACGTCAATCCCGACCGTGCAGACACCGGACATGGTCCAACGCCGCTCTTGTGGACTGTGATATGCAGGCACTAGCCGGTAGTAAAGATTTTTTGGAACCGTGACCGCCCACGACTCCAGACAACCAGAAAAAGCTCCGCTGTAGCTCGCTCTCTCCGAAAGGCATCACCGGGTTGTGAGGATCTTACTGCAGTAGGGCAATACCAATTGTGTAATATGATAACAGATCGTGGTATGATCGCCAGACATCTGGCACCGCAGCAGAACCCCTATGGCTTCCCCAATTAAGCTAGGTTCCCACCACAAACACTTCTTTCGAGTGGCTCTGTCATGCACTACTATACCCTATACCTGAGGAAAGCAGAGTACAGTACAGTACCTCATATTCCTCTAATGTGAAGGGACCTGGCCCAAGAAGGGAAGCGTGGCCATCAGATGGCATTCACAGATCCAAGAGATAGCATTCCTGATCACATTGATTCAAGGAAATGTACTTTTGTTCTGCCTTCGCACATATTTCTATCGTCTTTTTTATCTAACTTGATTTGGATCCGTGTTGGGTAAGTTATACTATGCAGGCAACGCCCGGAATCTATCGTCGATTCCATCTCCGCATTCTGACACTACGAGTACAAGCAGAGCCCAGAAGAAAGGAATTATAAAATATGGATGCCATTCCGACTACGAAAAACTTGCCAAGACCCATGGTCCTGGAACAAAGGGAATTGTTCTCGGTTATCAAGTTCAGGTTGAAATGGAAAAAAAAAACCAATTCTAGCACCCGTCCCAGTTTCGTGCCAAATCCCATGTTGTGAAGGTTAACCTCTCAGATTAGTCTGTAGCAGAGTCCCGGGGACACCTAACTTAACCCTTGTTCTAACCTCAGCGACCAAGGTTCCTATTTTTCATTCTTTCAGCCGATAAGTCACTAAATACTACAAGTACTCAGGGCGTGTTGCGATCTGGTTGAAATTTCTCAATTCTCGCACGATTCATTGGCAATGGGAAAAGGGTGGCTGACACGAGAGAAGATATGCATCACTCCTCTTTGCCCCAACCACCAGCTCCTCCTCCCCCTAGGAAGGTTCTGTAAAACTCTCATTAACTCTGCCTATTTCATTGCTCTACCATTTCTATGCAAAACTAACGTTTCCGACAAAGCATGTTGGACTACTTGAGGAGAGTGTTCGACACCAAAATAACCCACCAAAGTGGTGACAGCAATGTCAGCTGCAGGAACAGAATAGGGAGTTTCAGGAATATCGACGGTCTGGAATCCGACGGGGGTGAAGCCCGGATTATTAGCGGGCTTTCTCCGCTGGGGAAAAACACAAGACATCAAGGCCTAGAGTACGCAATGACAGATTTGACGCTTTCGCGGATCGGGGTTTGGAGCGGAGCGAGTTTCAGTAGGCTGGTTGAGTTCTATCAGCAGCGAGTTCCTCGGTTAGTTCCCCTGTGGTGCCCTACAAGCACCGGGGCGGGGGTGCAAGAGGGCAGGGCGTCATGGAACCAGATGCTGTTAGAGTTCGTTACGGGGCGGGGCGGGGCGGGGCGGATTTTCACTCGCCAGGCCCGCCGTTACACGGGGCCAGGGGGGGATATTTTTGGGGTGATCCCCGCCCCGCCCCCGTCCGGGGCGAGTCCCCGCTAATTCCCTGTACAGGGCCCCGTTTCTCCCCACCTATTTTAACGGGGATCCCGTCTGGGGAATGGGCGGGGCGGGGGGGGGCAGGGGCAAGGAACCCCAAAAAAACACGCCCCTCCCCGGAGGCCCCGTAACGTACGCTAGATGCTGTTAGCGCAACACCTGTATTTTAGCTTAACTCCAGGACATCAGTGCCGGGGAAGAGGGCTCAGCATTACCGGTAGCAAAATTGGTCGTTGAGCTGAAGTGAGCGCAATTCTCATTACAATGAGATGGAATTGACCACATTATTTACGGGGAATGGCTCGCGGAAGATTGTACTTATCGGGTCTACTCTAGTTACATATATCCAGTCATTAGAAGGTCATCATAGGCTCGGATTAGTTACGAGTAGGGATTTGAGAGTATCTAGTGTTGTCTATTTGTTTTGTATGGGGGGGGGGCTGGTTTGAAGTCCCCTGGGTCCTATTGCTGCTTTCCTGTATAATAGAATTGAACGTCTGTAGTGTAAAGAAATGTGTGATCATAGGGTCCGGAACGGCGGTAGCAAAGAAGATTGATGCAAAATTAAAGGGATAGAATTGGTGGGAGGAGGGGACGACAAACGGAGAATTCAAATGCGGGTTGACCAGCTGAATGGCTATGGGTATTTGTTTGACTATGCGAGCGATGGATGTAAAATTCGAGGCGATGTGACAGTGACGGTAATTGTACGGCAGTTATGAGGGGAGAGCAAGATTAGGTGTAGATGTACCATAAAAACTTGTTAAATCTATTATCAGAGATCTCAACTGTATTGTACCTCATCACCGAACTACATAGGCTTAGCACAGAAAGTGAACAAAATAACTAATGCCAGTTAATGATATCCAACAAACTATACCTCGTCTAAAAGGGATGATTCCTTCAGTCATAGGTGTTTCACCTCCGATTGCGAACGCGAATGGCCTTATCATCGATAGGGGAACCTTAGGGGATAGAACGGATTTCAACGGTAGTAGATTGCGGGCTACCGGTACACTAAACACATGTTGGGGCCTATACCAATTGGGGGGCTATGTTGGGAAGAAACATACCCGGTAGGAGTAGAAATTAGAATTAGCATTTGGCGTCACTCCAAGCAAACATAATGGGAAAAGACACAAGTTACCTCTGCAGCCCCGAACAGACATACCTCAGGCTGCGAGTTTATACCGATAGTCAATGTTTTCTTGTCGGTGGAACGAGGGTGGGTCCCGAGGGCGAGTGTCGGCGGCTAGTAGGCCTTATGTACTGTACCCATTAGTCCAGACCGTGACTGAAGTCGATGAGGAGTGGAGAGCGGGCTTTTTTTTTTTGGGGGGGGGGGGGTGATACTGTCGGCCCTAAGTGATGGTCTGATTTCCTTGGCAAACAGGCAAAATCGACTTCTTTCGAAATAGGAGCTAGATAGAGTAGATGAGTTAACTAGAGCATAAAGGATAACTTCCGTGCCCCGTTCAAGTGCCAAATTTCGAATTCCAATTTTCCTGGATATTATTCTTCCCACATCACAGCCGGGTGACGTGTTGCCTAACTTCCCCCGATCCAACCTTGCAAACCCCAACCTTAATATCACAATGGCGATCTCCACAATGGTTGGTGGTAACAGCTATGGTGGGCCCTTATCGCAGTAATTTCAGAGAGGCTCAATTAGATAAGCGTTTCCTTGGTATTTTATAAACAGCGATTAGACGGAAGTTGCCACAGAACAAGCCACATCGCCCCGCTTTTCTTAAACTCTGCCGAAGTTTTGAAAGGCCCCCCATTAACTCTTCATATTCCTCTACCATTTCTACACACACCAAACAATTTGGACAGAATATGATGGCCGAGACTACACGTACACAATTGATCAACTTTGGTGATAATCGTTCTAACTACTGTGAAATAATAGGTGGCTACAGGGCTCATAAACCCGACGCGGATTGGGGGGTAACTTAAGCGATGGGAGGAGCAGCAGCCAGATAACAGACGTTAAAATGTGCAAAACGATTGATTCGACGGTGTCACGGATTGGCTTTTGGAAATAAGAGAGATTGGGAGTGGGGGGGAGGTGATGGTGAAGCCGATGGGACTCTGAATTCGGTATTGGGCACGCCTATCTAATGTGAGTGAGTAGGTTCTTTGAAAAAAGCGAATATCGCTGACGGGGAGAATTATGGTTGCCCGGTGATCAACAGGTTGTACGATCGGCGAGGAATGAATATATCCCCATTCCATGCTTGCACCACTACCGTATAATCTGGCGGAAGTTAGATTGACTCTACTGAGGTTTTTATTCAACCTCTCCAGCCACGGTGACCTATACGTTTGGACTGTGGCGGATCCGCCCTCTTCGTGCCCTTCTGTTTGCTCGGTTACCTTACCGGTAGTTTCGCTTTAGCTCCAATCTGACTTTGCTAGAGTATACGATCGTATGGCTTCCTTACTCAAGAGTAGACTATATCGGGAATTATTTTGAGATGAGGTTAGGCAGGAATAACAAGCCGGAGAGGATGAGTGATGATTTACAGGCCGATTTATCGGGATTATTTTCGAAAAAAGTGTCAGATATAGGTAGAATTTGGCATTTCCCCTCCATTAGTAATTAATACTCACCGAAGATTGTGCAGATTCCTCCTAGTTTCGCTAGATATGAAGGCTAGGCCGGGGGATGTAACAATTTGTTAGGGAGGAAAGAAATTTGAATAAGTGGCGAGAGATAATGCACTAAACGAGCCTTTCTAGCGACTCTCACCCGGCCGACAGCCTAGAATGGAAATGGGTCATGGCTGGTTATGTATGTACTTAGAACGTGGTGGCTAGAGGGGGACCTGTCATGTCCGAATCAAATTGATAAAAAATCTGCGCAACCGGAAAGCTTATATCGGAGGAGGATGTCATGATCTTAATTCCATGGTCGCACTGAAGAGGGGAAACAAGCGTCCTTAAACACATAACCAAGAAAAACTTCTACCTTCTGATGTCTCCGTTTCCCAGCCTCTCAGTCCTCACGATAACATTCGCCGCGCCCCTTCTTTCCCACCTCCCTTCACCTGATTTCTTCTTCCATACGATTCGCTTCCTCCACTTGCCCTCTTCCATTCTCAACCATTCTTCTCCTTCCTTCTCTTGACTCTGACTACTCTACTCCACTCCCACCTCCGAGTTCATTCTCCGACTTCCAGATTTTTCATGTTCGTCCTTTATGCGAGAGATGATGAATTCTAGATGTGCAGCCGTTGTTCTTGATGCGCTAAGTTCATGTTTTCAATCATTTCGCAAAGCGCCGGTGATTCGCAATAATTTCCTAGGGGTTGAGATAGAATCTGCATACCTGGATCCGGAAAACATTAACTCCTATAGTGACAGTGTTGCTCTGTGCTTCAGTCTTGGGTACAGGGGGACGGTCGGGTCAAAGGAGCCGCCACAATGCGCCAAGGAAAAGGTTGAGGCTGTTGGAAATGGATCATTCGAGACTGCTCACCACATAGACATTTTCCCATTCCCGCTGGATGAGAAACGGAACTACACCTACTCGAAACACATCGTTGCCTCACACATGTTCCACTACTGTTAGTTTCTTACCATCTCGTACCTCACCCTGCATATCTAATGCAACACTATCCAAACACCGATTCACCCACAATGAAACACCAAATTCGCAGAATGATTGCCGAATAATCAACCTCGTCTACGGCAATATTCTCTATCCATACCCGAGGCAGGTGACCTATCTCTACCCTCGGCCATGAAGCCTCTACCTTGGAGAAACGGACAGAAAGATGATCTGTCATGGAAAGGAGGAGGGAGTTTTGGCATGCGCTGGAAGTATGCCTAGAATGAAGATTCATAGTCATGCAGGATATAAGATGGCCTGTTCTTCCCTTTGTTCGTTAGTTAGTCTATCATCGCATCTCACTGCCTGTTCTACGATCATCTGTCAAAGTCATTCGTTTTCGCATACGATTTGTTTCTTCATATTCTTTATTGTTCTTCGATATCTTTTATCTATCTACATTGTTCGTACCAATTAAAGTCCTGTGTCGTACGGTAACTAAGGATTGGATCCGCTGTTCACCGCTATCTATTGTTGTTTAATAGAGGCGACCTGCCACTGATGCGGTTGAAGAATCGCGCCCCCGCTCCGCTGTTGTTGCCACCACGATGCCGGGTAACTCAAGGTTGTTGCAATAGACTATCACAGCACTCTCTGCCTGGTGGGGGAGCGGCAAAGTGCTGAGTGAGAAGAGAGTTGAATTTATTTTTTCTGCCATGCTGCCGGGCTTTTCACCAGATCGCGGCACGGCAAGGGGAGTCTCTCGGAGGTGAAAATAGCGTTGTCTCCTAAACCAGGAGACATGGCTACTAAACGTGCAAAAGAATACTAGATTCACAGTGACGTGGAGTTCACGGAAATGGACATTTGCTAGAATCTCGCACGTGATATGTCTTATCTACCTATGCTAGTTTTATGAATTGGTGGTGAGGTTTCGCTATGTTTGTTCAATGTTGCAACGAAGGGGGGGGTTGGATCAAAAAATGATCGAAGGGCTGGAACGCGCTTTTTCGAACCGGAGGGTTATAAGATAGACTCCCTTCTAACAAAACAATAAATAATGACATTTGAAGCTAGATGAAAGTAAAAAAACAAAAAATATATAGTAAAAGACAGCAAAGTGTGGTAAAAGAAGCAGGTAAACTAGGATTTATGACAAAGCAAACAATTCTTCACAATTTACTCCTCTTCCTGGCTTCTGAAGAATGAATATTTCCTGTTTTTTTTGCTTACTAAGTCTTTAAAGAACCCTTAATATAATATATTCGTACCTACAGGAAGTATTCCAGTTCTGGCTATCTATCCTACAGCAGTACAATCCCGAAGTACGCCAGTTCATCCCTCATACCTAAACTAAAACAAAACAAAAAACAACAACAAAACCAAAATAATAACAACAACAACAACAATATCATGTCCCGCATGACTCTAATAACACCCTCTCACCATCGTTATAACACTTATCAATCATCCTAACATGTAGTCCAATTCCAAACTTCAACATATTTTTCCTGCATCCCACACAATCTATCCTTTTCTCCTTACAACCGTCCTTAAACTACCTAATTACCAAAGCGGTTTTATATTCTTCATCTCACTTATCCCATCCCTGGACCGTCTCTTCCCAAAACAACCTCCTCCTGGTTTCTCCACACCCCTTCCTTCTCTTCAAGTGTACCCATAGACCAGAACCTCCTGGTCTTGTTGTGCTTCCTCCCCCAAAGTTCCCTCCGCAACCACTACATCTCAGCTCCTTTTCATCCGCGAAAAATAACTCACTCGTGTCCAATACCCTTATTTCCTTCAGACATCTCCCCTTGTGATTCTTTTCACACTTGCTGCATCCCGTCGTTGATGTTTTTTCTGTAACACCTTTTCCGTTTCGCTCAATCGTGCTCGTGTTGTCGAACGGATTACTGTACATGACTCTTTCATTTTGTTGTTCTGGAAGGTTGGTAGGTATCCCCATCCCTAAGTATTCGTTCCTAACCCACCACTACTTCCATTCTTGCAATTTCTTGTCATCTTACAGACTTTCTTCCTTTGGTCTTCTTCTATCATACCAGCTACAATGCAGTAAGTGATGTCTCTTATCACAGTCTTCACAATCCTTGTATTCACTATCGCATACTCCTGAGCGCAATCTCATTGGGACATAGTAGTCCATCCTACTCAACCCCTTCATCTGTTTGGGTTTACATGGATTTCTGCGATAATAGTCGTGCCCCTCCTGTTCGTGCATCTCCTGCTACTGGGTCGACCAGATTTCTTTCATGTGTGTCATTTGGTCGACATTATAGTCTACCTCTTTCCACCTCCCATTATCGTTCAGCCTTCTATTCTTGTATGCTCTGGCCACTCAATTCGCCGGATCGTTTCTGTATATCCCTCTGTCCCCGGATCCAATCCATTGTAAATTCCTCCCATGCGTTCAAACAATTTGCCATCCTATCCCACATAAACGATGATCCCGCTTTACTTTCCATTGTCCTGATCATCTCCAAACCCTTCATGCTATCTGAAAACAATCTGATTTTCTTCCTTCTGAGTCTTACCAAGTCCTTCAATGCCATAATAATGCCACCAATGTCAATTTTGGTTATACTCTACAAGTCTGGGACTCTCATTCCATGCTCTTCTTCAATCAATCCATTCTCCGGTACCACCACCCATGCCGCCGCTGCCATGTCATCTCCTTTCGCCCCGTCTGTATAGCACCATATTTCATCCTGTCGAATCCGGTTTTCCGACGCGTTCTCGTGTTCCGATATTGACGATTTTTTATTCTTTATGATCAATATTTTCGGGGTTGTTTTGATAACCATGTTCGACTCCGACCTAGGCTTCACAACCCTATCGTCCATCCATTCCTCCACTATCCGTCCATAGTACGTATAATCTTTCCCGTACTTCCATTTAATATGCCTTGCATATCCTCTTCTCTGCATCATCCTGGCTCTTATTTCCACTGGTACCTATCCTGTTTTGGCCCATAGGATTTTATTGGCGTATCTTCTCGGTGCTCGGAATACCGACTGTAGCGTATTATTTACCTCGATTTGGATTTGCTTGACCAGTTTAGAAAACCTGGACACAAACTCTAGGCGGTAGTACACCATTGGAAAGTACACCGATTGTATCAGCCGCATACACTGCCACGCTCCCACGCCCCCTTCACTCCCATATTGTCCGCTCAATGCTCCTATCCTTCTTCTTACCCCTACCCCTCTCTCTAGCTAATACTCTATGTTCCCTTTCATGCATCTGTCCTTCCCTATCCTATACCCCAATATCTTAATCTCCTTCACTTCCTTTGTCAAATCCCTATCCACGTTCAAATTCCCCCAGTCTTCTTCTCCGTAACCAATCTATTCTATATTCTTGGGGCTGAAGCTCATCCCTCTACCTTTCGCCACCTCATTGCATAACCCGAAGTATTCCGTCAACATTCCTTTAGTTGAATTGATTTGATCCGTGCTCATCAGTATTGTACCTCCATCAACGTAGCTCGAAATCATGGCTCTAAAGTTGATCCTCGTTTGTATCCTTGGCTTGAATACCTCCGCAACATATATTCCGAACAGGAATACCGACAGTGGTGATCCTTGTGAAACACCTTTGTTCAGGTAGTAGTCCTTGGTTGTTCTCTCATTGAACCTCAACCTGATGCACCGATTCTTCGTCCACCTCTTCACCTATTTCATCAACTCTATGGAACAACCCCTCTCTTCCAAGATTCGACACAACATCCCAATGTCCACCTTGTCAAATCCTCCTTCAACATCCATCGACAGCATCCCATATTTGATGTTCCTGTTGTATTCTACAAATTTGTAAATTTGTTTAAACATGTTATCTGTTGACCTATTTTTCCTCGATCCATACTGGGTGTCCTCCAAATCCACCACTTTGACCATTTTACTCGGGATCACTCTTTCTATTACCTTAGCCCTGACCGGTAATAAGTGTATCATCCTCTACGATTTCACCACATCATATCTATCTTTGTCTCCCTTTTTTATCAGAACTGTCTCTGCCTTATGTCAGTCCTGTATGTCTTCCCTCATCATACTTTCCAATCGTTCCAACATTCTCTCTTTGTCCACCTTGTGCCAGAATCTCAGAAGCGGGTAACTCATTCAGTCAATTCCGGCCACTGTGTTTCTCGGTGATGGGTCCAGCACGAGCATAAGTTCCTCTTTGGTCATCTTCACATCCACAGTATCTCTCTCGCAGTCCATTCTCTCTTCTGGTTGTAGTTGGACCGCTATAAGTTGTCCAATTTGTTCCTGTTGGAAAACTTTGATGCCCTCTTCAGTCATCATAGGCGGTATTGCTCTTCGTCCTTCGAGGCATTTGACTATCTTGAAGATATCCTTATCTTTTTTCTTGCTGAGGATCTCCTTCATATGTTTGTATCTGGTATTAATCAACCTGTTTCTGAACACTTTCCTGACCAACTTCCAGTCTTTGTTGCCTTTTCTTCTCATTACTTTCATGTCTCTATTCATCCTTTCCAAATCATCCGTCTACTACTCATTCTTTCCTCTAGTTCCCCTTCCTTCCGCCAAGGATTCCATGATTTTAATCATTCCATCCCAGGTTTCATCCCCTTTTCCTGGTGCGATTTCCACCTCTTTCAGGTCTTCTTCCACTTTTTTCTAGTTCACCTTTTTCCAAGCCATGTTGGCACTTGACATGTTTCTTGGTTGCTCCAGGTTCATCTGAGTCATTTGTCGGCAGTGTTCCAGACCCGTTTTGTCAATGAGTTGAACTTTAGGCTATTTTCGATTCTTTCAGAACATTGTTTGATCGATAGTTGATATCGTTCTGAAGGTAACCTTGTTGTGTTGTACAACATCAAAGTTTCTATCGTCCATCCATTTCGATAATCGTCTTCCGTATACGTTCATCGTGGTGTCTCTGCTCATCGTTCCCCACCTTGGGTTTCTCGCGTTAAAGTCTCCCATAATCACCTCACACCTCTCCAATTTCCCTATTCCTAGGTTGACCTCCACAACCCCTCTATCAGGCCTGATATATGCACCTTCTATCCTGACCGACCTCATCACCTCTTCATCATCCTTCTCTTTCCCTTTCAAAATCACCATCCACTCGCCATGCTCTTCAACTTCCACTCATCCCACCAAACCTTTTTTCACAAACACCTTCACTCCCCTCCCCTTAACAAAAGAAATCAACTCATATCTCACGTTCTCATGATCAACAAACTCTCTATCTTTCCTCACCGGTCCATCAACAAAAATAAAAATATCCACAAAAAACAAAACATCTATCACTATATTCCTGTTTCCCTCCCCTCCCACAACATTTATTGTACATACAACAACCCTCATTACCAAATCAATGAGGTTACCTCACTTTCAACCCCAACGGCTTTGCTTGTCGTTGTAGGTACCGAAGAAGATCTTGTCTTCTTGGGTATTGTCGTCTGGTTCCCTTTCTGCAAATTGTCCTGCAACTGCTCATCAACAGGAGTTTTTCGAGTCGCCGGATTTCTGATTCAGAATTTATTCCAACTCCTATCATTCACCCCGTTTGCCAATGTGTTGTCACTTTGCATCAGTGTCGTGTTTCCTTATTTTGGCGGTGTCGACCTATTTCTTAGCACCGTACATTCTCTGAAACCTGTATAATGTGCATCTGATTCGCAAAAGTTAAACATCCATCTGCAGTGCATGCATCCTACACCTTTCAGTGCTGGGCAGTCCACGATAGGACACTTGTGTTCCATTGATAAGTGTTCCTTTCTGCACCATCTGCAAACTGGTTTACCCTTACACTCTGGGAGTGTATATCCGACCGTACAACCTCGGTCTCATATGGTGGTGTCCGTTTTTTCTCTCCATATTCTGCAAAAACTTTTCCTTCCTGCGACCAATATTTTCAGTTCGTCCTTCTTCAATATTCCTTCCAGGTATTCATTCTCTTCGCGGAGCAATATCATACCAGCTGTAGTTTGTCTCGTTTCCTTCATGATATTCAGCTTACCCACCCATGTAGGTCTCGCTTTGATATGAATGCCCGGATTGCTTCTCTCAATATCACCAATGCTCCTGTCAAAGCTATTCTCCTCTTGCCAGTCTTCAATCTTCCACTCTCTTCCATATCCATCCTTCATTAGTGGAACCATCGCCACGTATAACTTGACCTTTTTCGTATCTCTGACGAATTCAAACTTCGCCAGTTCCATCTCTTCAAGGGCCTGGGTCATAATTCCTCCCCCTTTCACAAGGTCCTCTGCTCTCGTTCTTGCCAGCGTCAGTTCAATATCTCCCCATCTATTTCTTCCTACGATACTAAAGTATCCACCAATATTGAAATTCTTAAGAGTTAGGTTCAACATTACTCTTATATTTTCCGGTGACACACCATCTGGTAGAGTGTATTTAACACCTCTTTCACCCAAAAACGTAATTTTCAGGTGTTGTTCTCTTAGCTGAGGAACATCTTGTTTAACAATGTTCATCTTCTTCGCCACTGTCTTCTTCTCGGCTTTTCCAACGACTTTGGTAAACCCGTTCTTATCTCCTTCTTTGGCTGCTGTAGACCAGCTCTGCTTTGGAATTTCACGTCGTTCATGCGCGAATGCTCCTACGTTATTCCGGTATGCCGGAACTTTAGTATTCTCTCCTTCCTTTTCCAATACCTTTACCACCTTCGTCTTTCCTGCTTCAACCATTTTTGTCAGTACCTGTTTCGGTATATACGGTACTTCCCTTCGGTTTCCTTTCGCCACTGTGCATTTGTTACATGCAATTTTCCCTTCTTTAATATCTGCCACCACCTCTTCTATCCTTTCCTTCAGGTTGTCGTTCTTGTCTCTCATTTCCATCACCAACCTTTCCAGCCTAACAATCCTGTCGTGGTCTGACAATGTTGATTGTACAACCATCTCTTCTTACACTTCTGACATATCCATCTCCACACCCAGCACGTACTGTCCACTTTCCATCTCCCTCAACGCTTTTCACAGCTCACTGTTATTGCTGCTCCCGTACGGCATCGTCGATGGCAACGGGATTGGGGTTTCTTCTTCGCGTGTCGTTTCCACCTCCTCCACACTACTCTTCTGTTCTTTAAACTTCATCGCCCTTTTTGGTTTGGGGATTTCCTTCCCTGTGCTTACCACCTCGATCCCAGGATGTTTGCTATCCCCAATACCATTGCCTTCCGTAGTCTTTCCGTTCTCTAAACCAATCTCTTTGTCAATAGCGAGTGCCTTACCTCCATTTCTCAGCATGTAGTCTTCGTCGGACATCCTATCATCCTTCTAATTCTTATACAGCACTCTCTCAGACAAATCTAATATGTCTACGATCGTGCTGTTTTCCCAAGATGAAACAGCAGACTCAGCCAGGCTTTCCATTGAAACGTAGTTTTCGCTCTCCGGAATCGAGGAACGAACGTATTCTGTGTCCTGTGAATGTTGGAACAGTATGCCTGCAGACTGTTCTTTGTTAACACCACAACCATTGCTACATCCAATGGTTATCATCACTCCTTTCAACACCATTTATAATTCCGAAATAACTTTCAGGTTAGCCATTTCCACAATCTTCATAATTTCCTCATTTTTTTCCCCGTTGGAATACCTTTCATCATGTTTCAACTTAATCAGTAACCCTGATGACAACGCCTAAGAAGTCATCACCACTCTTCTCACCAAATCTCCATCCTTTCCAATATCCTCTCTCTTACCCATTCTTCCATGGGGTTTGGGATTATCCATCACCCCAACAACCCAAATCTATCAACTTTTATCAAAGTTAATATCAAAAACAATACCAAACTCCTCAAAACAATATAAATCAAATAAAAACTCAACAAAACAAACAAAACCAACTCAAAATACTCAAAAAACAACCAAATAAACAAACAAAATAAACAAAATACTCAGCTTGTAACTATTCTCACTTATGTGTTGTCAATCCATAATTCACTCGTGTAGTATTAGGTTGATTATTACTCGTTCACCGCTAAAATGTGACACGTCACAATATTGTACCGAAAATGTTGTAATAAAGAACCCTCCCTTCTAACCCCATTTTTCAGAAACCCTGATTCAACCCCTCCCCCTTCTAACCCCCCGGGTTCGATCACCGAAGGGCTTCTTTGCAACATTGGTTTGTTTTATTTTCATTCGCACTTGCTGGTTATTTATGAACTGCTACATGGGGGCGGCATTCATATTGCATAGACTTTAGCCGAGTGGTTGTCTCATATCTCGAGTACAAGTACTCGAAGAGACTGCTGTTCCCCATGCATGCATGCACAACATCGCAGGGGACAATGTTTGACAATAATCCCTGAGGCTTTTGTCTGGTGTCCGTAATTGGTCAATACTCTCTGTGTTCTTATCTCCTTGGGCTGAAAATAAGTAGGCGGTTGCTCCAACGAAATAAACTAGATGAGTTAACCCTGCCTCAACTTTGCGGCTATTTCCTTGGCATGGAAATGATTGGATGGTAGGGTTGTTGCCACAGAAGCAGCCAAATCTCATCGCATTTCTTCAGCTTGGCCCACAGAAAGTTTTTTAAACCCCTCCCCCCCGACTAACCCTACATATTGCTGTCTCACACCATTTCTATACTGACTCACCACTTTGGACATCATGGCACAGAGCTCATATACGCGGTTGATAAAATCCGGCCGCGGCAATGTCAACTGCGATCACCCAGGAGGGACCACATATAGACCCCCCATGACTCCAGCTGTGATGGACATGTTATGTGTTAGCTTTTCTCCAACCAGATCAGATAATGGCTACCATCGCGTGTGTACGACCCGAGTTGGCGGTGCCGAATACTAGCTATCGGAAACGAGCCGGTTTCGGGAATGGAGGGAGGGTGGGTGGGGGTGGAATCCGTAAGGCTGTCTTGCTCGCTTGTCGAGAATCCCGGGGTGGGCAAGACTTGTCCGAGATGAGTGGGTTCTTTGAAAGGAGCGAGTGTTCTGGTGATTGACAGTCGGTGCAATGAGGTAGAGAAGAGTCATATCGCCGTTGCGCGTTTGTACCACTGATTCCTTGCTCGGTAAAGGTGGACGATATCTCGAATTACCCGGAACGAGGTTAGAGAGGGATAATGGGCCAGAGGAGATGAGTGACAATTCACAGGTAGATGTTGTGAGAATTATTTGGGGGAGATATCGGATATGGGTGTTGGAGATGATAAAAAAGTCACTACGGAATAAATTCGGTCTGCCGGTACAGTACTTAGTACGCAATTCAACTATGCGGACTCTCGCAAAGTTAGCCAGGTTCTCTACACATTACCCCTAATTCGCCCTGACGCGGGGTTCACGAACGTGGAAATTTAAGAGAATCTCTCTTTTAAAATGTCCCATCTCCTTATCCCAGTTTATGGATTTGGATGGGGAGCCTTGTTCTGCTCCTTGATTTATTTGGATTCGCACTTGTTGGCTATGGACTGCTCAGATCTGGGGGGATGGGCTCCCTATCAGAGGAATTCAGCCCTGAAGTTGAAAAAATAGTTATTCTGGTTTTGTAGAGTCAAAAAACTTTGGTGTGTGTCACGCCTTCTTGCATACAAAACTGAGACCAACAAGGAACTTGGCATGCGAAAAATATTTTTAAACCCCAGTCAGAATGCCTCTACTCGAGTATTACGAGAACTTCCGTCGAATGGCCCTATCATGTGCTGCTGTGCCCTATGCCTGCACCGCATGGGTTAGCCCCGGATTTTATGGTAATTTGAGGCGGAGCGAGTTCCGGCAATTCGTCAAAAGCTCCAATGTGGTCGTATTTCCTTTACATGAAAATGACGAGGCAGTGGTTGCCACACAGATGGTCCTGCCCTTCCACAGATTTTTCCTCAACTCTTGCTACCAACAAACTCCCCCATTAACCCCACATAAGTTATTCCTCTAATCCATGCATACTCGAGTACAATCGAAATTTTGGACAGAACACCATTGCCTCAACTACAAATACACACACACACAGCCAGATTCGGAGGGGGCAATATCAACAGCGGGAACATAACAGAGAGTTTCAACACCACCGTCTATCAATCCGATGATGAGGCAAATATTTTGTGTTGGCTGTCTCGACGAGAGCCAAGCAACAGATATGATGGGGTGTGCACGGAGCGATTTCAAGGTATGGGGGATTGGGTTTTGAAAACAAGTGAGTTTGGGGAGTGGAGGGGAGCCGAGGAAGGAGCCGATAAGAAAGCTGCCCTGTTTTGCTCCGGGAATCCGGGACTTTTGTCATTTATTTGAAGGGAACAAGGAGCAGAGAAGGCAGTACTTAGTGAAAAGTCTTGAGAATACTGTAAGCTAGTCAAGGAAGTCGAGGGATTGTGCGTTTTCTCGGCTCGCTCTACCTGGACACCCCCCCTTGATGACACAGTGGCACAGGGCGCCAAGCTCTACTCGTAGTATGCTGTTCGAGTAAAACCCGCTTTCCCTATTGCCATTGGGCCATGTATCAGCGCAAGTAACTCTAGCTATGACACCGGCGGCGGTGTTGGCCGTCGGCTTCCAGAGAGCATGATTATTAAAAAAAAAATGAGAAGACCCTGCGGAAGAATGATAAAGACCAGTCGAGTAGAAAAATAGCACCTATAAAAGCGTGGAACTGTTGTCTGATAGGTCAGAAACCGGGGAACAAGATAATAGTAATTCTCGGAGGTTTGTGAACACAACTGCTATTGCATACATACAAAAAGTCGGCCGGAGCCTCAAAGGTTTGGTGTATGCACTAGCAGTTGTGTTCACAAACATCAGAGAATCACGAGTACCGTATTTTTTCGCAAATAACGAACGTAACTGGGCTCGGCGTGCATGAGAACTATGAGATTTGAGTGGTTGATTTCGACTACTTGATGCAAACCAGGTTACACCAGGGCAGATGGATTGGGTTCTCCAGAGGCCAAGCACCACTCATATCTCATAGTTCTCATGCACGCCGAGCCCAGTTTCGTTCGTTATTTGCGAAAAAATACGGTATCATAGATTTAAAAAATATGAGATTTTGAGTGAGCTGTTGGGATTTAAAAAAGGGCAAAAGAGGGTGTTATTTAGACATTATCACCCCCATTGCCTATTGTTAATACATCGGTTAATCTACCAAGATTGAGATAACTTCCTCTTAAGTCGGTGACAACATTCAGTGATCCTAAATTAACTTATAATTGGCAAGCCAAAAAAAAGAAAGCCGCTGTCGCCCAACTTAAGGAGCCCCACGATACTCGCACAACAATCTACTAGTACACACTGTTCACTAAATTCTAATACCCCAACACCTACCTACTACAGTGCTGTTGCTGGTACCAAGCAACCGAAGATCTCTGAGGATGGTACGGCACACATTTATCAGTCATAAAACTGCCACAGAAACCGTATTAACTTAAATTAGAGAACTGTGAGCTATATCATTGGTGATGCCCCCTCTTCTAAGGTCTGGACCTGTTTGCTCCTTCTCCCTTTTTTTTCGTTTGCTGTGTTTTTCGCCCCTTTTCTAGGGCAGGGAATTCTTGACTACATAGCACACCGATCTCTTATTAAAGTTAATGCTGTGCCGTATACGTTAGGGTATAGGAATTAAGTGGATAGTACGGTAGTGTGCTTGTACAGTACCGTGCACCTTACCTCCTAAACCAAGGCAGCATGGCTGCCAATGTCTAAAAAAATACCTGATTCGCAGCGATCGAGGGACTAGGCGTAGGCAATTTCCAGAATGTCACCCTTGGAATATCTCGCTTCCGACCCAGTTGCGCATTTTGAGGTATGGGAGTTTATTACGTTTTTTCTCTCCTTGTTTTATGCTTATCAGTATTTTCACACTGGGACTACCGGATGAGTTGCCGGTATGGGGGGTGTGAGTTTCGTATCAACCACTTCAGTCCAGGTGCAGTATGTGCGAATAGTACTCGTACATGTACCGTATCATACTCGAGTACACTGCATGCCCTATGCTTGCATAGCATAGCACTGCATTTGCAGTAATCTGAGGCGGAGTCAGGCCATGAAATTACCCGAGCCTCCAAAGTGTTCTGATTTTCCTGGCGTGAAAATGACCGGGCGGTTGTTGCCAGAGGAGAAAGTAAATACCCCCGCTTTTCTTCAGCTTCGCCGACTGCAAAATTTTGTCAACTCCCACATTGACGCTTCATATTTCTCTATCATTTTAATTATACACACAATCGACATTTCGGACATAACATCATGGCCCAAACTGCGGGTAATATCACGGTCAAATTTGGCTCCGGCAACAGTGGTTCTGGCGGTAGAAGCATCAACAACATCGTCTATAAATCCAAGGAGGACGCAGAGAGTATGCGTTTGCTATCCCCGCTAGAGCCAGAAAACATACATAATGACGTGCGAACCAAAAGACATGAAGGTATCGGGGAATGGTTCTTGAAAACAAGTGAGTTTCAGGAATGGAGGCGGGGTGAGGGCGGAGCCGATAAGGCTGTTTTGTTTTGCTCTGGGGGTCCGGGAGTGGGCAAGACCCATTTGAGGTAAGTGGCTGGATTCATTTAAAATGGAAAATATTATTATATTAATGGCTAGAAATAATAGCTCCCTGGTGATCGACCATCTGCGCAATCAAGCGAGGAAGGAAGGCAGAGCGGTTGCATGGTTGTACTGCGACTACCGTGCTCGACAAGAGCAGACCGTCATCAACGTAATAGGAGCGATTTTGAGGCAGCTAATAGGCAGGGAGATCCCTGAGGAGATAGGGGAGGAATTGCAGGAGGGGACAAGGCTACTCCTTACAGATCTGAAGCGAATGTTGAAGATCGCCATTGATTCATTAGCCCAAGTTTTTATTTGCGTCGATGCATTGGATGAATGCGTGCCGGAGGATCTCCCTGCTTTTCTTGGACATCTAAGAGATATTGTTCAGGACTCCCCCAAGATCAGAGTATTCCTCACCGGGAGGCCCTATGTCGGGAAAACCGTTGAAAAATATTTCCCCAAGGCGGTTGGGATACCTATCAACCCTAATCAGGGTGATATCGAGAGTTATCTGAAGATGAGGTTAGACCAGGATGTCGTGCAGGAGGCGATGGACGATGGTTTACGGGAGGATATTGTGAGAACTATTCTGGACAAGATGTCCAATATGTGCGTTAGAGTTTCCCCTCTATCAACCACCCATACTTACTACTTACTAAATACTGCGTAGGTTCCTCCTTGTTTCGTTAAACATCGAGGCTATTCTTCGAGAGGTCACAATTTCTCAGAGGAGAAAGAAGCTCAGAGAGGTAGAGCGGGGCACCGGGCTAAGCGATGCATACACGACCACCCTAACCCGGCTTAAGGAGGAGAAGGGAAAGAGGGCGGCACTCGGGCTGAAGGCACTGATGTGGGTGCTGAATTCACAGAGGCCTTTACGGGCGACAGAACTACGTCACGCCCTGGGAGTGGAGGAAGGATCTACGGAACCGGATATGGATAACGCTCCTGCGATACAGACACTCCTGGAATCTTGTCTGGGCCTTCTCACGGTCGAGGCGTCTTCCGAAACAGTGCGACTAGTGCACTTCACTCTACAGGAACATCTCTCAAATGATCCCACCTTATTCCATCGTCCCCACTCGTCAATTGCCGAGGTTTGCTTGGTATACCTCAATTCCGCATCTATCGAGAATCTTTCACCAACGCTCCAGACTGTCCCTCCAACACTGCCCCTTCGAGAATTTCTAGAATATGCTTCTTTGTACTGGGGGGAGCACGCAAGAAGGGGGATGACGGAAAATGGGAGGATGAGGGAAAATGAGGAGATGACGAAAAACCTCAAAAGACTTGCATGTAAACTTCTCGATAGATTTGATAAGCATATATCTGCCCAACTGCTACTATTGCACTATGAGCGATATAACATCTCGGGTCCAGCATTTGAGGAGGCACGAGGACCTGTGGGATTCACCGGGCTCCACGGGGCAGCGTTTCTCGGGATCGTGGAGATGGTTACTGCTACATCGGAGGAGAACAAGAAGAAATGGGACGTGAATGCAGTCGATTGCATGGGGTGTGCAGCTCTCACGTGGGCAGCTCTCAGGGGGCATGAGGCCGTAGTAAAGATTTTTGTGGACCGGTGGGGCGCCGACCCAGAGAAGGTCGACACCAAATACGGTCACACACCACTTTCATGGGCAGCTTGGAATGGGCATCACGGGGTAGTGAAGATGCTGTTAGGGCTCGGGGACGTCAATCCCAACAGTGAAGACCCCCAACACCACCAAACGCCACTCTCGCTGGCTGCTCAGAATGGGCACGACGGGGTTATAAAGCTGCTTTTGGGGCGAGATGGTATCGATCCCAAGCAGGAAAACATATCTGGCGTAACGTTGCTTTTGTGGGCAGCAAAGGGGGGACACGAAGAGATAGTCGAAATCCTTTTGGAACGAGGAGATATGAATCCCAACCTTCCAGATTCTAAATATGACCAAACGCCACTCTCCTGGGCGGCTGCTTGGGGGCATGAGGGGGTAGTAAAGATGCTTTTGGGACAAGAGAACATTGATCCCGACAGAGTAGATAATCAATCTGGCCAAACGCCGCTCTCGCGGGCGGCATCCTGGGGGTATGAGGGGATAGTGAAGATGCTTTTAGAACGAAAGAACGTCGACCCCAACCGGGCAGACACCGAAGATGGCCGGACGCCACTCTCGTGGGCCGCTGGGTACGGGTATGGGGGAGTCGTCAAGATGCTTGTGGGGCGGGGGGACGTCAAACTCGACCAGACAGACGCCAAAGGTAAAACTCCGCTGTGGTGGGCCACTGAGAGAGGGCATGACGGAGTAGCGAGGATGCTCTGGGAGCGAGCGGACATCAATCATAGGCATATAGACAACATAAGTGGGGCAAAGCTATTGCTGGCAGCAAAGAAGGGGGATGAAGAGAGGGTAGAAAAGCTTTTGAAACGAAAGGACGTGAATCCCGACCTTGAAGACTCTGAATATGACCAAACGCCACTCTTATGGGCGGCTGAGTGTGGTCACGTGGGAGTAGTACAGATGCTTTTAAAACGAGAGGAGGTTAATCCCGATAGGGAAGATAACATATATAGCCGGACGCCGCTCTGGTGGGCCGCACGGAATGGGTGTGAAGAGATAGTGAAGATGCTTTTGGAACGAGGGGGCATCGATCCCAACCATGCAGACCGCCAATATGGTCGAACACCACTCTGGCTGGCGGCTGAGAATGGGCATGACGGGGTAATAAAGATGCTTTTGCGGGAGGACGTCAAACCCAACCAGGCAGACACCGAGTATGGCTCAACGCCACTCACCTTGGCTGCTGCCAACGGGCATGAAAAGGCGGTAAAAATTCTTTTAGAACGAAAGGACGTCGATCCCAACCAGGCAGATATCGAAAAAGACCGGACGCCAATCTCGTGGGCCGCGGGGAACGGACATGAGGGGGTGGTAAGGGTGCTTTTGGAACAAGAGGACGTCGATCCCAACCGAGCAGATAATCAATATGGTCAAACGCCGATCTCCCGGGCAGCATCCTGGGGGTATGAGGGGATAGTAAAGATGCTTTTGGAACGAAAGGACGTCAACCCCAACCGGGCAGACACCGAAGATGGCCGGACGCCACTCTCTTGGGCCGCGGGGAATGGGCATGATCGGGTAGTAAGGATGCTTTTGGGACGAAAAGATGCCAATCCCGACCATGCAGACACTGAACATGGAGCCACGCCACTCTTGTGGGCAGCAAGGAATGGGAATGAAGCAATAGTAAAAATGCTTTTGGAACGGAAGGACGTCAATCCCGACCGAGCAGACACCCAATGTGGCATGACGCCACTCTTCTGGGCCGCAAGGAACGGGAATGAAGCAATAGTAAAGATGCTTTTGAACCGGAAGGACGTCAATCCCGACCATCCAGATAAGCAATATGGCCAAACGCCTCTCTCTAGAGCAGCTGCCTGGGGACATGACGGGGTAGTAAAGATGCTTTTAAAACAAGAGCACGTCAAACCCGACCGACCTGACGGCAAATATGACCGAACACCGCTCTCGTGGGCCACTGGGAATGGGAATGAGGGGGTGGTAAGGGTGCTTTTGGAACAAAAGGACGTCTATCCCGACCGAGCAGATAATCAATCTGGCCAAACGCCGCTCTCGCGGGCGGCATCCTGGGGGTATGAGGGGATAGTGAAGATGCTTTTAGAACGAAAGGACGTCAATCCCGACCAGCCAGACACCAAAAATGGCCTGACTCCACTCTCGTGGGCCGCTTCGAATGGGCGTAGTGGAGTCGTGAAGATGCTTTTGGAACGAGATGACGTCAACCTCAATCAGCCAGACACCATAGATGGCCGGACGCCACTTTCGTGGGCCGCCGGGAACGGACACGACAGAGTAGTCAGTCTGCTTTTGGAAAGAGCGGACATTAATACCGACCATGCCGATACCAAATATGGTCGAACGCCACTCTCGTGGGCGAAAGAGGGCGGGCATGAGGGTGTAATGAAGCTTCTTTTGGAGCGGAAAGATGCCCTCGCCGCCGCGCCGGATATCAAGGACAAAGCCAAACGATCAACCCTGCCAGTTGTGGTCAACCCGTACTGGGTTCTTGCTTTCTTCACTTGTCTTTTAGCTTTCCTAGTTTTCATCTCTCCTCCGTTACCAGATATATTCCCCCTCCATAAATAATTCCCCGGGAGGGATTGGTGTAGGCAAGACCCCAGTTTTGATGTAAATATATCTTGATAATGGCCCTTTCCTGGTTTCTGCCGGCTATTTTTTATTTGCCATTTTCTCACTTTCGCGTTGTTTTTCTTTATTCTCCGCCTTTTTCCTCTGTTAAAGTTCTTTCTATCCCCGTGTTTCTCATTTTTATTCCGGTTATTCATTAGGCCATGATTTGTCTTGAGTTTCCCGGATAGCGGCGTTTAGTATAATATAGCTCGTTACTTTTAATTAGATAGGAATACACTGCAGCTAGATGAAGCCCGTCCTAAATTCGTAAGCGGCTGCTTTACCCCCCCCCCCCGTTAACCCCTCTCACTGCTACCGAGCGACCACCGGCAGTTCCCTTTGCTAACAATCGTGCTCCAAGAAATTCTCTGCTATACCATCAGGTGAAATGTCCAAATCGTTGATATGCAACCCTAACCCTGGCTTACTGGATACTAGTAGGTGGAGGGTCGAGGCTCCCACTTGAACATTCTACTCGAGCATTCATCTCCTGTGTGGAGGAATCTTGGGATCGGAGATCACGTGACCTACTAGTACTTAGCACTCGTGCCGCATGAGTAAAGTTGACAAATCATCCCAAGAAATCTCAAGAAGGCTAGAACCAGCTTGTCACTGCAGTATCCTCCGTGATTCCTCGCGCTTATCCCGCGAGTGCACCAACCCCCCGTATACCTAATGATATAGGGTATTATCAGGGCGCTTCATGGGCTAGTAAAAAATTGCGTTGCAACCGAGCAAGCATCGCATATGTTTGGATACGGTTGAATTCAGTAGTCATGTACCATAGCAACCCTCATATTTAAGGAGGAAAGGGAGTTGCGAGAGATCATCATCATCCGCACAACCCTTTTTCCTCAACTTTCATTGTTTGTCATCTTTAATTTTCATCGTTTGATTTCTTTGATTTTTATCTCGATTGACTCCGGCTAGAGAACCGTGATAAGTGAACCGGATTTACAGGCCTTTGGAAGTTCCTATTTTCCACCCAACGAACGCCGGGGGGTCCGGAAAGCCTTCGACAGTATGAAAAGAACCGTTGTGGAACCAAATACCCAATACCCAATGCCCTATGACCCGATATCTCCTAGCCACAATTCCGGATATGATATCATACCCCCATATCAGCGCAAGCGCATATCCCGACAACTACATAGCCGCATAGCCGCATGCCTGACCGGCAATGCAACATAATAGACTTCAGCTTTTTTCCCCTTATGCAATTAGTATGAACTTAATAATACAATTTTCCCTGAGCAGGTTATTTCTAGTGGAAAATACCGGTATGTGTTATGATAGGGTCCCAGCACAACAGCCATCTCACCAAGGGCGGTAATGACGAGAAAGAAGATACTATTATACAAGTAGAATTACAAGTTTAACGCTCTGGTATTCCAGGGCGAGGCGAGCCCGTCATATGCACAAGCGAGAATGCCCAATGAAATGATTTCTGCCTCATAGGTATTCTGTGGGCGGCTACAGCCTTGCGATGCTTTCGCTTCGCTACGAGTTAACTTACAGGTACAGTACGAGTACAGTGCCGTTCTTTAAGAGGAGGAGGATATGACAAAGCGTGAAGGAATTATAATAAAAATGCGGCTGATAGATAAGATCATCAGGGATGATAAGATAGACAAAACCGGCAAGGGGCAAATACTGTAGAGATGCGTAACCAACCCCGGCAGAATCGGTACCGTAAGGTGAAGTTATCAACAATAGCAAGGGGCAAGAACTGAGTGAAGAAGAAAAAGAAAGTCAAGCTTTAAATATGATTTGTTCTGCTCTCAGACAAGATACCGTAAAATCTCTTATTCTGTGATACTATCTCCATAGCAGGTGTTAATTTTCAGTCCACCCACGATAGGTTTAGTCGAGCAGGTTACCAGAATTGCAAATACTAATTGATAAAATCCAACACACGCAGCACACTCAAGCTTTGCCGTATTAAGAAAACTCTAATCCCTGTTGGAATGCTTTTGTCTTGAGCGCAGCGATTAACCCGTGCTACAGAGATAGTGGACTATCAGAGATTTTGCGGATTTAGTTGTTATAGTAACTCCTGCCAGGACGCTGTCCCACCACCACATCCTGCATCACAGCCTTGTTGCTGGTATGATTTTCCGAAAGGTTGCGAAGGGGTTGACGGCTTCCGCTGGGATTTATTTCCCAAGCTTAATTACGCAATACTGCATTACCGCGGTTAAACCTTTTTCACGCGGGGGAGGCAGGAGAAGGGGTGGACGAATAAGCGAGGTTCTTCAGGGGTAGGGTTATGGCAACATAGTCGCTGCAGGTCATTGTTTTTAAGACTTTTGTCATTTATTAAAGGGTACTGGTAGAGAAAGGCAATGATGACAACTGTAAAGAGTGTGCATAATGGGCTACGGTAGTCGGGGGTCGCGAGATTGTGAAGCCTGAGTCCCGCAAGGAATGGGATTCTTTTCCTCGGTAAGCTCTGCCTAGACACCACACCACTTTCCCTTAATGGCACAGAGGGCGCAAGGCGTCCCCTGTACCGGTATCCCGTTCGAGGGAAGCCAGCTTCCTAGGTTGCCATCGGGACTAGTGCCGAACGGGAAAAGCTCCAGCCACCACCAGCAGTATCGGGCGTCTGCATGGTGAGAGCATCATTGGTGTTCACTTTTTTATTAGAAATAGCTTGGGGAAGAATGATGAAGGCTCTAGAAAAACTACATCTACAATATTCCACTGCATAGTGGGTCCATGGCATAGCGAGAATGCCCATACAAATACAGTAACCCCTGTCCTATAAAAGTGTTATCGACGTTCTCGCAGCACCGTGGGCTTCTCACACTGCACAGTACCGTGTTTGGTAGTGATGTGTGATGCGGATCCATGTTGCAAGTATCACAGTGCATTAGAGCCTCAACTTCGCGGCTATTTCCTTGGCATGGAAATGATTGGATGGCAGGGTTGTTGCCACAAAAGCAGCCACATCTCCCCGCTTTTCTTCAGCTTTGCCCACAGAAAGTTTTTTAAGCCCCTTCCCCCCGACTAACCCTACATATTGTTGTCTCATACCATTTCTATACTGAATCACCATTTTGGACAGATCATGGCCCAGAGATCACATACCCGATCGATAAAATCTGGCGGCAGCACTGTCAACTGCGACCACACAGGAAGGACCACATATAGACCCCTCATGGCTCCAGCTCGTATGCACATGTTATGTGTTAGCTTTTCTCCAACAACATCGGATAATGGATACCATCGTGTGTGTACGACCCGAGTTGGTGGTTCCTGATACTAGCTACCGGAAACAAGCCTGTTTCGTGAATGGAGGGTAGGTGGGGGGGGAATCAGTAAGGCTGTCTTGCTCTTTTGTCAGAATCCCGGGGCAAGACTTATTTGAGATGTGTGGGTTCTTGAAAGGAGCTAGTGTTCTGATGATTAATAGTCGGTGTAATGAGGCAGAGAAGCATCATACCGTCGTCGCGCGTTTGTGCCACGGATTCCTTGCTCGGTCATGGCGGACGATACCGGGAATTACCCGGCACAATGTTAGAGAGGATTAATGGGCCAGAGAAGATGAGTTATGATTCACAGGTAGATGTGAGAATTATTTGGAACAGATGTCGGATATATGTGTTGGAAAATTTGGTGGTTCTCTCTATCAGCGATGTATACTTACGAAAGATTGTGTGCAGATCCCTCTTTTCTTCGCGAAACATCGGCGCTATTCCGAGAACTCACCTTTTCATGGAGAAGAAAGACACCGGAACCGATGACGAGGGGTAACAGACTGGGCGATATCTAGACGGCAACTTTAATCTGACTGAGGGCACGGAGGTGGAATGGGTAGGTGATCGGAATGTAACTTAGGTGTTGGTGTGGGGGTCGTATTCGGAACGGCCTTTACCGGCAGAGGAGTGCGGCCATGCCCTGGTGGTGAAGATAGGATTTCTGGATCCGGATCCGGAGAACATTTGTGGGCTACTGATATCTTATTATCTTATTAAGGTCTTGTCGCGGTACCGGCGTCTTCACCCACAGCCATGTGAGTGAAATTTACCTTTTCAGAGCACCTCTGGGGTGACTCCACTCTATTCTAGAATCTTGACTCAGAATGGTGGGGGTTTGCTTGATATAACTTAATTTTAGATATGTCACTGTCCTTTCTCCAACTCTTCGCTCGTCCCTCTCGATAATTCCGCATCTAAAATACGATCGCTTTTACGGGAGTGCCCGCACTACCAGGACGATGGTGCAAAATGTCAAAGCTCTCGCGTTAAGTCTTCTCGAAGGCTTCAATAAGCATATTTATCCGCCTAACCACATTTACACCTATTGCACTGCAATGAAGGTCGCCTCCCGAAGTGACTAGGGAATTTACAGGGCCCCACGGAGTTGCACATCCTCGGATTATGAGAAGCAGTTGCTGCCGTACTAGAGATGAAGGATAGAGGTTCATTCAACAGAATGTACGGTGTTGAATAATCGGATTTACTCTCTGGTACGACACCCCTCCTTGGTTATACGCCTCATAGATATTTCCTTAGGCATGGCATTGTGTATCATGTGGCATTGGGGGGGGGGGGTTACATACAGGAGAAATTTCCCATTCTTTGTCACATAGTTCCACAGCACAGGAGCGGGAATGCATCCTTGGGTCTAAACTACATAGTTTTCAGATCCAATACACAAAACCTATCGCACTGTAACAAGATATGAATAGCTACAACAGGTGCCTCTCTCGGGTAGGCAGCTAGACAAGGAAATGAAGTGCTGGCAAAGATGCCTCCGGAAGGAGAAGACACCAACCACAACCACAAAGCAACCAAATATGGCTGGACCCGACTCATGGTTGCCGTTAAGTACTGTTCCAGCATAGTAAACTCGTTTTTGGAACGAGGGAGTATCAACCCCCACCGAGCGGGGCTAGAATTGGGGGGTATAATGGTAAAGGTAGATTTAAAATGAAAAGACGTCAATCCCGACCGTGCAAACACCGGACATGGCCCAACGCCCTTCTTGTGGATCGCGATGTGGAGGCACCAGACGGAAGTAAAGATTCTATTGGAGCCGTGAGATGTCAGCCCCACCACTCTGGGTGGCCGGGAGGGGACTCCGCTGTAGCTCGCCCTCTCCGCAAGGCACCACCGGGTGATGAGGATCTTATTGTAGCAGGACAATACCAATTGTATCGTATGATAGCAGATCGCGGAATGATAACTAGACCTCCGGCCCCCCAGCAGAACCCCCTTGGCCCCCCTAATTAAACGAGTTTCCCATCACAAACACTTCTTCCGAGTGGCTCCGTCATGCATGCACTACTATACCATATGCGTGAGGAAATTACCGGCAGCAGTATCGGTTGTTGAGCCGATGTGGGCGCGATTCTCATTACAATGAGAGGGAATTGACCACATTATTTATTGGGAATGGTTTGCGGAGGCTTGTACTTATCAGATCTACTGTAGTTACATATACAGGGTTCCGAATAGTCCCACCGGTCAAGTCTTGGAGGCAGGACCAGGCTCGCAAGTCATGGTGGATGTCAATGACTAGACCTGACTAACTCAGGTGGTCCGGTCCGGTCCGGACTGGTCCCAGAGCTGTCTTTATAAAAGATTGCATAGTGATGCAATATCACTCACTTAGGGCACAGAAAAAATTTGATACTCGCGAACATATTTGCACTGCCCCAAACCTAAGCGTGGCACTATCTCCATTCTGTCTCTCCTGAGATTCTATAATATAACCTATGGAAACAATGAGCTTAATTAAGAAAAGTTTTATTCCAGCGTAATATATTGTGATAAAAATAGTAAAAAGCAAAACTGGATGCTAATTTTGTTAGAGGGCCGTGGATATCCTACTTTTTAGCGGGTCTGGTCGGACCAATCCCGGTGGAGTCAGGTCCGATAATCCTGACTGTCCAGTCGATCTAATTCCCACCATTAGACTTCACTTGACTTTCCACCGGACTAGCTGGTCCAGACCAGTCTTCTGCGGACCATTGGGAGCCCTGTACATATACCCAGTTATTGGAAGGTCATCATAAGCTCGGATTACTTACGAGTAGCGATTTGATAGTGTCTATCATTGCCTGTTTGCTTTATAGGGGGGGTTGCTGGTTTGAAGTTCCCTAGACCCCATTGCTGTTTTCTTGTATAATAGAATTGAACATCTATAGTGTAAAGAAATGTATGATCATAGGGTCTGGTAGGCAACTGCAAGGAAGATTCATGCAGAATTGAAGGCCTAGAATTAGGGAGAGGGGAAGACAAAGGGGGGATTCAAATGCGGGTTTACCAGATAAATAGCTGTGGGTATGATAGTTGTTTGACTATGCGGGCGATGCATATAAAATTCCGGGTGATGTGGCAGTGAAGTGATGTAATTGTACGGCGGACATCAGGGAAGAACAAGATTGAGTGTAGATATCCCATAAAAACTCGTTAAATCCATTATCGGTGATCTCAACTGTATGTACCCATCACCGAATCACATTAGGCTTAGCACAGAGGGTCAACAAAATAACGAATGCCTGTTAATGATATCCAGCAAGCTATACCTCCTCTAGAAAGTACCATTCCTTCACTTGCAGGTGTTTCACCTCCGATTGCGAACGCGAAGGGCCTTATAATCGATAGAGGAACCTTTGGGGATATAACAGATTTCTAAGGTAGTAGATTGTGGGCTACTGGTACACTAAACTCGTGTGGGGGCATATGCCGGTTTGGGGGCATTGTCGGGAAGAGACATACTCGGTAGGAGTAGAAATTAGAATTAGCATTTGATGTCACTCCAAGAAAACATAATGGGAAACGACACAAGTTACCCCCGCAGACCGGAATGGATATACTCTTAGATGCGAGTTTATGCCACTAGTCAATATTTTCTTGTCGGTGGAACGAGGGTAGGTCACGAAGGCGAGCATCGGCGGCGACTATGCCTTATGTACTTTACAGTACCTGTTAGTCCAGACCATGACTGAGGCTGAAGGGGAGTGGATAGCGGACTGTAGGGGGGGGGTGATACTGTCGCCCCTAAGTGGAAAACAGGAAAAATCGACTTCTTTCGAAATAGGAGCTGGATAGAATAGATGAGTTAACTAGAGGATAAAGGATAATTTTGGGCCCCATTTAAGTACCAAATTTAGATTTCTAATTTTCCTGGATATTATTCTTCCCACATCACAGCCTGGTGACTCGTTGGCTAACTTCCCCCGATCCAACCTTGCAAACCCTAACCTTAATATCACAATGGTGATCTCTGCAACGGTTGATGGTAACAATTGTGGTGGGCATTTACTTGTAGACTATCGCAGTAATTTCAGAGAGGCTCAATTGGATGAGTGTTTCCTTGGTATCAACAGCGATTGGACGGTAGTTGCCACAGAACAAGCCACATCGCCCCATCTTTCTTCAACTCTGCGGAAGTTTTGAAAAGCCCCCCATTAACCCTCCATATTCCTCTACCATTTCTACACACCAAACAATTTGGACAGAATATGATGACCGAGACTACACATACACAATTGATTAACTTCGGCGATAACGGCCCAACTGCGGTGAGATAATAGGAGGCTACGGGGACAATAAAGCCGACGGGGATTAGGGGATTAAGCGATAGGAGGAGCCGGATAACAGACATTAAAATGTGCCATATTAAACTAGGATCGACGGCGACGACAGTACTAGCTGATTTTTTAAATATCCGGACGCCTTGGCACAGATTTGTATGTGTCTTGGCGCCAAGGTGTCCGGATACTTTTGAAAACGGCTAGTATGGCGACAACGGAACGAAACGGTAAACGCCAAGGAACTCACACCTAAACGATCGCACACAGGAAAGGGGGAAAAATCTCTTCACTAACAACAACAACAGTCTCTCGCATCCACGACACTCAACAACAACAGTCTCCCTAACTAAGGACAAAAGAGAAGCATATATCATCACAAATTTCTCCTATCCTATCAGGAGCAGTTAGCTCCTGATCTCCTTTTCCCAACTTTTCCGAAATCTCATGCTAACAAAATGCAGGAACAAACACCGTTGTCCATACATCCTCATACCCATTTTCCGGGTGTCAAACCTTCTCACACCCACCTCTCTTCTTTTCCGGCCTTTCTTACAGCCTTTCCGTCTCCTGTCCGATCGCGACATTCCTACTTAGGAAATGCTTTCCCCGACCGTCCAAACACACGCTCGAACCCGAAGCCTCCTCATGCCCGAAGGCAAAGCACGTCCCCGGAAGCTATCTAAAGACAAAGGAAGTATCCTGAGAGTATGGCGAGCAGCATGGTTTCCAACATGCCAAACGACCGATTCGACGGTGCCCGGGATTGGCTTTCGGAAACAAGAGAATTTGAGAGTGGAGGGCAGGTGATGGTGGAGCCGATAAGGGTCTATTGTTCTCCGGGAATCCGGTATTGGGCACGCCTATCTACTATCTAAAGTGAGTGAGTAGGTTCTTTGAAAGAAGCGGATATCGCTGAGGGGGAGAAATTCTGTTTGCTCGGTGATCGACAGGTTGTACGATAGGCGGGGAATGGAGATATGCCCATTACCTGCTTGTACTACTACCGGATAATCTGGCAAACGTCGGATTGACGCTACTGAGAATTTTATTCAACCTCTCCAGCCAGCGTGACCTTTATGTTTAAACTGTAGCGGATTCGCCCTCTTCGTGCCCTCCTGTTTGCTCGGTTACCTTAGCTTCGCTTTAGCTCCTGTCCGGCTTTGCCAGAGTATACGATAGTACGGCTTCCTTCCTCAGCAAGGGCAGACGATATTGAGAATTATTTTGAGATGAGGTTAGGCAAGGACAACAAGCCAGAGGGGGTGAGTGATGGTTTACGGGTGGATGTGTCGAGATTTTGGAAAAAATATGTCGAATGTGGGCAGCAGATTTTGGCATTTCCCCTCCATTAGCAATTAATACTCACGGAAGATTGTGCCGATTCCCCCTGGTTTCGCTAGATATCAAGGCTAGGCCGGGGGATGTAACAATTTGTTAGGGAGGAAAGAAATTTGAATAGTGGTGAGATACCATGCACTAAACGGGCCTACATAGCGACACTCATCTGGCCGAAAGCCTAGAATGGAAATGGGTCATACTCGGGTTGGAGGTACAATGGCGGGTTTTGTATATACTCAGAACGCGGTGGCAGGAGGGGGAGCTGTCATGTCTGAATTAAATTAATAAAAAATCTGCGCAACTGGAAGCTCACCATCGGAGGAGGATGTCTTGAGCTTAATTCTGTCGTGGCACTAAAGAGGGAAACAAGCGTCCTTAAATACATAACTAAGGAAAACTTCTACATTCTAATGTCTTCCTCTCTCAGCCCCTCTATCCCCACAATATCATTCACCGCACCTCCTTTCTCATCTCGTTTCACGTGATCTCTTCTTCCATGCCATTCGCTTCTTCCACTTTCCCTCTTCCATTCCCCGCCATTCTTCTTCTCCTTCTCTTCACTGACCTCTTTACTCCACTCCCACCTCCGACGTCATTCTCCAACTTCTAGATTATTCTTGTTCGTAATTTATGCGAGAGATGATCAATTCCGGATATGTAACTAGAGTTCGTGAAGGGGCCGGGGGGGATATTTTTGGGGTGATCCTTACCCCGCCCCCATCCGGGGCGAGTCCTCGCCCATTCCCTAGACGGGGCCCCGTTTCTCCCCACCTATTTTAACGGGGGCCTGTCGGGGGGTGGGCGGGGCGGAGGGCAGGGGCAGGGAACCCCAAAAAACACGCCCCGGAGGCCCCGTAACGAACGCTATATGTAACTGTTGTTCTTGATGCGCCAAGTTCATCCCTCAATCAGTTCGCAAAGCGCCTGTGATTCGCAATAATAATGTTGTACTCGGGATGGAGACAGAATCTATATATCTGAATCCGGAAAACATTAACTCCGATAGTGACAGTACTGCTCGCTGCTTGAGTTTTGGGCGCAGGGGCACGGTCGGGTTAAGAAAGAGCCGCCACAATGCGCCAAGGAAAAGGTTGAGGCGAGTTGGTGGCTGCCGCTCATGCGGCTGAAGAATCACGCCCGCGCTCGGCTGTTGCTGCCATCACTATGGGGGGTTGCGATATCGCAGCATGCTCTGGCGGAGGAACGGTAAAGCGGCGAGTGAGAAGAGAGCTGAATTTTCTCTTCTGCCATGCTAGTGGGCTTTTGATTCAATAGTAGGGTCTGGCTTGAAGTCTTATTTTATGGGTTTGCCCACTCCGGTTGTGAATGATGAACAAATTTAACAGCAAACAGATGCTAGCTACCGGTTCTCATGATTGCAGATTGAATCATCCTTGTGAACACAGCCGCCATCGTATAGGGAAAGGTCCAGCTTTTTTGCCAGGATCCCAGCGTCACGCAATAGTTGTCATGTTCGCAACATAGTTCAATTGCCGATCCCTTAACTCTACTGTACTTAGAGCGCAGCTCGACAAGGAATATCTCACGGAGGCCACAGTATCATTATCTTCCAAACAAGGAGACAAGGCTACTAAATGTGTAAATGAATAACAGGCTCATAGTGACGTGGGGTTCATGGATATGAGCATTTGCTAGGATCTGGCCCTTGAGGTGTCTTATCTACCACTGATAGTTTTATAAATTGGGGTGTGAGGTTTTGCTCTGTTTGCTGCTTTATTTTGATTCGCACTTGCTAGCTATCTATGAACTGCGGCATGGAGGCGGCATTCATATTGCATAGACTTCAGCCGAGTGGTTGTCTCGTATCTTCAGTACTCGAGAAGACTGCTGTGCCCATGCATGCATGCACAATATAGCAGGGGACTGTGTTCGACAACAATCCATGAGGCCGAGTCTGATGGCCGTAATTGGTCAATACTCTCGATGTGTTCTGATTTCATTGGGCTGAAAATAAATAGACCACTGCTCCCACGAGATAAACTAGTTGAGTTAACCCCGCTTTCTTCATCTTTGCCCACAGGAAAGTTTTGTAAACTCCCCGATTCACGCTGCCTATTTCTTGTTTCTAACGTTACCTACCGGGAAGTGACACAAACCGGAATCTGCCGAAATGAGGTGTTTCGTAGATTCATAACCCCTCGTTGATAGTGCAACTGATCAATACAACAACAAACATCATGGCACCACAAAAGAATGATGATCCAGCATATGAAGAACGTCTCCAGGCAGCAATTCAGGCGATAAGATCAGGAAAAGAGGTAAATGTCACTGCAGCGAGTGAGTCCTTCAAGGTTAAGCGGGGAACCCTCTACAGACGCCTTGAAGGTAGCACAGTAAGGCGAGCCAAAGTGCATGAGGACCACCAAAGGTTGACACCTCCGGAGGAGAAGGCAATTGTAAAGTGGTGCTTTACACAGGATGATATTCGCTTTTCCCGCGTCTTGACATGGTCAAGGATATGGCAATTCACCTGGAATTGAAGCGAACTGAAGACCTCCACCTTCTACTTGGAAAAAACTGGATCTCCCGGTTCCTGCAAAGGTACCCAGACTTAGCATTTAAACTAAGTACCAGGTTGGAGAGACAGCGTGCATATGCCAATGATCAGGAGGTTTTATGGGACTATTTTGGCAAACTTGATCATGTAATATGGGAGCATAGTGTAGAGGAGGTCCAGATCTTCAACATGGACGAGAACGGGTTTCTTATAGAGCTAGCATCTCGGGCGAAGTTTCTGTATCAGCACAGACGGCGTAATCCCCATGTCACCCATGACGGAAAGGGGAAACTGGTTATTGTTATTGAGATTGTGGGAAGGGATGGCCTGTGGTATCGCCTTTTGTAATTAACAACGGTGCTGGTTATTATATGGGATGGTGTAACCTCTTCCCGTGGGGTAGCGGTCTTGCAAAGGGATATCGGTATTGACTCTAACCAAACCGGTGGTATAAACAAGATCAAGTACTGGAGATGCCAACAAGTAATAGAATAGACTCTATTACTATTATATCGAAAGTACTAAGAGAAGGCCAAGTGCTTTAGGCGTGTGTGAAGCTCAAACATTCTCGAATCGAACGGAATAGAACATAACTGTTCAACCAAGTATATTAAAAACTCTGTCTGTCGAAGTCTGATCTCCCCAAGTCCGGAGAGATACAGGTCTTTAAATACACTTGCGATAACCCATCTTGCATCAATCATATCCAAATCCTAAGGCATCAAACGATACCTAACCTATAAACAATCCAACAATAAACAAGGCTTACAAACTTCCAGAGGCTCGTATCCTAAAAGAATACAAGTATCAAATAGGCAGGCTTACGAGTCTCCTGAGCTCGTACCCTAAAACAAAACATAAAACCAACTATCAAGGCATACAGGTCTCCTGAACTCGTATCATGAAACAAATACATAAAACAAATCCATACACAAACTAGTAACCTGTACCGGTTACACCCCGAAAACAAAATAACAAACTATTTGCTCAAAACAAAATCCATCTTCAATCTGAACTGCTGCTATCGTAGTCAGTTTCCAAGTAAGGATCGCAAAGCCCTTTGCCAACCAGCCCTTCGTCCACGTATTCGGTAAGGCCTGCCTTAGTAGGTGAAAATCCTATGGTAATTCTTCCTGAGTAGACTGGGAATTCCGCGCCAATCATGTTATCCGTCTACCATGCCTGTACCATTTCTTCCACATATTCCAATCCTTCGATGGGTTCCCAGCTGTTCTCGCTGGCTGGGTAATCCTTCCACTTAACTAGGAACTGGCCTTGTCCATAGTGTTCTCTGTAATTCAGGATGGCCTCAACTTCCCATTCAGGTTCCTCGTTAATCAGGATCGGCCTGGTTTGATATTGGCCCGTCCTGGGAATTGTTTATCATCGTTCTCTCTGTAGGGTTTGACCACTGAGCAGTGGAATACTGCTTTCCTTTGGCAGTACATCCTGGCGTCCATCTTGACTGTGTAATTCTGTGTTATTTCGTCATAACTCAACACTGTAAATCGTCCACACCAGTATGGTTCCAGCTTCTTCAATCGCCCTGATTCGGTAGAGAACATGTCTTCAAAAACAAGTACTTGTCCTTCAACAGGTACAGGAGGGCGTGGCGTTCTTCTCTTAGTAACCGTCCTGGTAGACCGTATTCTGGCAAGCTTAAGAGCTTGGTAGGCTGAGTTCCGGAGTTCATTGTGCCTGTTGTAGTAATCATCTGCAGCAGGTACTGAGATCGCTGCGGTTTGATAGGTGATAACCAGAGGATAGTTCCTGCCATACACTGCTTTGTATGGTGACATGTCAATAGTCTCCGAGTAAGCATCATTGGTGTATGACGCTAGCTGTGGTAGGGACGCTTGACAGTTGTTCTGTTGCCTGTTGATAATAGTCCTCAGGGCTGTCTTTCATTCCCTGATCTTGCGTTCTGCTTGGCCGTTCGTCTGATGGTATCCTGGGGCTGTGTCACAAATCGTGACTAAGCAAGGCAGATTTCACATGACTAATAGTTATTAGTCATAAGGTATGTTAATGTTTCTATGACTCACGATTGTGAGTCATAATTATGTTTCACGCTATGCAGTCAGTTGACTCATAAGTTCTCACATGACTCGCACTTGCATGTCATCGTTATGTTATGATTGGTTAATGTTTCTATGACTCACGATTGTGAGTCATAATGATGTAATGACTTTTGCGCGTGACTCACATTATGAGTCACGAG